>OMEJ01000376.1_pt1 | contig 37319 bp, 23 predicted proteins | sample 1645361 | NCBI WGS metagenome assembly OMEJ01 (sample SAMEA103958156, study PRJEB25191) | human gut metagenome
GTGTCATCAGGGTAATATTCTTCACTCCATGCCACTGTTCCGTTTCCTGTTTTTCTCACAAAGAATTCTTACCCCCGTTCACTAATGATAGGAATCAGAAAGGGCTTCTAGTGTCCGGTATTAAAGCATGGGGCGACGCAGGAAACGGTACGGAAGGACGGTATGAATGTCTTCTTTTGTCAACTGATTTTTTTCTGTATTTCCTGTATACTAAGGATAGGGCAGTATTATTTTTATGAACTTGAATTTTTGTTATTGCGGAAAGGAGAGGGAAATGAAAAAGCTGGTTTCGGTTTGCGTGTTTCTTTTGGCTCTCATGACAGGTGCTTTTGTCATGGCGCAGGAACCTGTTTATGGCGTCCTGTTCATCTCGAAGAAAGAGTATACCCTTGAAAAGGGAAAGTTTAGGGCAACTGTACCCCAAGTGCAGGCGGTCAGTTTTATAGACGGGAGGACGCCGGTGAACGAGTGCAGCGGGGCGGCGAAGGCGGTCAATAAACAGCTTCGCGCTTATGTGGACAAAGCGTATCAAGACTATCAGAAAGAGGGGGAGCCGGGCACATGGGTCTATCCGATGATTACGAAAAACGGGGATAATATTTATTCTCTTGTGATGGTCAAGCAGATTCTTCACGGCCAGTTGGATGTATATATGGACGAAGCGTTCACCTTTTTGCAGAATACGGGGAAGCGGGTATCATGGAAGGATCTTGTCCGCAAGGAGGAGGAACGTTTCATGACCGTGGAAAGTCTGGAAAAGAATATCCGGGCGGGAATGTTCTTTTACAAGGATGGGGTATGGATCTCGGAGAGGCCTGACGGCTGCATTCCGGACGGATATCGTCCGGCAGAAATGCCCGGCCCTTACCGCTTCTATGTGGATGAGTCCAATCTCATTATATTTATGCTCCCCTGCGGGGAGAATGGGACTTCGCGGAAACGTTGTTTCGAATTAAATTCAGGAGCGGCTACGAAGTATTCGAGAGCGGTAGGATAAGGTAAGATACGGATAAAGCGGGGAATTACAGGTCGTTTATGCCGCCTGGCGGAGGGGCGGTGGAATGGAGGATATTATGAAAAAGAAGATGGCTGCGTTCTTGGCAGTGTCCATGCTGCTTTGCGGACAGGCGTTGGCTGCCGATTTTTCCAATCTGGTTATTATCCACACCAATGATACCCACGGTTTTGACCGGCGGGCGGAAGGAATCAACGGTATGGCCACCGTGTCCGCCTTGCGCAAGCATTACCTGTCACAGGGAAAGGATGTGCTTCTTGTAGATGCCGGTGATGCCATACAGGACAATAATCTTGTAAATTTCAGCAAGGGGAAGTCGGCAATCGCTTTTATGAATGCCGTTGGTTATGATGCTATGGCATTGGGCAATCATGAATTTGATTACGGGCAGGATGTTCTGGCAGAGCGTATCCGGGAGGCGAAGTTTCCCATGCTTTCCGCCAATGTCATTGTAGACGCGACAAACAAGCCGCTTGCTCGGGATTCTGTCATATACAAAAAAGGGGATGTGAAGATCGGAATTATTGGTCTCACTACGCCGGAAACCGTGGTGACGACCAATCCAAAAAATGTATATGGTTTGAAATTCCTGGACGATAAGGCGACGATTGCCGTTACACAGAATCTGGTGAAGAAATTAAAAGAAGAGGATAAATGCGACCTCATTGTGGCAGTTGGACATCTGGGCAGTGAAGATGCCAATAGGGGGCACCGTTCTGATGATATTCTCATGAATGTAAACGGCATTGATATTTTTATCGACGGACATGATCATACGGCAAAAAATAAATATATCAATGGGGCGCTGCTTGCAGAGACAGGACACTATACGAAAAATATCGGCGTCATTACCCACATGGATAATAAATGGACGGAGAATTTCTGTAAGTATGGCGATTTTAATGAAGAAGATCCTGTCGTCAAAGAACTGGTAGACAAGACACAGCGGGAAGTGGATGACGCGATGGCGTTGAAGCTGGGGGAAACGCCGTTGCTTTTGAATGGCAGCCGCGACCCCGGTGTGCGTACGGATGAAACGAACCTGGGAGACTTCGTGGCGGATGCGTACCTTTGGCAGGCGCAGCAGGCAATGGCAGCTTCAGGCGTCAGCGTGGACGGCTGTCTGTTCAATGGCGGCAGCCTGCGCCAGTCTATTGAAAAAGGAAATATCACCGTAGGAAATATTTCCGGTGTGCTTCCTTACAATAATCAGCTTTATGTGATGAAAATTAAGGGCGAAACGCTTCTGGAAATCATAGAAGCTGCCACCTGTTCCCTTCCGTCCCAGATCGGCGCTTTTCCCCAGGTGTCGGGAATCCGCTACACTGTGAATACAAAAGTGCCTTATGAAAACGGGAAGCAGTATGAAAATTCCACCTATTTTGCGCCTGCCAAACCGGGAAGCCGCGTCACTATCCATGAAATCGGCGGGAAACCATTCGATGTGGATAAAGTTTACACTCTTGTTACGACAGAATTCATCTGCCGCGGCGGAGACGCTTACGGGAAACTGACGGAACCGGGGGCTGTGGACATCCAGGCCATCGGTTATGTGGATACGGAAGCGGTGGAAAACTATCTTAAAGAGGAATTGAAAGGAACAGTTCCTGCAAAGTATGAAAAAGAACAGGGCCGCGTGACCGTCATAAAATGATTTCCAACATTCATAAGAACCGTGGCGGGTAACTGTCACGGTTTTTATGGTGAAAAGCACGGAATGTGGTATGCTGGAGACAAGCGGAAGAGGGTGGAAATTATGGTAAGCGGCTGCATTTTCGACATGGACGGGCTTCTGTTTGATACGGAACGGATTTTTCAAAATTACTGGAGAGCCATTGCGGCAGAGCGGGGGATTGTCCTTGCAGACAGTTTTATCACGGAAATCACGGGGACGAGCGGGGAAATGATGAACCGCATTTTGGAAAAATACTACCACACGGAGGACGGCGGAGAAATTCAGAAAGACTGCAAAGAAAGGGTTCTGCGCCATCTGGCAAAGGATGTACCTGTCAAAACGGGAGCGGTGGAAATACTCGGACGCTGCCGCATGCTTGGCATCAAAACCGCAGTAGCCAGCAGCAGTCCGCTCCGGCAGATAAAAAATAATCTGGAAAACGCAGGAATGGAAAACTGTTTTGACGCCCTTGTGAGCGGTGATGAAGTGGAAAGAGGGAAACCGGCGCCTGATATATTTCTTCTGGCGGCGAAGCGGATCGGTATTCCTCCGGGAGAATGTACCGTTTTTGAAGACAGCCCCCACGGCATCGAAGGCGCATTGCGCGCGGGAATGAAAGCTGTCATGATTCCTGACCTGCTCCCGCCCTGGGAAGAACACAGGCGGCAGATAGAAGTGTATAATAATTTGCAGGAAGCGGCGGAAAAAATTTTAGGATTGGGATGAGAAACTGAAGGTCAGCCGTAAACGGTAGCGGGGAAGTGCTGCTGTAAATGGGTAAAACGTCTCGTCCTGCGGCGGAAATTTATTTTATTAGAAAGAGGAAAGGGCATGGATGGAGAAACGGCTTCATGGATATTTTACAGCGGGCTTCTGATGTATGGCCTGGTGCTGTTTGCCTTTAAAAGACTGTACCTGGATACATTGGAAAGCAGAGTCTTGTCGTACATGTTGGGACTGGTGCTGGCCTATGGAATCCTGGCAGGTGTTTTTCTGGCAAGCCGGGAAAGCATGGTTGTCAGGACTGTTTTACAGGAAGCGCTATGGAGCGGCCGCACCCATACTTATCGGGGTGCCGGGTTTCTTCTGATCATTGTGCCTGCCGTGTATTCCATCTTTCTTCTCCGCTTTTTTGAAAAAGGTGGGAAAAATGCGGCTTGGAAAGAAAAAGTACAAATGATGGGGGCTGTATCCATAAATACAGTTATGGCTCTTTTAGGGCTGCTGTGCTTCAATTATATGCTGGACGGGCACAGCATGGAGGAATGCCGGATCGTTCTTGAAGAGAGTTTTGCCTCCATAGGCTGGGAATCCGGACTGCTTTCCATTGCGCTGATGTATTTTGTATTTTACATAATAAAACGCGATCATTTCAAACATTATGACAGGCGGCGGAAATAAAAACGGCAGGCGGAAACCGGATGCGGGAAAAGGAAAGTCAGCTTTCAGGTGAATAGGAACCTTTCTGACGGGGAAAGCCGCGTACTGCTTCATGGAAAGTTGATTGTGAAAATATGAAAGGATACGGGATGATCATGTTAGGATTTATGGAAACGGAGAAAGAATTTATAAAAAATTGGGAGAAATACAGGGGCGCGGCCGGCTGCCTGCGGTATCTCGCCTACTGGTTCCTTTTTGGGATTATCGTTATTCCCCTGATGCTGACGGCAATCAATCCGGATATATGGTCTACGGTGCGGATGGATCAGCTGGCGGAAGAAGCTGTCACTTTTTTCGGGCTCGGCTTTTGGCTTTGTATTCTTCCTTCCCTGCTTATAGGGCTGGGCACGTGGGATAAGAAAAACCGAAAGTATAAATATCTTCTCAGAGGGAATATGCGGTACATGCCTTTCAAAGAAAGACCCTGGAAAAGAGGAGAAAAGTGGCAGCTATATGGGATCGGGAGTTTGATGACCGCATTTTCCGTCTTTATTATTTTTGCATCTGTTACATTGATGATGAGCGGCACCGGCAGAGCCGTTTATATGTTTAGATTCAGCAGTGCTTTCTTTTGTTTTTTGTTTATCTATTGGATCATCCATTTGCTTTATTTCCGCCGGCATGACGGCCCTTTGTATATACATCTGTGGGCTAAGGTTATTATGGCTGTTTTATGGCTGGGGACTGTCGGGGCTTTGATCCGGTATTCCTGTTTTTGACCGGCTGATGAGCATGTAAATAAGGAAGCAAAAATCCCCTTCTTTGAGAAAAGGGGATTTTTTGCTGGGAGAATCTTTTTTCTTATTTCTTTTTATTATCCAGTTCGCTTGTGTCTATTCTGTTACTGTCACGGATGAAATCGTTGTAGGCTTCTACCATATCATTGAAGGCGTCATTGCCGCCGCCCCCTGCCAGATAGGTACGGATCCTTCCGATGGCGCGTTCAGCAGAGCTTTTGAAAGATTTTACACCGGAGACATCTTCTGCCGGTTTGAGTTTTTCCATATTTTCCTTTACCTGTCCCAGCAGTTTTTCTATCTGCGCCTTATCTGTCTTGGCAGGATCTTCCGGATCGATAGCTTCCAGAGCCCGTCTCATGTCGCGGCCGATTTCCATATAAGTGGCTGCCATGACTTTGTTGTCCTTTTTCATTTCTTCTATCAGAAGGTCGCGGAGTTCGGAATTGTGCCGGCTGATGGCACTGTCCAGTTTGCCGTATTCCTCGTTGAACTGGTCATAGAGTTTCAGATAAGAGGCGACCATTTCGCGGCCTTTCTGATTGCCGTCCGTGGTATATTCCTTGGATTTATAGTAAGATTCCATCTTGCCGGTCAGGGGCACCATTTCATCCAATACCTTAAGTACGGCTGTCGTACTTTCATCAATATCGGAGAAACCGCTGCTTTCCTTTTGGGCTTCTGTCAGGTTTTCTTTCAGGCTGTCATAAGCGGGGAAGCTGGCAAAGTCCAGATCCTCACCGGCTTTCATCTTCGCCAGGACTTTATCGATGGCAAAGGCAAATCTTACATTATGGCCGTTGAAACCGTTGGTGGCTTTTACATAGCTGCTGATTTTTTCCAGCTGGCTTGTCGGCTTTGCAGATGTCTCTTTTCCGCCGCCGGAAGAGGAGCCGCCTCCGCCGCAGCCTGTCAGCATCATGATCGCCGCTGCCAGTACCAATAAAAATAAACCGATTCGTTTTGTCAGATGGGGGGTGTAATCCACTAAAATCGCCTCCTGTTGTAAATAAAATCGTTTCTATAGTATGATCTCCCACAAACGGTTTCATTATATCATTAAAGGGCAGAAGAAAGCTATTTTAAAATTTATTAGTTTTCTTATCAGGTTCTTAAAAAACTTTATGACATGAAGCGTGAGTGTGGTATAATGATAAAAAATTAAAAGGAGGGTATTATGCGTAATCCAAAAAACATGCTGATTGTAGGGATTGTACTACTGGTGGTAGGGGTTTGTATCCTGCTGTTTAATCCGGATCAAAGCGCTGCCAATTTGGAAATTGCCAGAAATGCAAAAAATGCGCAGGAAGCTGCCGCCGCTATTTCAGGCAATAACCAAAGGGAGCTTATGATCCATATGGCAGGGAATTTTCTTGCAGGGATCGGCATCGCGCTGACGGCAGGCGGTTTTTTCCTGAAAAGGAAGAAACAGTAATTGTCTGAAAGAAGAGACAGGGAGCATCCGCTTTCCCCATGTCTCTTTTTTTATGCATGGGAAAGCAGCGGATGGCTTTCTTTTCGTGAAATCTGTTATACTGATAAAAAATAATTATTTTTGAGATGTATGCCGCACAAGGGAGACATGATGACCGTCAGGGAAATAGTGGAAACGCTCGGCCTGGCAGCAGATGAGGACGCTGTAAGAAAAATGGCAGAATACAATGCCATGGTGATTGCCATGAGCAGGAAAATGAATTTAACGGGAATCAAAGATGCAGAAGAAAGCCTGGTCAAAAATATTTATGATTCGCTGACCGTGTATGAGGAGAAATATTTTCCGAAGAACGGGCGTATGCTGGATTTGGGGACAGGTGCCGGGTTTCCGGGAATTCCGCTGGCCATCCTGCGGCCGGATATGCAGGTCGTGCTGGTGGATTCTGTCTTAAAGAAACTTGTATTTATAGAGAATGCCGCGGCAAAGCTGGGGATTAAAAATATAAAGATTCTCCATATTCGCGCCGAAGAAGGCGGACGGCGGAGGAAGACAAGGGAAACCTTTGATATGGTGACGGCAAGAGCGGTAAAAATGCTTCCCATCATAGCTGAATGGGGTGTCCCCTTTGTGAAAGAAGGCGGTGTTTTCGCGGCAATGAAAGGGCCTGGTGCTGATGAGGAACTCAGGCAGTCGGGAAAGATTCTGAAGGAATTGAATGCGGAGCTCATGGAGCGAAAAGAGCTGGAGCTCCCTACGGGGGAAAAAAGGACGATTCTCTACTTCAGGAAAACCGCGCCGTCTCCCAAAACCTATCCGAGAAAAGTGGGTGTGGCGGAAAAGAAACCGATCATAGGCGAAGCGTAAAAGAATAAAAGCTCCTGTAAGAAGGAAAATCTTTCTTGCAGGAGCTTTTATTATGGGCGAACTTTTATGGCGGTTACGCAGGTGCGGTATTGAGTGGCAAAGAATTCTTTCAGCGTTTTGCCGTGAAAATAAGCGGCTCGCTTTGCCTCGGCGCGTAAAACGGAAAAGAGCGGGAAAGAGGAAACCGCCCTTACGGTTTCAATCCGCTGATCTGTTCTTTTATTTCCTTTATATCCTGTCCTATTTGCCGGAAAGTGTTTTCCGCATGCTCCATGGCGCCTTTTACATCGGTTTCCTCCCCCCTGTCATTGGTGAGGGTGATGTCGCCCAGCTGGAGTTTGCCGTTCCTGATGTGGAAAGCGTCGGTGGAAAAGGTGCCGAGGGCGGTCTCTATGGATACGTCATAGAAGTCCAGCTCTTTTCCTCTGTTGTGGAAAGCACCCTGTATCTTTTTGAAAGGGATCAGTTTGTAATGACCGCTGCCGGAGGTAAAGGTGCCTTCGGAGATGATCTCTTTCGGATTTCCGTCACAGCGGATGTCGCCTTCTAAATCGACGTAGCAGAAAATGGCAGCGTCTTTCGCGGGATAGCGGGAATCCAGTTTTTTGCCTGCCAGGTGGATGTTGTAGGCCCTTGTGTCTATGTCATAGTTTCCCGATGCTTTGACTGTGCCGCCGTAGACACGTCCCGTGACATCGGTGAATTTCATTTTCCCATGGTGGTAGAAAACATGGCCGTCCAGATGGGAGAAAGAAAGGGCAGGGATATGGAGCTGCTCCATGGTGATTTTCCCTTCCGCTTTCGGGGAAGCGACGGGGCCGCCCGCCTCGGCGGTGAGGGTAAGCTTGTCGTGAATATTGTTTCCCAGTCCCAGAGATGCCGGATCGACGCCATAAAAAGACACATTCATGGCGATGGTGTGTTCGTCGCTCTTCATGTCAATATCGCCGTAAATCTTCACGCTGTCGCCGATGGCGGTGCCGCCGAATTTGCCGGAGGACAGGTCGATAAAAAGGGAATCATCGGTGTCGATATTCAGGTGCATGTCCACATGGGAAAAAAGGAAGTGCCTGTTTTCATAGAAAGCTTCCAGCTGGCAGTTTTCCAAGTGGATATTCATTTTCATTTTCTGTCCGTTCCGTTTGAAGTTGGCGATTTTCTCGTGGAGAGTTTTTGTGCGTTCCTCTGCCGGTTCGGATTCAGCGGCCGTTTTATTGATAAGGTCGACATTCATATTCTTGTCAAATTGGAGCGCTGCGGAAGCATTGTGGAGCCGTATCTCGGAAATGGCGGTGGCCCGCAGTTTACCCCGAAGTATATCTTCCGGGCGCACTTTTATTTTCCCGTCAGGTACAAAGAGGATGGGGACGCCGTGGTCATCTGTCCAGAGGAGGTTTTCAAAGGAAACATAGCCTGCGATATCGGCGGATATTTTTTCAACGGAAATGTACCCCCGGAGCATGTGCTGCCTGTTCATGGCATAGCTGAAAATGCGGGCTGCCGCAAAGGCGGCGATCTGGGCGATGAGGAGAAGACCCAGGACGGCGGCAAGCAGCAGGAAGGAAAGCCGCCGTAAAGCGGATTGGTGCCGGTGGAAAAAGTCGATCATGAAGACCTCACCCAAAGTTACAATTCTTTGAAATGGAAATCTTTTTTATGGCAGGCATAGTCTTCAACGATATGGCCTTTGCCGAAAAGCTTGTACTTGTATGACAGGAGCCCTTCCAATCCGACGGGACCCCTGGCATGGAGCTTGCCTGTAGAAATGCCCACTTCCGCGCCGAAGCCGTACCGGAACCCGTCGGCAAAGCGGGTGGACGCGTTCTGGTAAACACCAGCCGAGTCGACAAGCTGCATGAACCGCGCGGCGGTATTGATATTTTCCGTGATGATGGCATCGGTGTGATGGGAGCCGTACCTGTTGATGTGATTGACGGCTTCATCCACGCCGGAGACAATTTTCACAGCAAGGACGAGATCGAGGTATTCATGGCGGAAGTCATCGTCTTCGATGATATCTAAGGGGATAATTTCTCCTGCTTCTTTTGTGCCGCGGAGACGGATGTGTTTTTCTCCGGCGGCTTTTTCCAGTACGGGCAGAAAGTCTTTGGCGATATCCCGGTGGACGAGAAGTGTTTCTGCGGCATTGCACGCGGCGGTGTACTGGGTCTTCGCGTCAATGACGATGGGGATGGCTTTTGCCATATCATAATCTTTGTCCACATAGATGTGGCAGATACCGTCGGCATGCCCCATGACGGGGATGCTTGTACGGCTCATGATGTGCTGGACAAAAGCGTTCGAGCCCCGCGGAATGATGAGGTCTACCGATTCGCGGCAGGTGAGGAGCTCATCTATTTCGCTGTGCTGTTCTGCTTGGAACAAGGCTTCAGATGGAAGATCCGCGTCGGTGGCGGCTTCATGGAGGAGGGAAAAAAGGACGCGGTTCGTTTCTTTCGTCTCTTTTCCACCCTTCAGGATAGCGCAGTTTCCGCTTTTCACCGCGAGGGAGGAAATCTGGATCATGGCGTCGGGGCGCGCTTCAAAGATCATGGCGATGACGCCGATGGGACAGGTGACGCGGTAAAGGCGGAGCCCTTCATCAAGCTGGCGGGCAAGAGTGACTTTTCCCACGGGATCGGGAAGGGAAATGAGCTGCCGGATGCCGCTGATGCTGTCCGCCAGTTTCCCTTCATCAAATGCCAGCCGTTTCATGACGGCAGGAGGAAGTCCGGATGCTTTTGCCGCAGCAAGATCGATCCCGTTGGCAGCAAATATTTTTTCTTTTCCTGCTTCCAGATTTTCAATCATGTGAAGGAGCGCGGAATTTCTTTTTTCTGCGGATGCGGATGCCATAAGGGGCGATGCCAGTTTCATTTTTGCCGCTTCTTCTTTTATGCTCATGGGGATTCTCCTTTATTATTCCTTATATAATATATGTTTATCATAATCTTGAAAAACAGGACGGTCAAGGAAAAGCATGTCTCTTACGGAAGAGCGGCCGTCGAAAGGCAGAGGGGGAAATATTGAAAAAGTGGTTAATAATTAGCAGAAAGTGTGATATAATGTTGCGTACATAGCACACAAAGTGCATATCTACTTGAGGGAGCGGTTGCAATTCCCGGGTGTTTTGGAGTATAGCAGAAAGGAAGATTTTTATGGGGGAAAAGACGAACAACGCATTTATCGCGATCGGGCTCATGCTGTTCGCATTATTTTTTGGGGCGGGAAATTTGATTTTTCCGGTCTTTATGGGTCAGAATGCGGGGGTAAATACGATTCCCGCGACCATCGGCTTTTTGATGACAGGCGTAGGGCTTCCGCTTTTGGGTGTTCTTGCTATTTGTTATTCCGGGGTAAATCTTCGTGAACTGGCGGGGCGTATTCATCCGGCGTACAGCATTTTCTTCTGCACGGCGCTGTACCTGACCATCGGGCCGTTTTTTGCGGCTCCCCGTACGGCGACGGTGGCTTATGAGATTGCTGTGGCGCAGTACCTGCCTGCTGAAATGCGGAGCGTAGGGCTGTATGTTTTTGCGGCGGTATTTTTTATCATTACCTGGTGGCTTGCGATTTCACCGTCCAAACTGGTGGCCCGGGTCGGCAAGTTCATGACTCCCGTCCTTCTGGTATTCCTTTTCCTTTTGATTATCAGCGCCGTTGCCTCGCCCATGGGAAGCTGGCAGGCACCGGCAGCTGCTTATGACACCGGTGTGAAAGCTTTCGGGCAGGGGATCGTTGACGGATATAATACGATGGACGGCCTTGCCGCTCTTGTTTTCGGCATTATCGTGGTGGAATCGGTCAAGATGTACGGCGCGGTTTCCGAAGCGCAGATTACGAAAGACACGCTCCGGTCCGGTCTGATTTCCACATTTTTCATGGCGGTTATTTATGCGGCGCTCTGCTATATCGGCGCCAGTTCCGTATCCCTCATCGGTGTGCAGGAAAACGGCGCTCCTGTTCTCGTAAAAACGGCGCTCCACTACTTTGGGGCCGCCGGCGGAGGCATTCTGGGAGTGATCGTTATCTTTGCCTGCCTGACCACCAGTGTCGGTTTGGCGGCTTCCTGCGCGGCCTATTTTAACCTGCTCCTGCCGAAAATCTCTTCAAAAACCTTTGTTACCGTCATGGTCGTTGTCTGCTTCTTCGTGGCGCTCTTCGGCCTGACGACGATCATCAAGAATGCTGTTCCCGTACTGCTTTTCCTGTATCCCATGTCCATTTCCCTCATTGCGCTGGCGTTCCTGCATAATTTCTTTAACGGCCGCCGCTGCGTATATGTATGGACGACGCTTTTTACCGCTGTGCCCGCTCTTTGTGACGGGCTTCACGGGTTCGGTCTGAAGCTGGGCGCCATGGAACCGATGCTCGCGGCTCTTCCGCTGGCGGAATACAGCATGGGCTGGATCTGTTTCTTTGCGGTGGGATTTGCTGTTGGTATCGTCCAGATGCTGGTGACCGGAAAGAAAGAACAGGCCTAAAAGAAATTTGAAAGGAAAGGTAAAAGCGTGCGGGCGGGACCTGTGCGCTTTTATGATGGATGAAAAGAGTTCCTTACTTTCTGATTGACATATTTCCCCTTTATCACTATATTAGAGGGTAGGATTATTATGGAAATACAGTGGGAGACGGTATTTCCTTTTATATGGAAAGGAGGGAGTCCGATGCTTACCGCTTATAAACATGATGAAAACCACAGACTTTGTCCCGTCGCTTTTGAGGAAATGGAAAAAGGGTCGTGGATCAATTGCGCGGCTCCCGATGCGGCGGAGCTGGAAAAGCTGAATGCCCTTACCGGCATCCCCGTCGATTCCCTCCAGACCGCTCTTGACCGTGAAGAACGTTCCCACGTGGAATTGGAAGATGATTTTATTTTTGTCGTTGTAAATACGCCTGTCGTCCTTGAAACAGATGCTTACGATGCGCTGCCGCTGGGGATTTTTATTACAGACAAGGTATTCGTTACCGTGTGTCTTGAAAATAATACGGTGATCCAGAAGTTTATAAATAATAATTACGCCTCTTTCCAAACCTATAAAAAGACAAGATTCCTTTTCCAGATACTGTCTACCGCATCGTCGTCCTTCCTGTACTTCCTGCAGCAGATTTATAAAAAGACGGACGGCATCGAAACGCAGGTGCGGAAATCTTTGCAGAACAAAGAACTCTTCCGTATGCTGGAACTGCAGAAATCTCTGACCTACTTCAACTTCGCCCTTCATGCGAATGAAAACGTCATGGAGCGCCTCATGCGTCTTCGCAACAGCCCCATCCATACACTCCTGAAAATGTACGAAGAAGATGAGGATCTTCTGGAAGACGTCATCATTGAAAATAAGCAGGCTTTGGAAATGGTGGAAATTTACACGAACATCCTGATGTCCATGATGGACTCCTTCTCCTCGATTATTTCCAACCGTCTGTCGCAGATTATGAAATTCCTCACCTCGGTGACGATCCTTCTTGCCGTGCCCACTTTGATATTCAGCCTTTGGGGTATTAATGTGCCCGTGCCGTGGGAATCAAGCGAGATCGGATTTGCTGCGGTCACCCTTCTCGGTCTCGTGCTGACCCTCGTATCGGCGCTGGTGCTGTGGAAGAAAGATATGCTTTGAAATAAAGAAACAAAGGGACCGCTGCGGTCCTTTTTATTTTGCCGCTTTGGGGGAAATAACTGGTATAATAGAAAAGTGTTTGAAGAAAGGAGGAAACGATGGAACCGGCGGAACTTTTAAAAAAATATTTCGGTTATGATACATTCCGGCCTATGCAGGAAGATGTCATCAAAACCATTCTGTCGGGCAGGGATGTGCTGGCTGTCATGCCCACCGGCGCGGGAAAGTCGGTCTGCTTCCAGATTCCCGCCCTCCTCTTTCCCCACGGTACGATCATTATTTCTCCTTTGATTTCTCTCATGAAAGACCAGGTGGAAGCGCTTGCAGAGCAGGGGATTTCCGCGTCCTATGTAAACTCCACCGTGCCTTTTGACGAATCTATCGAGCGGCTCCGCGATTTGTTCCGGGGGCGTCTGAAGCTGCTTTACATGGCGCCGGAAAAACTGGAACCCACCTATTTCACCGACTGCCTGTCCAAAGTACCCCTGTCCATGGTCGTCATTGACGAAGCACACTGCGTTTCCCAGTGGGGCCATGATTTCCGTCCAAGTTACCGGAAAATAAAAACTTTTATCGACACGCTTCCCGTGAAGCCCGTAGTCACCGCTTTCACCGCTACGGCGACCTCTTTGGTGGAAGAAGATATGAAACGGAGCCTCGGCCTGGGGAAAGCAGCCGTTTTCCGTACGGGACTGGACCGGCCGAACCTGTCCTTCCGTGTCATCCACGGCGCGGACCGGAAAGATTTCATTCTCCGCTATGTGCAGAACCACGGAAAAGAAAGCGGCATCATTTACTGCGCCACCAGGAAAGCAGTGGACGAAATTTATGAAATGCTCGCAAGCCGGAAAATAAAAGCGGGGCGGTACCATGCAGGCATGGAAGATGGCGCGCGGAAGAAAGGGCAGGAAGATTTTTCCTTCGACCGCATCCATGTCATGGTGGCGACAAACGCTTTCGGCATGGGTATCGATAAGAGCAACGTGCGCTACGTCCTCCACTACCAGATGCCCAAAAGCATGGAAACCTATTATCAGGAAGCGGGGCGGGCAGGACGTGACGGCGCGAAAGCGGAATGCATCCTCCTTTACAGCGGGCAGGACGCGGGCATACAGCGCTACCTCATCGAATCGGGAAACCAGACGGACGGCCAGAAACGGATGGACTATGACCGCCTTTATGCCATGGACGGCTATTGCAGCACCACAGGCTGCCTGCGGAATTACATCTTAAATTACTTCGGCGAGACTGCTGATGAGACCTGCGGCCGCTGCGGGAACTGTGAAAGCGGAAGAGGAAAGGTGGACATCACCGACGAGGCGGTTCTCATTTTCCGAACCGTCAGATCTCTCAAGGAACGATACGGCGCCGGCGTGGTGGCGGATATCCTTAAAGGAAGCCGCACGAAAATGATCAGGGAACGGAACCTGGACAGCCTTCCTACCTACGGCAGACTGTCCTTCGCGAAAATCAAACATTTGAGAACCGCCATCCATTTCCTCATCGCTGACGGTTACCTCAAACGTGACGGCGGCGAATCTCCCCTGCTGCATCTTACGGAAAAAGCGGAAATTGTTCTCGAAAGAAAAGCGCCGGTACTGGGTTTTGCTTTCGGTGCGGAAGACGTCATGGCGTCTGTGGCGGTAGAAAAGAAAGCCATCCTTTCAGAAACAAAAAGCGGTATCTTTGAAAAACTTCGCGGACTCCGACTTGCCATTGCCCGGGAAGAACACGTCCCGCCTTTTGTCGTATTCTCCGATGCCACCCTGGAAGATATGGTGTCCCGCCTCCCGCGGACAGAAGAAGAAATGGCGGAAGTCCACGGCATCGGCGCTTTCAAATTAAAGAAGTATGGAGAACGTTTCCTTGCGGCACTTGGAGAATTCAGCGGAGCGGAAGAAATAAGGGGAAAAGACAAAAAAGAAGAAAAAAACATATATGAGAGACTCGAACGGCTCCGCCGCTCTTTGGCCAAAAAAGAAAATCTGTCGACATCACAAATTCTTTCCGATACAGTCCTCCGGAGGATCGCAGAAACCCGCCCTGCAACCGAAGAAGAATTCCGCGGTGTGAAAGGCATCGGCCCGAAAAAAGCGGACAAATACGCGGAAGTCTTTTTACAGGCCCTCCATCCGGAACGGAGCCGTATTTCTCCAAAAACAGAAAGTAAAGTGCCGGAAAAAAGAGAACATATCATTCCCAAAACGGCAAAACCCGTCCGCGGACGGAAAGGGAAAATCACAGCGGTACGAAAGGAAACGATTCAGGCCGGACAGACGGCGTCCATAGACATAGAAACAAGAGCGTTTTTCCTCTATCTGGAAAAAGTAAGAGCGCGGCTTGCCAAAGAAGCGGACCTGCCGGCGGAAAGCATCTGTGCCGACAGGGATTTGGAAAAGATGTCGAAAAGCGAAACCGTGTCCCAAAACCTGCCTGCCGCTGTAAAAGCGGAATTTGAAAAAGCCATCGCCATCTACAAACAAATCAGATATCAGATGACAGGAGCGGCCGGCAAAAAGGGTAATAGCTATTAGCTGTTAGCCGTTAGCTGTGAGCTGTAAGCTGTAAACTGTAAACTGTTAGCCGTTAGCTGTGAGCTGTCAGCTGTTAGTTGTAAGTTAAAAGCCGAAGCATATGATTTCCGTTAGGTGTCATACGAAACAACAGCAAAGGATTTGCTGTTGTAATGAGGGAAACGTTAATCGTCATCATAAGCGGACGTGAAGGATCTGTTACCGTGGTGAGGAAAACCGTAAGAAGATAAAAGCTGTCAGCTGTCAGCTGTCATTTGTTGGCTGTTAGCTGTCATCTGTTGGCTGTTGGCTATTAGCTATAAGCTAATAATTCTTTTACGGTTAAATCATTACGACAAGCGAGTATCCTCAATCGCACTGCGTACGCCAGCAAGCTCCTTCCGGCGGCCGGCTCCCATGATCCTTGTATAAGACGTTAAGCGTCATCCTGAGCAAACGCGAAGGATCTATGACCGTAATGGGGAAAAGCGGTAAGGCGTCATCCGGGTCATAGATCCTTCACTCCGAATGACATCTTATCATGAATTCCATTTTTATCGGCAGACGATCATAAAAGGCTGTAATAAAACATTTCCGCGTTATATCACAGCCCCTTACTCATGCTTTTTCTGCAAATAAGAATTGGCATAGCCGCATTTAACGACTATGCCATGTTTCCGGAATTATAAACTTCTGACTTTTTATTTATAAAATTCTCCCGCTTTACACTGACACGTCGCGCCGGCCTGTCACTTTATAGAAAAGGAGCAGCGACAGGATGGATGTCACCGTGAGAATGGTGGCATACGCGGAGGCGTTCCCGTAGTTGCCGCGGATGACTTCCGTGTAGATGGACACGGTGAGTGTCTGTGTGCTGTTCGTATACAGGATGATGGATGACGACAGCTCGCTGATGATGGTGACCCAGCTCATGATGGCACCGGAAAGAACGCCGGGCATCATCATGGGAACCGTGATTTTACGGAATGTCGTCATATCGGAGGCACCCAGGGAAATGGCCGCTTCTTCGATGCTGGGACTGATATTTCCCAAAATGGCTGTGGAGGAACGGACGGTATAGGGCATTCTCCGCACCGCGAAAGAAATAATCATGATCAGAGCCGTTCCGGTAAGAATAATCGGCGATTTATTGAAAGCAAAGACGAAAGCGATACCGAGGACGGAGCCGGGAATGATGAAGGGGAACATCGTCATGACGTCAAGAATGCTGTTCAGTGTATTTCTTTTCCGCACGGAAAGGTAGGCGATAAGGACACCTAAGACGAGGATGGCAGCGATGGCGCAAAGTCCCAGGAAATAGGTATGCCAGATGACGTCATTGTCCTTGGCAAAGAGTGTCGCATCATAACTCTGAAGAGCGAAGCCGCCGGTGAATACCTGCCCTCCGTTTGTAGCAAGGAAAGAGGTGTACACGACGACGAACTGGGGAAGGATCGCCAGTCCCACAACCATGTAGACTGCCAGATGGGCAAGGATATTCCGCAGACCGCCGAGTGATTCCGCCGCCATGGGTTTCAGAGCGGTCATGGCGTAGGTATTTCTTCCCGCAAGAAAACGCTGGACGAAGAACATGACGATGGTGAGCCCGATCACGATGCAGCAGATGGCTGCCGCGAAGCCGTCATCGCCCGATACTTCTCCCATGAACTGGTTGTAAATAAGGACGGGGAGTGTCTTGTATCCCTCACCGATGAGCATGGGCGTGCCGAAGTCAGCAAAGACACGCATGAAAACGAGCATGGAGCTGGCAAGGAGTGTGGGCATGACAAGAGGCACGATGATTTTCCAAATGCGCCCCATGCGGCTGCACCCCAGGCTTTCCGCCGCTTCATTCAAAGAGTTGTCCAGATTTTTCAGCGCTCCCGATACGTAAATGTAAACGAGGGGAAACGACTGGAGCGTAAAGACGAGGACAATGCCGGCAAAGCCGTACACACCGCCATAATGGAGTCCGAAGGTGTCGTTCAGGAACTGGGTGATGACGCCCTGCCGCCCGAGCATCTGTATCCACGCGTATGCCCCGATGAAAGGCGGCGACAGATAGGAGATAACGATGAGGATATTCAGGAAACTGCTTCCTTTTATTTTCACGCTCCTCATGAGGTATGCCAGCGGAAGGCCGAGAGCCGCCGATAAAATCGTGGAAACGACAGTCACTTTCAGCGAGTTTACCATCGTTCCCCAGTAGAATTTTTTGGCGAAGAAATGGGCGAAATTCTGAAGCGTGAGCACCCCTGTATCCCCATGAATGACACTCCGGTACAGAATGAGGAATATGGGATACATGATGAAAAGGGCGAAAGCCGCAAGAATGACGACACTGAAAAGGTTCCAGACAGTCAGATTCTTTTTCATAGTCCTTCCTCTCTGATCAATGTTTCTTCCGTTGCCCGGCGGAAGACATTGATCCGCCCGGCTTTGACGGTGAGCGTGACGGCGCTGCCGTCGGGAAGAATATCGTGGCCTTCCTGGGTCTGGAGAATCTCCAATTCCTGCCCTCCGTCAGTGGTGATGAAGTAATGGGTGGTAAGACCGAGGAAGACAGAAGAACGGATCACGCCGTGGATCCCCTCTTTCATGCCGGGTTCCATATCAAATTCTTCCGGACGGACGGAAATGATGACTTCTTCTCCGTCCTCCACGCTGCCTGATAAGTTATCCATGTCTACAAGCCAGTCTTCATTTTCTTTAAAGGAAATGCTTGTCTTATCTCCTTTTTTCACGATATGTCCGTCCAGCAGGTTGGAGAGCCCGATGAAAGTCGAAACGAAAACGTTCTTCGGCCTTTTATAAATATCCGCCGGTCTGCCGATCTGGCAGATAACCCCGCCATTCATGACGGCGATACGGTCGGACACCGCCAGCGCCTCTTCCTGGTCGTGGGTGACATACACCGTGGTTATATCCACCCGGCGCTGGATCTGCTTGATGGCATTCCTCATTTCGATACGGAGTTTCGCGTCCAGATTGGACAGCGGTTCATCCATCAGAAGTACCTGCGGCCGGATGACGATCGCCCGCGCAAGGGCGACACGCTGCTGCTGCCCGCCGGAAAGCGCTGTGGGCATACGGTCTTTCAGGTGGTCGATCTTCACGATCTTGAGGATTTTATCCACCCGCTCTTCGATTTCCTTTTCAGGCACTTTCCGCATCCGCAGGCCGAAAGCCACATTGTCTTTCACCGACATATGGGGGAAAATGGCGTAATTCTGGAAGACCATGCCCATATTTCTTTTATCTGTCGCCACATCGTTGATGACATTCCCGTCGACGGAAATAGTACCGCCTTCGATGGAATTGAATCCGATAATCATACGGAGCAGTGTCGTTTTACCGCAGCCCGACGGCCCTAAAAGGGTGAAAAATTCACCCGGCATAATATCCACGGACAGGCCGTTCACCACCACCGTATCTCCGTACTTCTTCACTACTTTGTCTATATTGATAGAAACACTCATAATAACCTCATAACCTCGCGATTCAAGCGTCATCTATAAAAAAGAACGTCAGGCGAAATGCCCGACGCCCTCTGATGACCTGATTACTTATTACTGCCTGGAATTTTCCAGATGTTTATTCCATTCCGCCACGACTTCTTTCTTATGGGCAGCTACCCAGCCTTCGTCATAATTCTTGAACAAAGCGATTGTGTCCTGGGGTGTCATGTAGTCAGCAAGCTTCACACCCTTGCGGAGCGGACGGACGGTGAGCGTCTTTCCTGCCGCTTCCTGGATCTTCTGGGAAAGCATGAAATCGACAAATTTCTTCGCATTTTCCATATGTTTCGCGCCTTTGATGATCTGTACGGATTCGCCCGGGAAAATAGCTCCCTCTTTCGGGAATACGACTTCTACGTCAGCGCCGTTCTTCACATAGGTAGCAGCCGGATCTTCCCAGGTAAGCCCTACGGTATACTCGCCGTCGGCAGCGCCTTTATGGACAGCGCCGGAACTGTTCAGGAATTTCCCGTCCACATTCTTAATGAAGTTATCCACATACGCCCAGGCTTCGGGGGACATGGGATCTCCATCCTTTCCCTTGGCGTAAAGCATCGCCATGAGCACCTGGAACGCGGAGCTGGAGTTGGCAGGGTCGCCGCAGGCAATCTTACCCTTCAGCGCCGGATTGAGAAGATCGTCAAACCCGGCAATCTTCATATCGCCTGCCAGTTTTTTATTAACGATAAAAACGGTGGGATCGGCAAACGCGGGAGAAAAATATCCCGTCTTATTTTTAGCGGCATCAATCATATTCGCGTCTTCCGGAGATACATATTTCTCAAAAAGTTCCTTCTGGGAATCCAGCATCGTCTGGTCAGCCGCCCAAAGAATGTCACCCTGAGGATTGTCCTTTTCAGACGCCACACGTTTCACGAGGGGGCCCGTCCCCGCCACAATGACATTGACTTTAATCCCCGTTTCTTTTTCAAAAGCGGGAATGACAAGATTGTTTAAGCTTTCGCTGCGCGCCGTGTAAACGGTGAGCACCTTTTCCTCTGCGGGAGCGGCCTTGGCAGTATCCTTTTTATCTCCGCCGCAGCCGGAAAATACGGAACAGAGCACAGCGGCGCATGCCACCGCCAAAGCTGCTTTCTTCAATCTTTTCATGACAATCCTCCTTGCCTTTCATCGTAAGTAAACTTCCTATTTAAATAATACCATGTATATTGTATCATTATTCATTCCTGTGTCTACACCTTATAAGCACAATGTATAGCTTGCCTTAAACTGTATAGGAAATACTCATAAAGAAATAGACGAGCGGACCGTTGTATGCAAAAACGGGTACGCAGAAAGCAGGAAATATATGCTTCCATTACCATGGCAAAATAAAAGCGCCGATTGCCGGTCAGCGCCTGTATTTCATTCGGCAGCTCCTGCCGCTGCTTTTTCCTTTTCCCCTTTGGGAAATACAAGATTCAGAAGAACCGCCATGATGAAAACCACCGCTACACAGTTCTCTGCGAATACGCTCCGCAGCAGTTCGGGAAATATGCGGAAGATCTGCGGTGTCTGCGTGAATCCCAGTCCGATGGAAAGAGACAGGGCGGCAATACTCATATTTCTCTGTGAATATCCGCAGCGGCTGATCATCTGCACACCGGACACCACGATGGAGCCGAACATCATAAGCGTACAGCCGCCGAGGACGGCTTCAGGCAGTGACGCCAAAATGACCCCCAGCGCGGGAACAAGTCCTGCCAGAACCATAATGACGGCGCCGCTGGCAATGGCTTTCCTGTTTACCACACGGGTCATGGCGATAAGCCCCACATTCTGGCTGAAAGATGTAATCGGCAAACACCCAAAGAGAGAAGACGCGGCAGAAACAAACCCGTCCACGGCAATGGAACCGGATATTTCCCTGTCTTTCGCCTCCCGATTGAACCCCATGGCGGCAAGCGCCGAGGTGTCGCCCAGCGTTTCTGTGGCAGACACCAGGAAAATAAGGAACACAGAAAAGATGGCGTCATAATGAAATTCCGGAGAATAAGGCATGAAAACCGGCAGAGACACAAGGGATACTTCCGTCAGGCGGCTCAAATCAACCATGCCGTAGAAGTATGCCGCAATGTATCCCACAAAAAGTCCGAAAAGGACAGATAACTGCTTGTAGAATGATTTCGCCCGGATATTAAAAATAAGACAGGAAACCAAAGTAATCGTACCGACAATAAGGAACCGGGCATCGCCGAACTCAGGATGGCCGAAACCGCCGCCGAAAGAATTCGCCCCGATGGGAAGCAGTGAAAACCCGATAGCCGTCACGACAGTCGCCGAAACGATGGGCGGTACAAGTTTCCGCCACCATGCCGCGCCAAGGCCGAGGATCCCCTCCAGAACACCGCCTATAAGGACAGCGCCGAGAATAGCGCCGTAGCCGTATTTCAATCCGATCACACAAAAAACAGAAACAAAGGTAAAGCTGATTCCCATGATGACAGGAAGTCCGCTGCCCAGACGGAAGACGGGATACATCTGGAGCAGGGAGCCGATGCCTGCAATGATCATGGCCGCCTGGACAACAGCGCCCGCTTCTGAGGCAGGCATCTTCACCACGCCCGTCACGATAAGGATTGGCGCGATATTTGCCACAAACATGGCAAGAACGTGCTGGAGACCGAAAGGCACCGCTTTGCGGACAGATATTTTCCCATCCGCTTCATAAATCGGATCTGTATTCATTACGGCCTCCTCAGCGGAACGTAATGACGCCTGTTTCGGCATCCATTTTTTCAATAACAGCCAGAGAGCGGACATCATATCCCGCTTCACGGAGCGCGTCGCCGCCGCCCTGGAAACCTTTTTCGATGCAGATGCCGATGCCTTCTACGATACCGCCCGCCTGTTTTACCAGATCAAGAAGCCCGCTCACGGCGCAGCCATTGGCAAGAAAATCGTCCATGATGAGGATATGTTCGCCGGGTTTCAGATATTTCTTTGATACCACCACATGGTTTTTCCGATTATGGGTATATGACATAACCTCCGTAGCAAACATTTCCTTATCCATATTGCTTCCCGCAGATTTCTTCGCAAAAACTACAGGCACCCCGAAATACACCGCCGTAAGGCAGGCAATGCCGATCCCCGACGCTTCGATCGTCAGAATCTTGTCCACTTTCCGATCACCGAAAAGCTTTTTAAATTCCTTCCCCAGTTCACTGATAAAAGGCACATCGATTTGATGATTCAGAAAACTGTCCACCTTGAGCACATTCCCCGGACGGATCACCCCGTCGCTCAAAATTTTCTCCTGCAGTAAATTCAGCTCTGCCACCCTGATACCCCCTCCAAAGACAATACACACCCTATAATTTATTCATTATAACATAGCTCACAGCTAACAGCTTATAGCTGATAGCTTTTATCTTCTTACCGCTTTTCCCACTACGAGTACAGATTTTTCGCACGGTTCTGGCAGACACACTGCCAGGAGTTCCACTTTTACCGAAAAAAAGAGCAGGCACCATCAGCAGTGCCTGCTCCTTTCTTTTTGGAAGTTCCTTACTTCTTGGCAGCGAGAGCTGCTACCTGGGCCTTCAATTCATCCAGCTCCGATCTCATCTCTTTATTTTCCGCCTGCATCTTGTCATTTTTCTCTTTCAAGTCCTTAATCTGGTTCGCCATTTCCACTTTGGAATAACGGGTATAAACGTCACCGCGTCCCAGCTTCACAGAAATTCCTGCATTGATCATGTTCCTGTCATCTCCCATGGTCCAGCCGAGACTCATCATCGTTCTTTCGTTCGGCCGATAGAAGAGGCCTACCGCCGCAGCGCTGGCGTTACGATAATTGCCGAAGCCTGCCGCGATGTCCCACTTGTCATGGGGGTCGAAGTCCAGCGGATGGAGGGCTGCCAGTGCTGCCGCCCCTGCTCCCACTTTACTGATCCGGTTGTCCAGGGTGCCCAGCTTTCCGTTCAGATTGTTGATGGTATTTCCCAGGTTGGTAATATTGGTTGTATTCTTGCCGACCTGTTTGTCCAGTATGGTCAGGTTGTCTCCGGCACTGTTCTCTTTCTTCACATAGTTGCCGTCATTCTTCACATGGGTTTCGTGGTACACCGTATTTCCGCTGACAATCTTTGTGTTTCCGTTTTCCACTTTTCCATCAGCTTTCACGTTGACCGTGTATTCCGTTCCGCCAAACGTATTGGCAGCTGTGTCAAGTGTCACATTTTCACCAGCTTTCACGGTGTTTCTTGTGTCTTTCGTGGCTACGGTGACTTTGTTTTCTTTTCCGTCACTGCCCTTTAACGTAATGGTGGTGGTATTATCCGCGTTTTGTTTGCCGCTCATGGTATAGGTGGTATTGGTATCAATCTGTCCCGCGATGGCTGACAGGTCTACGCTGCCTGTTACTTTCTTCCCGCTGGTGTCTTCGATTTTCATGGACAATGTGTTCCCGCTTAAGGTCAGCGCTCCGGTTCCCTCTTTCAGTCTGGTGTCTTTGAGTCCTGTAACGGTCGCTTTCTGTCCATCCTGATGGGTCAGTTCTATACTTCCTGTTCCATCAGCCTGGTATGTCGCTGTCCCTTCTTTGACATGCATGTCCTTGATTCCCAGTTTGCTTGTATCGACAGACAGATTATATCCGACTTTCTTGCCGTTTTCCACTTTATCCGTAATCTTCACTGTCCCGTCTGCAGATCCCATCTTAGGTCCGGTCACGGTATAGTTCTTTTGTCCGCTATTGTCTGTCTCCGTGACGGTCACATAGTCTCCTGCTGTCACGGTGGTATGTTTAGCGGCTTCTGCCGCCGTCTTATTTTCCAAGGCTTTCAGCTGCGCCACGTTGACAGCATCGGTGTCCTGCGTGCCAGCCGCCACGTTTGTAATCTGGCGGGTATAGCCTTTCGTCTTGTCCCCCACAGAAGCGGCACTGACAGTCGATCTCCAGGCGGCAGACGTATCGGTAGAAGCCGCCTTGGTAGAGGGGTCATAGCCGCTCACCCCCGCTGCTGTATCCGCCTTAGAAAAAGCTCCAATGGCTACGCCATTTTTTACCGCTGCACTGCTTGATACGCCTATCGCCACGGCATTATCAGCATCTTTTACAGTTGCCGAGGTTCCTATAACCACACCATAGTTTGAATTAACTATGGTGGAATTAGCACCTATGGCCGCACCATATTCTGAATCATCCACAGAGGAAAGAGCGCCCATCGCCATCCCGTACGGTGATGTTTTAACTGCTGCCTTTGTGCCCATGGCCAGGCCATACTCCGAATTCACAACAGAAGAAAAGGGAGACAACGCGGCAGCATAATTTGATGCCGATATATTCGAACCCCATCCCAAGGCTACTGATGTTTCTCCATCCGCATTACTGTTCGCGCCGATCGCCATACCGCCATTGGTTGCTGCAGCATCATTGATATTTGTCCACTTAGTATCCACAGCCATGTATTTTAAGCCGATATCCACAACGCCGTTTTCCTGCTTCAATCTGATTCCATTATCAGCACGAAGCGTTACTGTATCATTCGGCTTTATAACTTTCTTATTGCCCTCCGCACTGCCTGTATTCGTCGGAATACCGGGTTTAACTCCGACTTCCAGTGTCCAACCGGGAATCGTATCATTTCCGTTGAGGTCAATTTTCGAACCGTCAATGCCATATTTAATGGTTTTCCCATCACGGTCTACAGTCAGGCCTTTATTGGCTTCCGCTACGTCAAAGGTAATTTCCGGCGCCGTATCTCCATTAAGAGAAATCGTTTCACCAACTGCTTCTCCGCCCTTCTTGATGATAAATCCCCGGCTAAGCTTAGTATCATACTTCGTATTCACCGTTTTCAGCTGCGCCACGTTGACGGCATCAGTGTCCTGTGTACCGGCTGCTACACCTGTGATCTGGCGGGTAATTCCTCTTGAAACATCGCCTACGGAAACAGCGGCGGCCGTCGCTTTCCAAGTCCCTATAATCAGATTTCTCTCGCCAAGAGCAGAATTATATTTCGTTTCCGCATCCGTATAATCGGCCTTAGCGGAATTCATAGCCGTCTGCGCCGTATCCATAACTATTTTGGCATCGTCCATTTTCTTTTTGCGCGCCAAATCGTATTGATCGCCGGAATGCTCATAGCTGTGATAGGTCTGGTAGGCTTGTGTATATGCGGCGCTCTTCTCCAGGAAATCATTGACTTTTCCTTCATAGTCCGCTTTTTTCGCCGTGTAAGCAGAGGAGAGGCCGGGCAAATCTCCGTTCAACTGTGCCAGTCTTGCCGTTTTTCCAGTTAAATTTGCTATTTCCGTATCGTTTTGGATATTTTGATTTGTGTCAGGACTATAACCGTATACACCGGCATCCACAGAAGAAACAGATTCGCTGCCGAGAGCTACACCGCCATTTTTCTGCACATCCGTATTGTAGCCCAGCATGACAGCATTGCTGATATTGGCAGTATGCGTTTTAGTTGGAACGGTGGCTCTCACATTGTATGGAATCGGTATCCCTGTATACCCGCCCGGCGTACCGGAAGAGCTCCCCAAACTGGGCGTATAAGTCTTGCTCACGACGTCTTCCTTTGTTGCCATGGCACCAAGAATGACATTATTTGTTCCGCCGGACATTTCATGATAATCGCCAATCACAACATCCGATGTTCCATCGGATATCTTATTTCCGGTTCCCACTACAGCCACACGGTTCACGTTGGTTCCTGTATTTTGGAATCCCGCCATTGTATTGTTGGCACTGGTACCGTTTGCCGTGCCGTTCAGTATATTTCCCGTTCCGACGATCTGGGAACGCCGGGCATAATCAGAACGGTTTCCATTCCCTGCGATAAGAACAGATCCGCTGGTATTCGCAAAGTCCCCCATTACTTTTGCCGCCTGATCCGAATACCCTTCCTGATACCCGCTGCGGAAAAGCAATTCTGTCATAGAGCCCTGCCCAAAATTTCCTTCCAGTCCGCTTGACATATCTACTGTAGCATGGGAAAGGATATTCCCAGAACCGAATATCATCGAATTGTCCGCGTTATCCAGCTTGTTCCAGGTACCGATGATGCTGCCCGCTAAGCCATTTGAGGTGTTACCGTCCGAGGTGATCTTGTTATTCACCCCATAAATAGAAGACCAGACATTCGAAAAAGAGTTGTCATTGCCTTCAATGACAGAATTGTGCCCTGTCACGGTTCCTTCATAGCCCAGAGCCAGCGCGCTGTGTCCCACTGCCACATTCAATCCGACGCCGCTTTGCGCATTATACCCTACGACGACACTTCCATCGCCCTGCTCTCTTTTTCCGGAAGCCTTTTCTTCCGGTGTCATGGAACCGATAATAACAGATTCCTTAATCGTATGAAAAGTCTGATTATCCCCGATTACGATACCCGAGGTGGGAGCATTTGTTTCGTTATTATTCCCGATAACAGTCAGGCTCTCATGCCCTGTCATGTAGGTGTCGTTGCCTTTAATTTTATTCCCCATGCCGATGACCAAGTCTGAAGTGCCGTTACGTGTTATGCCATGGTATCCGGAAACAGTACCGGCATCCCGATTCGTGATGCTGTTATTATCGCCGATTACATTTTGCCGGTCACTGTTTGTCACCGTGTTTCCTTTGCCGACAACCCGCACGTCTTCACTGTCTTCAATGGTATTTTTCTTGCCGACAATCACGTCATCCTTTTCCTTGCTGACTTTATTTTCTATTCCGACAACAGTAGAGTCAGTCGTATCAGTTACCGCATTGGGCGCTTCCGTATTCCCTACTATTACATTATCAACAGCCCCCGCGACGGAAGAGGTCAGCAGAAAAGCTGTCAATGCCGCTGCCAGCGCGTTTTTAGAGACTCTCACCCCCCCACTTTTTTTCGCTGTCCCCGCGATTTCCGAAACCACCACATAGCTGTTCTTCACTCGACTCCAAATGACTTTGTAGATGTGATTCATGTTTTCCTCCCATAAAAAACAATATAATTAAAAGCGCAATAAAAAGAAGCACCATCCCCAATGCTGCCGATACTGCCTTCACACCACCTTTCCCCGTGACACTTCATTTGCCTGAAAAGCCGGGTACAGAATCTGTAAACAGGAAAATTCCTGCCGGTTTCTCCCGCTTTCCTTTCAACACTTATTTTATTAAACAACCTCTGTTCTCATTATAACAAAAGATTTATCTTATTTCTATATAATGCATACTATTCTACGAATACCTCTGCTCATACCGCTTTCTCATCCACGGCCTCAATGTCTCCCACTGTCATTCAGCACTTTTAGCTGACAGCTCGCAGCTAACGGCTTACAGCTCACAGCTCACAGCTCACAGCTGATAGCTTTTATCTTCTTACGGCTTTCCTCATCACGGATACAGATCCTTCACATTCGTTCAGGATGACGATTAACGTTAGCGTCACTCTTATCAAACAATAAAAAGACCGTCCGCTTATCCCCCGCTTACATAAAAATACGGTACCCATCACATCTGACGAGTACCGCATTCTATTTCTTATACTATTTCCTTATCCTTGTCTTTGCTTTCCAGTTTACGCTTCCGGGGAAATATGAGAACCGTACACATCACGGTAATCATTGTTTGCCTTATCGTCTTCGCTGTTGACGCGGACACGTTCTACCTTATTTCTGTCATTGTCCTTGCCGGAAATACGGTCAACACGGATACGATCCAGACGAATCTGGCGGAGTTCCGGTTCGAACTCATTCATAGCTCTGTCCATATTGTCATCTACCGGTGCTCCATTCTTCAATGCACGATAGAACATCGCCGCAAATTCATAGCGGGTCATGGTACGGTCGCCGCTGAACATGCCGTCCGGATAGCCTTCAAGGATGCCGTTTCCTGCCAATGTAGCCACATATTCATAAGCCCAGTGGTTTTCCGGCACATCGGGGAAGTCCTTCTTTTTACCCATATCCAGGATGCCGAGAATGGAATTCATCTTCTGCTCCATGGTATCCAGACGTTTCTTCAAATCCTTGTTCTCATCACGGAGATCGACGATTTCTTTCGCCATGGCTACTTTGGATGTGGATACATGGTTGCCCTGTCCCAGCTTCACGCTGACTCCGGCATTCACCATGTTTTCTCCTCCCCCGAAGGAGCCTCCCACGCTGAACATGGTGTCTTCGTTAGGACGGTAGAATGCGCCTACCGCTACTGCATGGGCGTCTTTGTAGTTGCCGTAGCCGGCTGCCACATCCCACTTGTCATCCGGGTCGAAGTCCAGCGGGTGGAGGGCTGCCAATGCTGCCGCTCCTGCTCCTACTCTGTCCATCCGGTCTCCCAGTTCATTGACGGCTCCTCCTATGTTGTTGATTGTCTGGTTTGTTTTCCACAGCTGCCCTCCGTTGACGGCGTCAGTGCTGTTTGCGCTGATGTCTCCGGCTGCTACGTTGGTGATTTTCTTGTTCCCTGCGTTGATGCCGCTGTTGTCGATTTTCACGTCTCCTACGGTCAGGGTGTTGGTGGTCACACTGTTCAATCCTTTCAGGTCTTTGGCCATGCGGACTTTCAGATTGTTATTGCCGTCGGATACGACGCCGAGGTTATCCTCTGTCGTCAGTTTGGTTTCGTCTGTAATGCCGCCGACGACGTTCACCTGTTCGTTCAGTTTCTTCTTGATGACGTTTCCTGTATCGCCGCCGTATTTCATGCCGTCATTTAGGGTAGCCGCTTCTTCTTTGGTTCCGTCCGGTTTTTCGTATACGATACGGGTCGTGGTTGTCCCCGGCGCGCCGTCTACTCCGGGTTTGCCGTCACTGGTAACGGAGATGTTTGTCGTTTTTCCGTCGTTACCATTAATACCGATTTTGCCATTTTTGCCGTTTTCACCTGTGGCGACGATGGTTTCGGTTTTCAGGTTCTTGTCCATTTTGACGGTGAGGTTTCCGTTCGCGTCGGCAAAGGTTTTGATGTTTTCACCGGAGTATTCGGAGGCATCTTTTGTCCCTTCTCCTTTGATGGTGACTTTTTCTCCCAGGTTCCGGTGGAATTCTCCGTCGTTGCCGGCAAAGTCCATGCCTTTTTTCGTCAATTCTTCGGACGTATTCGTAATCTTTTGGTCTACGGCTTTGAGCTGGTCTTCTGTGGCGGCCTGTCCGCTGGTGATGTTGTTCGGATCCCAGGTTTTGTTGGTCAGTCCGTTGACGGTTCCTTTTTCTCCATTGATTTTCACTTTTCCGGCATCGATGTTTCCTGTCTTGCCGTCAATGGTGACTTTGTCTCCGGCTTTGATGATGCCTGTTGTTCCGTCGATGGATACCTGTTTGGACGGATCGGTTCCCAGTGTGACTTTGTCGCCGAGTCCGACAGTATATTCTTTGCCGCCTGTTCCATTGGTTCCTTCGGTGACAGTTATATTGCTGTCTTTGGCTTTGACGGTCGTATGCTGGCCTGCCAGTGTCTTTACGTCATGCAGCTGGCTGCCGTTGACGGCATCGGTGCTGTTTGCGCTGACGTCTCCGGCTGCTACGTTGGTGATTTTGTTGCCGCCGTTGTCAAGGCCGTTCTTGGTGAGGGATACGGTGTTTCCGGCTGCACCGTTGCTGATGGTTATTCCGTTATTGTTGATGAATGTATCGCCGGCGGTTATGCTTTCCAGGCCTTTCAGGGCTTTGGCAAGACGGACTTTCAGGTTGTTAGTACCGTCAGATACCACGCCGATATTGTCATCTGTCGTCAGTTTGCCTTCATCCGAAATGCCGCCGACTACATTCACCTGTCCGTTCAGTTTCTTCTTGATGACATCCCCTGTATCACCGCCGTACTTCATGCCGTCATCCAAGGTGGCAATATCATGCTGCTTGCCGTTCTTTTCTTCGATGATGAGACGGGTGATATTGGTACCGTCAACGCCCGGCTTTCCGTCGCCGCCTTTAATAGTCGCTCCGTCTCTGCCGTCTTTGCCGTTAATTCCGACACTGTCCGCTTTCAGGTTCTTATCCAGACCAACAATCATTTCACCGTTACTGTTTACCATGGTCTTGATATTGGAGGCATCATACTCCGTATCAGCCTTCACACCAGTTCCTTTGATGGTCATGGTCTCATTCAGTTTTTTAGCTACAATGCCGGTATTTCCTGCGAACTTGAGCCCGTCATCCATCGTTGCCACCTGATGGTCGCCTTTTTCATCTACATAGTAGAGACGGGTCATTTCGGTAGCCGACAGGTTCTTGGCCGGATCCAGGCTCGCAGGTCCTGCGTTGACGCCTATATCCGCATGGGTGGATCTCCCGTCTTTCCCGGCAGGTCCGGTCAGACCGATCTGCCCTTCCGTCCCATTGGCTCCGTCTTTCGCTTTGAGGGTAACTCCATCTTTGCCGTCTTTCCCCTTGATGCTGATTCCGTCTTTGCCATTGATCACTACCGCAGAGCCGTCTTTCCCGTTGACTCCGATGGAGCCGTCTTTGCCGTCAGCACCTTTCTTACCGAGCACCAAGTCATCATTTACATTGACTTTGTACGGATTGGCAACGGTGCCTTCGCCTTCGACGGTGGTATTCTTACCGTCTTTCAGGATTGTCTTTCCCGCCGCGACAGCATCTTTCAGCTGGCCGAAGTTGACTGCGTCACTGTTTACTGTGCCGTCAGCCACGTTGGTAATCTTCTGGCCGTTCGCATTGAGACCGTCTTTGTTGACATAGGTCTTTCCGTTGATGGTCAGGCTGCCATTCGGCCCAAGATCCACATCTTTTTTCAGCTTCACATTGAGCTTTGCTCCATCAGATACGACGCCAATATTTCCATCTGTCAGATCTGCCGAGGCTCCGCCTTTGATTTCCAGCTTGTCTCCCAGCTTTTTATTAATATCCGCGCCGGAGTCTCCGCCGAAGTTCAGCCCTTTTCCAATTGTCGTATTGATGTTTGTAATATCATTGGCATTCTTTGTGATATTTGTCTTATTGGTCTTCACGCCGTCACTGACTGTTTTCAGCTGGTCTTCCGTGGCTGCCTGTCCGTGCACGACTGTCGGGTTGTCAATATCCCAAGTCGTATTTGTAAGACCGTTTACGGTTCCGGCATCCCCATTCACCGTGACGGGATGGGTCTGCCCTACGGTAACTACATTCCCCAGCCCGATGGTATATTCTCTACCGCCTGTCTCAGCACTGGTTCCTTTCGTAACGGTTACATTGGCGTCTTTCGCTTTGACTGTCGTCGCTTTTGCCGTACCGCCGATGGCCGCATTCAGCTGATCCACATTGACGGCATCGGTTCCGGCCGTACCGGTTGCCACGTTGGTAATCCTCTGATTGTTGGCATTTAGGCCGCTGTTGTTGATATAGGTCTTTCCGCCTACATGGACGCCGTTGTCGTTGATGACGACTTTATTCGTTCCCGTGCCTGCCGTCACTTCTTTAAATTCCGGCTTTTCACTCATCACTAAATCGAGGCCGTCTCCTGCCGCGTTTTTCTTCACGCCCAGGTTCTTGCCCGATACGCCGGTGGTCACATCAGCAAGGCCGCCTTTCACGGTCAGCTTGGTGCCGAGGTCACGATGCACTTTGTTCGCCGCGCCGTCATTGCCTTCGAAATCAAGGCCTTTTGCCGTCAATGTATTCGTAACATTGGTCACCGCATTGTTTACGGCTGTCTGCACATCTCCGATATTGGCCGCATTGGTCGTCGTATTTCCGCCGCTGGCTACGTTCGTGATGGTCTGGCTATTCGCGTTGAGGCCGTTATTCGTCACATAGGTCTTTCCGCCTACGGTCAGTCCGTTGTTATTGATGACCGTATTGCCCGCTGTGACACTGTCCACTTTCACGTCTTTGGCCAGTTTGATATTCAGCGTATCTGTCCCGTTGGATACCACGCCGATATTTCCGTCTGTCAGCTTAGACGCATCTGCCACGCCGCCGACGATATTCGTCTGTTCGCCTAATTTTCGGGTAAACTTGTTAGCCGCGGCTGCCGCAGCTTTCACATCGCCCGCATAGGCCACGCCCTTATCCATTTCCGTAGTCACCGCATAGAGCTGACTGCCGTTGATGGCATCGGTAGAAACATCGGAAATACGGCCAGCCGCCACATTGGTGATCGTCCGTTCACTGCCCGCCTTGCCCACGCTGACTGTGGAAGCCGGATTTACTCCTGCAAAATTATGTGCTGTGCCGTTGATTGTTGCGGAGGGTGTCGCCACAGCTGCCGCCGTTTCCGAACCGGCGCCGAGGGCTACGGCATTTTCATTGGCCACTTTTGTATTGCTGCCAAGAGCCATGCCGTTCTTCGCCGTTACAGAAGCGTTGTTCCCCAGCACCATAGCGCCATCAGCGGAAACCGTGGAATTGCTGCCCACTGCATAGGCATTATCCGCATTAATAGTATTTTTGTACCCGAAAGCACCTGCCATATTTCCTTTCACCGTGCCGGCAGTGACTGTCGTGATTTTATCCTGATCAGCACCGGCGGCGCTGCCGTTTGCTTCCGTCGCAGTGTTAACCGTGGCGGAGCCGATGGTATTTCCGGCGCCGACAGCATAGGCCTGATTTCCGTAAATAGTATTTTTAGATCCGACGGCTGCAGATTCTTTCCCAGATTTAGACCCGTCCTTCATATCCAAACCCACCTGGTTCGTATCCCCGATGGAGGAAGACCGGTCACCATAGGCACCTACCTGCGTACCGAGGGCAAGAGAATTCGTGCCCCAGCTCCGTGCCATGATACCGATACCGGTGCTGGCTACACCTTTGGTCAAAGAATTGATACCAATCGCCGTGGATCCTGTGCCATAGGCTTCACTCAATGTCCCGATGGCCGTGGTGGCATCACCGATGGCAGCGGTGTTCGCATACTTCCCTTTCACATTGATAGAAGCTGACCCCAATCCGCCCGGAAACTTAGTTTCTATTTCCTTATTAAAGCTCTTTTTAATCCCGTTTCCTGCCGCCAGCTGGGGCACGGCCGTTTCCAGTTCCGTACGGGCCATATCAATATCATCCCCGCCGATAGCAACGGAAGAGTTCCCAATCGCCCTGGTATCCGCACCAAGCGCCAGCGACTGGGTACCATATGTCTTAGCTGTACTCCCAATAGCGACCCCTTGTGCATATTTAGGATCGACAGTACCGCCGGACTGTTTGATCTTGACATTGGTCTCTGCCGCAGCGCCGATGACCACATCGCCTCTGGCGCCGTATGCCGCCGCTTCCGCGCCTGCCACTACCGCACCGGATCCCGGATTGCCGTGCTCTGTAGAAGCGATACTCTTCGCCTTGCGGCCGATGACGATATCCCCGTTTTCCAGCGCCTGTGAGCCCTGTCCGATGGCTACCGTACTTGCCGGGAGACTTGGAGTGCCGGTGCTGCCTTTCCCTGACGCTTTCGCTCCTGTACCGATGGCAATGCCATGCTCTGTTCCATCCTCAACGGAAGCAGTCTCACCTATGGCGATACCGCGATCCGCTTCACTCTTGCTGTCCCAGCCGATAGCCGTAGAATTAACTCCTTTTGCCGTGGAATTTGCCCCCAATGCGCGGGCGCCATCAGCCAGGGCTTTTGCACCGTTACCGATGGCTACGCCCCAATCCCCTCTGGATTGAGAACCGTTCCCCATGGCAATGGCACCGCCATTAGCAGCTTTCGCATTATTCCCGAAAGCCATAGAGGAACCGCCCCAGGCCCTGGCATTGGAACCGAAGGCCTGGTCATTATCTTTGCCTATAATATTTCCAGCCTCATCTATACCTGCCCGTGCTTCATTACCAAGTGCAAAACCGTTAGTAGAACGAACCCAGGTATTATTCCCGATAGCGACCGTATTATTCCCGTCCGTATGCGCATTACGGCCGATCGCCACTGCCTGCGCACCTTGGCCGACAGTACCGGTACCGAGGGCAACCGTATTGATATCTTTGGTTGTCGCATTATGACCGATTGCGATCCCTCCGCTCTTATCGGTAATCCCCGGTGTCGCCGTGGCAGGGTTTACTGTAACGTTCGCACCATGTCCGATGGCAATCCCGTTTTGGCTCGATTCTGGATCCGGATCTCCCTTGCCGACGGACGCTTCATTACCGATGGCCACACTGTGTGATGACAATGCCTTTGACTTAAGACCGTAAGCGGAGCTGTTCACCGCCGCCGCCTTAGCATCGTCCCCCACCGCCACGCTGGCAGTTCCGGTAGCGGAAGCGCCGGGACCATACTCTGTCTTTGCTTCCGCCATACCCGGCAGCAGGCATCCCGTGACGGCAAGGGCGCACAGAAACGCGCGGACGGGCATACTCTTCTTTTCAGAAGCCACTCCCCCATTTTTTCCGCAGCGGCCGGCGATTTCCGAAACCACCACATAGCAGCGCTTCACCCGGCTCCAGATGACTTTGTAAATCTGATTCATAACTTCCTCCTTTTACATAAAAAGATATCCGCTCTCTAAAGAACTAAATAATTTATATCTCTTTCACCATATTATACATTTATAAAGTTATTTAATAAAGTTATTTATTATAATGAGATTAGTATACCAAACGCACTTTTATTAAAGTATTTCACCGGAGATTTTCCGTACCTGATTCCCTTTCAGCTGTCTGCTTGATCCGTTTCTCTTCCTCCGCATATATCTAATCAGGACATCCGTCACAGGGAAGCCTTACAGAAAATATCCGGAAAGCGGATCATACGTAATTCACAGTTCTTACATTTCCATAAATAAAGAGAAATAAAGATATCATCGTTCAGAAAGACAACGCTGTCTCTTATGCCGTCGGCATTCCCGTTCATGGAATGGCAAAGCCGGTTTCGAGTTAAAATGTGCGATTTCTACTTTCCGCAATAAATGGGTAAAAGACTCTCTCCTGAAAGCATATGCTATCGAAGAAAGTCTTTTATCTTCTTCCTGATTTAGAAAGATGGTCTTATCCAATCAGGATCCCACGCTGTTTACGAACTGGATTGTCAGCACTGACGGAGTGGAAATAATCCCCAAAACGGTTACCCGCTGTCCCATAGGAACAACTGCACCATTGAGATTGATAAGAATTTTATTCCCCCGGGCGGTACGGAAATTCATAAGCCCGCCGCCGGCGCTGGACAGGATGCTGCCCACAGTGCAGATCCTTGTCCCTACAGGAAGCCCGGACAAATTCCATGCTACCTGATAAGCACCCAGATCCTCTAATTTCAAATCTCCCGGATTCGTCTGATACCAGTTGGCAAGATCGCTTTTTACCGGTCCCATGAAATACCCTGCGTCCCGGGATGTCCGCGGTGCCATCGGCTCCTGTGACGCCTGCGGATTCCCAATATCTTTTCTGTAGCTGACCGCACGCTGATTAGGAGCCCGCTCCTGGTAAGACACGTTCCGGATAATAAGTACGGGCTGCCCGGCCTGATTATAAGCCACATACCCTGTCGCCTGAAAAGGCGTATAACTCATTATCTTTCCCGCATGCTCCATCATGGCAGGGATTTCCTGTCCATCGGCAGTAACAAAACGATATACATTGTCCGCATAGGCTCCTTCAAACTGGCCGGCTACGGTGATATTATCCGCTGCCGCAGCCATCGTGCCCGGCAGCAGCAATATCAATATCATTCCTATCACAGCAAACCATGATTTCTTCATCTGAAAGCCTCTTGCTCCGATTAACCGCGGCCTTTGATGACGCGTACACGCTGGATATCAGGTGTACCGTCCTTATGTTTGCTGATGGTATCTACTCTGATGCGTTCCAGTTCCGGTTCGAATTCTTTCAGTGCTCTGGCCATCCGGTCATCGGCAGCCGCACCATTCTGCATGGCCCTGTAGATCAACGCGGCCATTTCATACCTGGTCATCATGCGGTCTCCGCCGAACTGTCCGTCCGGGTAGCCCACGATGACACCGTTTCCTGCCAGAGTCGCCACATAGTCATAGGCCCAATGATTTTCAGGCACATCGGGGAAGAGCTGCATCTTGTCCATATCCATGGAATCCAGCGGTCTTCCGTCCGCAACCTTCAGCAGCGCCCCCTTCACATTTTCCAGTTCAGCGCGGAGATCCTTGATTTCCTTAGCCATCGCCACTTTGGATGTGGACACATGGTTGCCCTGTCCCAGCTTCATGGAAAGACCTGCATTCACCATATTTTCTCCGCCGCCGATGGAACCGCCTACACTGATCATCGTATCTTCATTCGGCCGATAGAAGGCACCGAGTGCCAGAGAATGGGCATCTTTATAGTTGCCGTAGCCCAAAGTGAAGTCCCACTTATCATCGGGATCGAAGTCCAGCGGATGGAGTGCTGCCAATGCCGCCGCTCCTGCGCCGACTCTGTTGATACGGTTATCAACTTTGTTGATGGCCCCGCCGATCTGTTTCAGCTGTCCTACATTAACAGCATCCGTATCTGCCTTGCCTGCTGCCACATTGGTAATCCGTTTGCCGCCTGCGTCAACGCCGGTCTGTGTGATGCTCGGGCCGTTCTTGATCGTCAGGCCATTATTACTCATCACCGTATTTCCCGTGGTTACTGTCTTGAAGGTCGGTGTATCGACTACAGCCACTTTGTACTCCGTGCCGCCGTTTGCATTCGTCCCCGTTGTCACGGAAATATTGCTGCCCGCCGTTACGGAAGAATGCCTGCCTGCCTGGCCGGATACAACCTTCAGCTGGTCTTCCGTCGCCGCCTGTCCGCTGGTGATATTGTTCGGATCCCAGGTCTTATTGGTCAGTCCGTTCACTGTGCCGGCCGTACCGTTGACAGTCACCTGTCCGGCCTTGACCGTACCTTCGGACCCTTTAATGCTGATCTGCTTGGAAGAATCGGTTCCCAGCGTAATGTCATCATTCAGGTTGACATGGTACGTTTTGGATCCGTCCCTATTCGTTTCAAAAGTCACCGTCGTATTTTTGCCGTCCGCTACTTTCGTGGTGGCACCGGCTGCCGCTTTTTTCAGCTGGCTGACATTGACGGCATCGGTATCCGCCTCGCCTGCTGCCACGTTGGTGATCTTCTTGCCGCCTGCATCAATTCCCGACTTGGTAACGCTGGGGCCGTCCTTGATCTTCAGCCCGTCCTTGTTGACTGTCACTGCTGTATTCCCGGAACCATCCTGAATGGTAAGCCCGTTGGTATCCATTTTCGTACGGCCCGTAGTAACGCTATTCAATGAAATATCATCTTTAAGCGCCACTTTGACTCTGCCGCCTTCGACTCTGGTGGAAATATTCTTACCGTCGCCTACGACGTCCACAGTTTCGCCAAGCTTCTTCTTTACTTCGTTTCCGTCTTCCGCTTTTATGCCGAAGCCCTTGTTGACGATCTCCGAGCCCTGATTTTTCAGCTGGCTGAAATTGACGGCATCGGTATCCGCCTCGCCTGCTGCCACGTTGGTGATTTTCTTTCCGCCTGCGTCAATCCCTGCCGCCACAATCTTCGGTCCGTTCTTGATCGTCAGACCATCATTGTTCATGACCGTATTGCCGGTGGTCACGCTGTTCAAACCTTTTAGATCTTTTGCCAGACGGACTTTCAGGTTGTTTCTGCCGTCAGATACCACGCCGATATTGTCATCTGTCGTCAGTTTGCCTTCATCCGAAA
>OMEJ01000385.1_pt1 | contig 36524 bp, 24 predicted proteins | sample 1645361 | NCBI WGS metagenome assembly OMEJ01 (sample SAMEA103958156, study PRJEB25191) | human gut metagenome
AATCCCATTCCATGCCGATAGACAATTAGACTATAACAAACAGGTCTTTTTCCGTGGAGGCTATCTGTTTCTTCAATCTTTTTATTATCAACTGCAAATGAATAAAATCTGCCGGAAATTAAAACAAAAATATAAATTCAAATATGATATCAATGCGATCTTGTCTGATCTGATTTATGCAAGAATCTTAGAACCTTGCAGCAAACGTTCTTCTTACAAAGTTGCATCTGAATTCTTAGAAAAACCATCCTATGAACTTCATGATGTCTACCGGGCATTGGATGTACTTGGTACAGAATGCGATCTTATTCAGGCCGAAGTTTATAAAAACTCCCATTTTCTTGGAGAAAGAAATGACAAGATCCTTTATTATGACTGCTCGAATTATTACTTTGAAATTGAGCAGGAAGATGGAAATAAAAAATACGGCAAAAGCAAAGAACACAGACCAAACCCGATCATCCAAATGGGATTATTTATGGATGGTGATGGGATTCCGCTTGCCTTTTCTCTTTTTCCGAGAAATGCAAACGAGCAGATCTCCCTCAAGCCGTTAGAAAAGAAAGTTCTTGAAGATTTTGGTTGTCAGAAGTTTATTTATTGCAGTGATGTCGGACTTGGTTCTAAATCGATCCGAGAATACAATCACATGGGGGAACGAGCTTATATCGTAACCCAGTCCATTAAAAAACTAAAAAAAGAAGAAAAAGAATGGGCATTAGATCCACAGGGATTTAAAAAAGTATCCGATGACACTCCTGTTGATATCACTAAGCTCAATAGTAATGACAAAGGTCTTTATTACAAAGATGAACCTTATACCACGAAGAAGCTGCACCAGCGTCTGATCATTACTTATTCACCGAAATATGCAGCTTATCAAAGAACAATCCGTGATAAACAAGTGGAACGTGCACAAAAAATGCTGGATTCAGGGAATACAAAAAAGAACCGTAAAAACCCCAATGATCCGGCACGTTTTATTGAAAAGACAGCAGTTACGCCAGAAGGAGAAGCGGCTGATATCAAATATTCCCTGGATGAAAACAAGATTACGGAAGAAACTCTGTATGATGGGCTTTACGCAGTATGTACCGATCTTCTTGATGATAATGTTGCTGATATTTTGAAGGTAAGTGAAGGACGGTGGCAGATAGAAGAATGTTTCAGGATCATGAAAACTGACTTTTCCGCAAGGCCTGTATATCTGCAGGACGAAAACCGGATCCAGGCACATTTTTTAATCTGTTTTCTTGCTTTGACTATTTATCGTTTTCTCGAAAAAAAGATGGATTTGAAATATACTTGCGAAGAACTTCTGGAAACTTTAAAGGCAATAAATTTTGCCGAAATACAAGAACAGGGTTATATTCCTCTATATAAGCGTGAAGCCATTACAGATGATCTTCATGAAGCCTGCGGCTTCCGAACTGATTATCAATTCATAACCAAAAGCAAAATGAGAACGATCCAGAAAAAAAGCAAAAGAAAAGAATAAATTACTATATTTCATTACAACGACGAAAATCGCTGTGCCCCAGTAAACACAAGGGATACAGCGATTTTTTATCTCAGCAACTGTCAAAGATGGGATTATACATCAGAAAGCCCTGTACGATATTTTTTATGAAAAAACTTGTAAAGTGGTGTAACTGCAATTAAAATCAAAATTAAACTAAGCACAACAATAATATTTCTAAGCATTTTTTAATTTCTCCTTTATTTTCTTATATTCTGCAATTAAATTCTTAGCAGTATCAAATTCTATTTGTTCATCAATTACGTATCTTTTTATCAAGTCTACAAATTCATCATTATCCGTTTTGCTTTCGGATAAATTGATTTTATCAATCAATTTATCTAATCTAACCCTTACTGTTGGATAAGTGACACCATATAACTTGGCAACTTCTTTTAAAGAACCCGAAGCTAATAAAAATCTTTTGATAAAAATCAAATCTTCATCATTCAAATTTTTCATCCACATAGGAACAGTATCCATAGCAATCATCTCCTTTTTTATTATAACATACTTGTAGTTTAATTAAAAGCTGTTTTTTTTAATTTTATCAAAACTGTTTTTTAACATTATTAAAAATATTTTCTTGACATGATGAACAGAATGATTTATTATCCCGTTTTCGACAGTTGATGAAGAATAAAATGGCAGAATCCCTTGATTTTATTGGGGTTCTGCCGCTTTTGTATGGTTGAAAAAATGTTGTATGGAAATACTACCTTGAAATTTTTTTGATTTTTTATTCAGTTCTTTTGGCAGATAGTATTTTTTATCAAGATCAAGCCCAGTTATCGCATTCAGGGCAGTACATATTTGAGAATTGGTGTAGGTTGACATATAGCACATATCCTCGATATTTGCCACATCCATACTGTTTAAAGTTTCTATCAGATTGTCTGTTGTGCAATGAGTACCATACATTTCCAGCTTTTTCTCCATCAGTCGATAAATGAGCAGTGAAGTGTAACAGATCATGAAATGGGCAATGATACGTTCACGCTTCTGATGAAAGACCGGACGTGCAGAGAAATTTGTTTTCATCACGCGAAAACAGTCTTCGATCTTATAACGGTTTGTGCTGACCTCTAAAATGTCTTTTGCGGGGTCGTTTAAATTTGTTGCAACAGCGTAAAAACCATCATATTTTTCTTCTTCCTCGATCACTGTCTGGTTCAGCTCATATTTGTCAGTAACCGTTTCTCCTGATTTTGTGGATGAAGTGCGTTTGATAAAACGGGTCACATCATGCGGCCCTTTTTTATAAGTTTCAGGGTTCAGAGTTTTTAACAGTTTTTTTGCGCGTTCGATCTGACGGTTACGGATATAGCGTTGATATTCCATCATTTTTCTCGAAAAAGAAACTATGATTTTTTGTGGCACGATTGCTTTTAATTTTATTTTACGGACAGATCCGTTTTTGCATACTTTTTCTTCGTACAATCCAAGATCAAAGGCTTTATCTGCGGGAATGATCTTGTAGATCCGGTCAGTGTACAGATCCTTATTTAGTGGATCAGATTTATCAAATGTTTGCATTTCTCCGATGGTTGCAGGTTCATCTGACGAAAGCAGCCGGTAACCATTGTCATTGAATACTGCCTGCTGTAAAGGTTGGGAAAGCTTTTTGATGGACTGCGTAACAATAAAAGCCCTTCCTCCCATTGAATTGAAGTTCCGGATATTCAGGGAACCAAGTCCGGCATCGGCACAGTAGATAAATTTTTTATCTTTGAACATTTTGGTAAGCTGTTTTTCTAAGGGAATGACGGTTGTCTGTTCATTATCTGAGCCAGAGGTAATACACATGGAAAGAGGAATGCCGTCCTTATCCATAAACAGCCCCATTTCCACGATAGGGTTCGGACGGTGTTCTTTGCTGGGACCGTATTTTCGCAGACCTTTTATAACTTCTCCAGTTACTTCATCAACATAATCTTCATCATCCGTCTCAATCTCAAAGTAGTAATTAGAACAGTCATAGAAACATACGGAAGTATCTCTTTTAACAAGCCGGCAGCTTGCCTCGTAAAGATAAGAGATATATTCCTCATAGTGCTCCTGCATGATATCCATCGTGCGTAAAATGTGTACGTAATCGAATTGAGGCTTCTCATAGTAATGATCGATGTTCTGATGGGTACCGAGTTTTGAATCGGGGCTGAGAATGCGTGAATAAGTTAAAAAACGGTTGATCATATCTGGATCAAACTCATTTTTCATATCTGTCGTAATTGACTTGAAAAAAGAGCTGATCTTTAGATCATGGTAAAACTGCTGGAGGAAAAAATAGCCGATATTTAAGAGGGTGCTCCGGGAAGCAGTTTGGTTAACCGCTTTGATCTTTTCAGCAAAATCAATCTTAATTTCCAAAGATACGCTGTTTTGTTTTTGATACTTCTCATTATATTTTTTGACCTGTTCTTTTGCATAAGTAAGAGGGTCATTGGTGATCTTCAAAAGTTCAGAATGCTTTCCGATGCGGGCTATATTTTTAGTTGTTGTTTTCTTTCCGTTACGGATGCCCATTTGGATAAAATAGGTGGGAGACTCTTATGACCTATCTTCTATTGGCGTGTGTACGGATACAGTTAAAATTACATCTTATGGTAATCTCATGATAATATATAAATTCATCTTGAAAAATATGCTGAAATGTGTTAAGGTTTATACTGTAAGCTAATACAGTTAACTTATAAGAGGGGTGTATTTGATGCCTAGAGATAAAACAAATACTCATAATAGACTGCTTTTATTTATTCGAGAGGAATTTCTTGAACATGGGTATGCGAAGGCATCCTTGAAGAATATAGCAGAGAAAGTTGGAATTACATCGGCTGGTATATATAGACATTTCCCAAATAAAGAAGCTATGTTTACTGCAATGGTTGAACCTACAACAAGTGAGTTCTTGAAAATGTGTGATGTTTCAATGGAAGAAACATATTTTCATTTGCTAGAGAAAGATTTCCTTAAAGATTTTAATCACTTTAGAACAGCAAAGAATGTGGAGTTTATCAATTATATGTATGATCATTTTGATGTTTTCAAATTGTTGCTTGTTTGCTCAGAGGGAACGGCATATGAATCTTTTCAAGAGCGGCTTGTGGATATTGAGATGCAGGGTATTTTAGATTTGTTTAAAGCTTTAGATAGCCGGAACATACCACATAAGCATATTAGGAATGACGAGTTACATATTTTATGTACCACTTTTGTAACAGCTCTTTGTGAAACAGTAAAACATGAGTATACTAGAGAGCAGGCTGTGGAGTATTTAAATTTTATAGGAAGAATGTTGTATCCGGGTATGAGAGAAGTTCTCGGGTTTTAGAAAAATAAAATAGTGTTATTAGAAGAATTTTAGGGCAGGATATGTCCTAAAATTTTTCAGTTTTGAGGGTTAGTTAAACCTAACTAAAATCATTAACTTAAATTGGAGGGATATATTTGAATAAGAAAAGCAGTTTGTATAGGATATTTATGTTTACAAATGGATGTACCGGAAAAATGTTGTTTGCTATTTTTTTAGCAATTGCTGGTGTCTTGTGTGGGATGGTTCCTTATTTTGCGATAGCGGGACTTCTGACAGAGATTTTTCAAGAAACGCTTACATTACATCATATTTTCGGGTATGTAGGTGGAGCAGTGTTAGGTGAAACACTAAAAATGGTCTTAATAACGATATCATCTATACAAGCTCACAAGGTTACATATAGAATCCTGGAAAATATACGTTGCCAACTTACTGAGAAAATGTTACATGTACCAATGGGCGTTATGATTGATACACCATCAGGTAAATTGAAGGCTGTAGTTATTGATACCGTTGAAAAATTAGAACAACCTTTGGCTCATATGTTGCCGGAGATTACAGCAAATGTATTTACGCCGATTTGTATTATTGTGCTTCTTTTTGTTTTAGACTGGCGCATGGGGCTTGCTTGTATGGCTGTAATTCCTTTAGGATTTATTTTACTTATGGGTCAAATGAAAGATTACAAAAACAGATCGCAGAGATATATTGAAGCTAGTGGTGGGATGGACAGTGCTCTGGTTGAGTATATAAATGGAATACAAGTAATAAAGGCATTTGGTCAATCGGGAAGTTCCTTTCAGAAATTTTTAAAAGCCGTTAAATATTACCATGACACAACATTGGATTGGTGGAAAAATACATGGCTGTATTCGGCACTTGGTTTAACTGTGATTCCAGCATCGCTTGTGAGTGGTATTCCAATAGGGGCAGTCATGTTGATGCATGGAACAATTCGTTTTCCGATTTTTATTACTTGTCTTATTTTATCGTTGGGAATTGCTGGTCCATTAATCCAAGCTACTTATTACGCAGATAGTTTTGCAGTGGTAGATGCCAGTATTCGGCAAGTGGGAGATTTTCTTGATATTCAAGAATTGGAACGTCCCGAAAAGGCAGTAGCCTTAAATGATGAGGGCTTTTGTCTTGAAAATGTCAGTTTTGCATATGGAGATCAGGAAATACTTCATCAAATATCCTTTTCTCCTGTAGTGGGGGGGGAAAACGGCAATTGTTGGTCCTTCAGGCTCAGGTAAATCAACTATAATAAAATTAATGGTAGGATTTTGGGACGTGACTAATGGAAGCATATCTTACGGAGGTCAAGATATACGAAGAATTCCAACAAAACAGCTCATGGAAAAAATTAGTTTTGTATCGCAAGACAATTTCTTATTTAATATGAGTATAAAAGATAATATTAAGATGGGAAATCCAAATGCCACAGATGCAGAGGTGGTTGCGGCAGCAAAAGCTGCATGTTGTGATGAGTTTATTTGTAAATTGCAACATGGTTATGATACTATGGCAGGAGATGCTGGAAGAAATCTATCAGGTGGAGAGCGGCAACGGATTACGATTGCCCGTGCGATTTTGAAAAAAGCGGATGTAGTCATTCTGGATGAAGCTAGTGCTCATGCTGATCCGGAAAATGAGGTGTATATAGAAGAGGCAATACATGAATTGGTAAAGGGAAAAACTTTAATTGTTGTTGCACATCGGTTATCTACTATAGAAGATGCGGATAAAATTGTTGTTATCGATTCTGGAAATATTGTGGGGGAAGGGACTCAAAATGAACTGTTGATGTCTTGCTCGGTTTATGCAAGAATGTGGCAAGAAAACAAGGAGGCGCTTAGTGAAGGTAAAGGAGGGGGAGCGTGTGTTTGAAACAATGAAACGTATTTTAGATATGGCGGGAAAGTATCGTAGGTATATTACAAGTGGAATAGTGATAAGTCTGTTTCATTCGCTCTTCTCTGCTATGGATTTGTTGGCAATTTTGTATCTTTCATACCATTTAAATGATTTGAACATTCAGAAAATAGGGAATGTTACTGTGATTGTCCTTGTGGGACTTATTGGAAAGATAATATGCAAATGGAAAATAACAGAACATATATCAGGTTCTAGTTATGATATTTTTTACGAAAAAAGATTGGAAGTTGGTAAACGACTGAAGAAAGCACCAATGGGATATTTTAGTGAAAAAAATCTTGGAGAAATACAGGTAGCGGCTACCACCAATATGAATGAATTGGAATCGTCAGCCATGTCAGTTGTTGAGAATATCTTGGGAAGTCTTATCTATGTGGCTATTTGCACTTGTGTATTGTTGGTATTTAGTTGGCAGATTGGACTTGTTACGTTACTTGGGCTTGTAATAGGAATATTTTTACTCAGCGTCGTACAAGCAAAGGCAAAACAAGCAATGCCTTTACGTTTTGAGGTGCAGGAAGAAATGACAGAGAAAACATTAGAGTTTATACAAGGTAACATGGTCATGCGCTTGTTTGGAGTAGGAGAAGACAGTCTGAAACGTGTGCAAGATGCTTTTCATCAAAAGCGAAAGGCGGATATCTATTTGGAGAATGCTGCTATATGGCCAATTAGCTTTTATAAATATACGTTCAGAATTGCGAGTTGTGCAGTTGTTTTGATTGCGTCCTTGCTTTATATGCAGGAATCAATGTCATTTCCGATATGTGTGATGTTAATGTTTGCTGCCTTTTTAGTCTATTCACAAATGGATGGGCTGGCTTCCAATATTGCGTTGCTTAGAATTGTTGATACTTCATTAGGGAGAGTGGAAAAGGTTTTAAATATTCCTGAAATGTCTGGTAGTATGTGTGTTGACAATTTATCAAACAATCATATAGAACTGCGAAATGTATCGTTTTCCTATGACAATCGCACTATTATCCATGAAGTGTCACTATTCATTCCTGAGAAGAGCGTGACTGCGATTGTAGGGCACTCAGGCAGTGGAAAGACAACACTTTGTAATTTGATCGCGAGATTTTGGGATGTACAGCAAGGAGAAGTCTTGGTTGGTGGACATAATGTAAAACGGATTAGTAGCGAAGAATTGATGAAAAAAATAAGCATTGTGTTCCAAAATGTTTATTTATTTCAAGATACCATTGAAAATAATATCAAATTTGGAGAGCCTAATGCATCTCATGAAGACGTGGTGGATGCGGCAAAAAAAGCTTGCTGTCACGAATTTATTATGCAGCTTGCTAATGGTTATCAAACAATTATAGGAGAAGGTGGTTCTACTCTCTCTGGTGGGGAAAAACAGAGAATTTCAATTGCGCGAGCCATCTTAAAAGATGCGCCTATCGTAATTCTTGATGAAGCGACATCTAGCGTCGATTTAGAAAATCAGCATGCATTGTTGACTGCCATAAATGAATTAACAAAAGGAAAAACATTAATAACCATTGCGCATCGGTTGGAAACAGTACGCGATGCAGATCAGATTATTGTTCTTGATGAAGGGCGGATTGTCCAACAGGGAACGCATGAAGCTTTGATTCAACAGGATGGAATTTACCGTAGATTTATCGAAGTACGGCAGATGACATCCTCTTGGAAATTATAAAAACGAAAAGGAAGGATAAAGTATTATGGAAAACAACAAACTCAAAGTCAAGGATCTAGTCAACATTGGTATTTTTTCGGCGCTCTATATGGTAATTTCAATGATTGTTATGATTCCAGTTGGAATTGCCCCGATTCTGTGGCTGTTATGGCCTGGAATTGCCGGTCTTTTTGGCGGAGCATTTTTTACCCTTTTAATGACAAAAGTTTCGAAATCAGGGTCAGCATTTATTTTGGCAATAATTACAGGTCTTCTGTATTTTGCAACTGGTGAATGCACTTGGGTAATTATTGTCACTTTTGCAGTAGCGGGATTGTTGGCCGAAATTATTAGAAAAGTATTAGGCTATAAAGCTTTTAAAGGGATTGTAATTGCCGGGGGTGTTACCGCTTTTGGATTTATCGGATCTCCACTTCCTATGTGGTTATTCCAAGATGCATATATGAAATCAATTGAGGAAATGGGAATGGGGAAAGAGTATGTTGAATCCTTGCAGTCCATGATTTCAGCAGGTTCTTTTGTAGGTATGCTTGTTGTGGCTTTTATCGGTGGTGTGATTGGAACTTTAATTGGTAGACTACTTTTGAAAAAACACTTTGAGAAAGCGGGAATTATTTAATGGGTACAATGAAAAAAGGAATCTTAGTCCTCGATCCGAGGACTAAGATTGTCTTGTTGTTAGGTATTAATATTTTTATTTTTACGAATAGTAGCGTTTGGGCAGAAATGATTGTGGTTGTAGCTCTAGTCGTTCTACTTCTTTTATGTGGAGTTTATAAAACGGCTGTCAAGAGCGCGGTTACATATTTGGCACTATTGGCGATTAAATATCTTCTGTTACCACTTTGTCCAGAAATTATCATGACTTCATTGAATATTGTTGTGATAACTTTCCGCAAATTGCTTCCGTGTGTGACATTGGGTGCGCTATTAGTGCAAACAACACCAATTCGCCTGCTTATGCACGCATTACAAAAGTGGCACCTTCCGCAGACTGTTATTATTCCGTTGGCAATTACTGTCCGTTACTTCCCAACATTACATGAGGAACAACAGGCGATCAGTGATGCTATGAAGCTTAGAAATGTTCGTGGCCTAGTTAAAAAAATGGAATATATCTATGTCCCGCTAATGCTTTCAGCTTCAACCACAGCAGACGAGTTGAGCCAAGCAATAACAGCTCGTGGTATAGACAATCCGAATACCAAAACTTGTGCTATACCAATGCGACTTCATATTCAGGATTATATACTTCTTTTGATTGCGTTTTTGCTTATAGTGGTTGCATTTCTTGTACTTTAGGAGGGACTAGCATGGTAAAATTTGATAACATTTCATTCTCCTATGGAAATAAAAATGATGAGCAACTTAAAAATATTTCTTTTGAAATTAATAGAGGGGAGTTTGTTCTAATTTGTGGAAGAAGTGCCTGTGGTAAAACAACTGTGACAAAGTGTATCAATGGCTTAATTCCTCATTTTTCAGAAGGAAATTACTCTGGCACTGTAATTATTAACGGGCGTGAAGTGGCGAATACGCCTGTTTATGCAATATCAGAAAATGTGGGTTCTGTTTTCCAAAATCCGAAAACACAATTTTTTAATTTGGATACTGATAGTGAATTGGTTTTTGGAATGGAGAATATGGGAACAGAACCAGAGAAAATTTGGGGTCGTGTGAAGGAAGTTACCAATGATCTCCATATCGAAAATCTCTTAGGCAGAGGCGTTTTTGAACTATCCGGTGGTGAAAAACAAATATTAGCGCTGGCATCTATTTATGCAGTAAATCCTGATGTTTATGTTCTTGATGAGCCTACGGCGAATATTGACCAAAGGGGTATTGTGCGTTTACATGATATTTTACTAAAGTTGAAGCAAATGGGAAAAACAGTTATTATTTCAGAACATCGACTATATTTTTTGATGGATTTAATAGATAAAGCGATTTATATCGACCATGGAGTTGTTCGTGAAATTTATACAGGTGATGAGTTCCGTAATCTCAACGAAAATGAAAGGATTCGGCTTGGTTTGAGATGCTTTGCTCTTAGGCGGAATATTAAAAAGATTGAAACTGCTATTTGCAAAAGTGACGTTTTAAGAGTAGAGGGATTATCAGTTGCTTATAGAAAGAATATTTTATTTGAGGGTGTTTCATTTACAGCCCAAAAAGGGGATATTATTGCTGTTACAGGTGAGAACGGAAGTGGCAAAACAGCTTTTTTGCGTGTCTTATGTGGTTTAATGAAGGAATCTTCAGGAAAAATTGTGTATAATGGGATAGCATACTCATACAAAAAAAGACGGGAACTGTGTTATATGACGATGCAAGATGTTGTTCATCAGCTATTTGCGGATAGTGTATGGGAAGAATTTGCTCTTTTGAATCATGCCGTTAGTGATTCTGAAATTATGCATATATTACAGTATCTTGACTTAATTGAGTACAAAGACAAACATCCTATGACACTCTCGGGTGGACAAAAGCAACGGCTTGCTTTGGCTGTAGCAACGTTATCTCAAAAAGAAGTTATGATTTTCGATGAACCGACAAGTGGATTGGATTACAGCAATATGTGTAAAGTGAGTGAATTAATTAGAGAGTTGTCGGCAAACAAAATTGTTTTTGTTGCTACACATGATCAGGAATTGAAGGAGATGCTTTGCAATAAAGAAATTGAAATAAAAGATAAGAAAATTCAAATGTATGATATGGTAAAGTAACGATAAAAAGTGTTGTCCCCTAATTCGGTGGCAACACTTTTTTGAAAAATATGTTTTTAATGTTCTATAAAGGATAGGATAAAACTTTCAATAAACTTGGGGCAGTCAGGATTTTCAAATATGAAGAAATGGTTTCCTTCAAATAGTTTTATATGGCAATGAATATTAGTGTACGTTTTCCACTCTTGCAATCCTTTTAAGGTTGTTTCAGGATCGGATTGGCCACCTAAAATTAGTAATGGACTATGAAAACAGTATGATGTTGAATCCGTATATTTTTCGGTCAAAGTATAGTCGGCACGTAACATAGGTAAAATGAAAGACATAAATTCTTTGTTATCTAATAATTCAGAAGGCGTTCCAGATAAACGCTTCAAATCCTCAATTAAGTAAGAATCGGGTTTATCATACAATGGATTTTGAGGAGGCACATTTGGAGGTAATGCACCTGAAAATATAATGGCGGAAGGTAGAAAATGCAGAGCGATTAGTTCTTTAGATAAAGCATACACAATTTTGGCACCCATACTATGTCCGAATAGTATGAATGGTTTATCTAAAAAAGGAGTTAATTCAGGCAGTATTTCGCTAATTAAAGTGTTCATATTATCAATTGGTGACTCTGCAATTCGCCATTCACGTCCTGGTAATTGTAAAGGATATACACCAATTCTGCTTGAAAAGGATTTTGCCCAAGAATTATAGACGGAAGAACTTCCACCAGCGTATGGAAAACAAAATAAACGAATTATATCATTGGGGTTAGGTATGGTATTTATGTATTTGTTATTTGACATCACAAATATCTCCTTTTTTTATATAGTTTCTATATTGACGAGGTAGCATATTGGTTTGAATATAGAATAGCTTAGAAAATCTGCTTGAATTTCTATATCCACAAAGTAAGGCAATTTCTTTAACATCTAATTCAGTGCTTTCTAATAGTAGTTGCGCGTTTTGTAGACGTTTTATTCTTATATAGTCCATAATAGTATATCCAAAATAATCTTTAAAGCAGGTTTGCAATTTATTGCGGCTCATATATGAAATTTGGGCTAGTGTATCTATTCGTAGTTCTTTATCTAAATTATTATTAATATATGTTTCCAAAATATTTAACGCTATTTTGTCGCTAGGACATATTTTGGGGCGAGAGCCTTTGGGATTTGTTATTTTTACAAGGATAGAAGTCATCAATTCTAAAATCTTTGAATCATAATATGCACGTGCAAAATCAATATCGCCCATAAAATTCTTGATCTGATTTAAAATCAATATTATATCTGAATAATCTGTCAATTGATGAATAGCCTGACAAATTTCGGAAGGCGAAGGAAGTTGAATTTTAGTATATTTGGAACAGATATCCTGAAAATAATCGGGATTTATTTCGAGACCAATTACTCGTAATGGTATATCTTTTTGATAGACAGCAGTGTATTGTGAACCTGTACTGTAAAAGCCATGCAATTCATTATTGCTTATTGCTTTATAAGGAGATTTTTCAATTTTGGCAGCAGAACAATAATAATTAATACCCATGTATTTGGGAGGGGTATATTGAAGTTCATATTCATCGAACATAGTACATTCCTGTAATGTAATTGTATATTTATTAGAATTGCCATATACCCAGTAAAACCCTTTCCCGCAATTATCATTTAGTTCATAAAAATTTCCAACTGGGTTAAATGATTTAGGTACGGCAGACTCTTTAAAACCTACCAATTGTAAACATGGCTCATGCATATCAGTAATAAAATTGTTCAAGTTAGGTCCTCCCTTTTTGATGGTCTGTTTGTACAAAAGAATGGTTCGATAGTACATGCTTTCTTTATAAATGTTGAAATTAGGTAAAAAGTGAAATATAGTTAGAAATGTCTAACTGTATTGGAGATTATTATATCAAAAAGAATTGAGATATACAAGGAGGAACAAAAATGTTTAATAAAAAAATGAGTAAAGATGATTTTATCCGAGAATTGAACTGTTTTTTTAAAACGAACATTATCGACGAAAAAACAAACTTCTTAGAAATTGGCATCTCGTCTTTGCAAATCATGCGTTTGATTAACAATTTATCCAAAAGCGGTGTAAAAGTAGCATTTGGAGAACTTATGGAAAAGCCGGCTACACTAGAGTGGTTTCAGATAATTAAGTCTCATCAGTTAAATATGAATATAGAACCTGATTTCAATTTAGAAATACCTTTAAATATGCCTTTCGATTTAACTGAGGTACAGCAATCTTATTTAGTTGGAAGGAAGAATGAGCAGGTTTTGGGTGGAGTAGGATGTCACTTTTATTGTGAGTTCAAAAGTGCATATTTGGATATTAATAAATTACAAAATGCATGGGAAAAATTATTGGATATTCATCCTATGCTTCGTGCAAAGTTTTCTATGGATGATAAACAGATGATATGTGATACTTCACCAAATCGTGAAATTAAAGTATATGATTTAAGAGACAAAAGTAACAAAGAGCAAAAGATGTTTATTGATGAAATTCGTGAAATATTGTCTAAGCAAGTAATGAACGTGAACGCAGGAGAAGTTGTCGAATTACATGTCAGCTGTTTGAATGATGATAACTCGTTGATTCATTTTGGAATAGATTTATTAGTAGCTGATTTACATAGTTTGCGAATAATATTCCGTGATTTGAGTGATTTATATTCAGAACGAAAAACTAAATATGTGAAGGACAACTTTTATGCATATTTAAAATGGAAAAATGAAGTGTCAAAATCAAGTAAAGCAGCAGATCAAAAATATTGGAATCAAAAAATACAGCTATTGCCTGAATACCCTCGAATCCCTATGCTGATAGAACCGCAAAATCTAAAAATAAATCAGATAGGCAAAGTGAAGTATGTTTTAAGTCTGCAAATGTGGGATAATCTCAAAAAAATTTGTTCGACTAAAGGTGTGTCACCGTCTATGTTTTTTCTTACCTGCTATGCATTGGTGTTAGATAAATGGAGCTCAAATTCTTCATTTATTATAAATATGCCCCTTTTTAATAGGAAGAGTGATGGGATAGAGGTTTCAAATATAGTAGCTGATTTTACAGATGTGTTATTAGTTGATGTTGATTGTAGTGAAGAGTTAACATTTTATAAACAATTGCTCAAAATCCAGAAATCTTTTATAGAGAATAGTAAGCATACGGATTATTCAGGTGTAAATGTACAGAAAGATTTATTAAAAGAAAGAGGAAATGGAGAGTTGATTGCTCCGGTTGTCTTTTCTTGTAATTATGGTGAACCATTATTAACAGATAATTTTATATTCGATTTCGGAAATATATCTAATATAATAACGCAAACACCACAGGTAATTTTAGATTTCCAGATAATTGAACTTCAAGACGGGCTTCTATTAACATGGGATTTTTCAGAAGGATTGTTCCCAAAGAATATGATTCAGGAAATGTTTTCTGAGTTGATTAAGATGGTTCATAATTTTAATAAAGATATTTGGGATAAACAAATTTCTACATTCAGCATACCGAAAAGATATTTAATTAATGATGTATCTTCTAAATTATTGCATCAGTCACTTTTTGATTTTTCTAAGGAATCAGAAAGTAGGATTGCGGTTATTGATGCCGCTAACGGGAAAAAAATAACGTATGCTGATTTGTCCAATAGTGCATTAAGGATTGCGGCGAGTTTAGTAGAACAGGGAGTAGAACCAGGAGATATGATAGCGATAATGCTTCCAAGAAGCATAGAACAGATAGTTGCTATTTATGGTGTACTATATGCTGGGGCTGCTTATGTACCTATTTCTATGGCTCAGCCCAAAATGCGGACTCAGGTAATGCTAAAAAAGGCAAATATAAAAATACTTATTACACTAAATAATGCAGTTGAGGAATATAAAGATGTCGTGTCATGTTTAGATATCTATTCATGTAATAATGTGAAACCTCTGTGCGAACCGGTTGTAATCGACAATCTCTATCCTGCATATGCAATATTTACATCGGGATCGACTGGAACACCAAAGGCTGTATTAGTGAGTCATCGTTCAGCCATGAATACGATTTTGGATATTAATTCAAAATATAATATAAATAGGAGTGATGGAATATTTGCAATCTCCAATGTTACATTCGATTTATCGGTGTATGACATTTTCGGTATGGCAAGTGCTGGCGGCCATGTTGTGCTTGTTCCTCAAGATGAAGTATTCAATCCAACGGCATGGATAGAATATATTAATGAATATAAAGTAAGCATATGGAACTCGGTTCCTGCTTTATTTGATATGCTGTTGAGTACGATTGAAACAAATAAGAAAAGGTTATCTCTACGTCGTGTTTTGCTTTCAGGGGATTGGGTTTCGTTGGATATTCCGGAACGTCTTAGTCGTGCTATGCCGAAAGCAAAGTTAACTGTTTTGGGAGGGGCTACGGAGGCGGCAATTTGGTCAAACTATTTTGATGTTCAGTTTCCGATTCCAAAAGAATGGAAATCTATTCCCTATGGATATCCTTTGAAAAATCAATTCTATAGAATCGTAGATAGAAAAAATAGAGATTGTCCGGCATGGGTAGAAGGGGAACTTTGGATTGGCGGAGTTGGAGTTGGAGAAAAATATATTAATGATGAAAAACAGACAGAGGAACATTTTATAGAAGAAGCCTCTATGAGATGGTATAAGACAGGAGATATAGGAAAGTTTTGGGATAATGGTGTTATTGAATTTCTTGGTCGAAAAGATTTTCAGGTTAAGATCAATGGGCATAGAATAGAGTGTGGAGAAATAGAAGCACAACTTAGGGAAATGACAGAAGTATCAGATGCGGTAGTTATGCCTGTGAGTGTTGGTGGAGGTAAAATATTAGTAGCATTTATAAACTATATTTTTTCTGCGCCTAACCAACAAATGTGCTTACTTCAAAATGATAAGAGGATAAAAATTCAAAGTTTTTTGGAAGAACGATTAATTGATTATATGATTCCTACAAATTTTGTTGAGGTATCTCGTATCCCTTTATCTGAAAATGGAAAAGTTAACCTGAATTATTCACGGCACTGTGATTTTGCTATTTAACACGTGACCGTAGTCCTGAATCCGCTCATAGTACCTCACTCGGCCAGAGAACTGTCTAAAAAAGGGCAAACTATCCCTGTTACATTGATAAGAGGTCATTTGTGAGGATATCAAGGTTTGTTGATCGTTGTCATTCAAACTGTGGGTGCAGATTTCGGATATTTTCCAGTGTCTCATAGAATTCTTTTTTATATGGGAAACTGCTACATAGTTTGAAATATTTATATCTTGCTGATTTGACTACCCTTGCAGCAATCTTCAGCAATTTTAAGCGAATGGTATCAATACACTGTTTTCTCATACTTACAGGAAGAGCCATCCGTTTAAACCAATTGAATAAGTTGTATGCCAGCGCATGAACTAACAGACGGTTTGCATTTACCAGCTTGGATGAGCTGCTTACAGAAGCAAAATCAAATCCGCTTTTGCTCTCTTTGATGAAGTTTTCCATCCTGCCTCTTCCGCAATAAAACTGGATCACCTGATAAGGCTCCATTTCCATTGTTGTAACAATAAACGTATACATATGAACCATCTGACCATAAGGCTTTTCGATTTTGAAAACCACTCTGCGTGGATGACTCCATGAGCCAGCCTGATACAAGAACTCGCCGAACTCCACAGCATAATCTACCTGATTGAATCTGGTGGCACGATACAGGGCCTGATCTTCATTCTCGGCTAATTCACGGAGTTTTGCATTCTCTTTTAACCGGATAGCATATTTGCAGTCTTTGGCTTCAAGCACTTCATACAGGTTGGGTGATGCAAAACCACTATCACCACGAAGATACAGTGGCATACCCGGATAATCGGTAATGAACTCATCCAGAAGGGATCGCATGAAATCATCGGCCTCTTTGCTGCAATACATGGTGCCATCGCGAAGTTCAGCTTTTAGCAGATCTCCGGTCAGTCCGTCATAACAAAGCAGCGGATGATATCCATGTGCCTGATAATGGAAGTTGAATCCTTCTCCTTCCTGATGCCCATAGGTATCAAGAAGTGTGGAATCAATATCAAAAAGCATAAAATCAGGTTTTTTGATGGAATAAACAATTTTTCGGAGTTTACGAATGATTCGATTGAGTTGCTCCAGTGTATCCTTATCCATACGATTGAAGAAGCGTGACAGCGTAGGCTGTGATGCAAGAGCAGCCTTATCTAATATAGCTGTCATGACAGGTTCATTCGTTAGTTCATCTGCACAGTCATCTTCAAAGCAGGCGCTGATAATCTGGTAGATAACCTGCATCAGATTGTCATCGTCCTTGTGGATACGAAACCATGCTGTATCGTTGGTTTTAAATATGCGATTAATGAGTTTCACAGCTCCAATCTTGAACAGGAATTCCTTAAACAGGAGAAGTCCTGCATCGGAGGATAAATCGCCTCCATCAAAATTTATTTTCAAGTACTTGTTGCTTTCTAAAACGATGTCGTTTAAACTATACATAGGGACTTCTCCTTTGTTTTGATTTTGATTAGGTACCTTAATTTTAACAAATTTGAAGTCCTTTTTCTATGCAATTTTTTTCACTTGATAGGTGAAAGCAAAAAAATTGCAAAAACACAGTAACTATGCGGTGTGAAGCATCGTTAACAATTATTGGATGAATAATTCAGGGTTAATCGAAAAAAATTATTAGAAGATTATATGCGCGTTATAGGAACTCAAAAGTATGATGATAATACACAGATGTGTGATGGAGAAAAAAGGTTAGCAGCCATTTGGAAACAGGTACTGAACTTAGAAAATATTGGGTTGGAAGATAATTATTTTAGAGTTGGAGGAGATTCTTTAGTTGCTGTTAAATTAGCGATAAAGGTTCAAGAGGCTTTCGGAATTAATTTTAAACTTACAGATATTTATATGTATCCGACAATTAAATCGCAATATAAAAAAGTTCAGAGAGCAATAACAGATGGTTGTGAGTTAGACTCTGAGCATAAGGCGGTTCTTCCTGCTATTGAGAGTCATTTTGATAAAATGTATGAAGAGTTTCCTTTGACGGATATTCAGCAGGCATATTGGCTAGGGCGGAAAGATATATATTCATATGGTAACATAACAACACATTATTATTTTGAATTGGATTGTAGTAACTTAGATATAAAAAAAGCAGAAGATTCATTTAATTCGTTAATTATGCGTCACCCAATGATGAGAGCGGTTTTGTGTGAAAATGGTCAAAAGCAAAGAATTCTTAGAAATGTTCCTAAGTATGTTATTGAAATCGAAAAATTAAGTAAGATGTGTGATTCGGATAAAAATATTCGTTTAATGGAAGTGCGTGAGAATTATGCACATAAATATTTTTTGCCGGAAAAATGGCCGTTGTTTGAAATTAAAATATCTGAACTATCAAATACAACTCAGCGTGTACATATTTGTTTCGACAATATTATATTCGATGGCAGAAGTATATTTATAATATTGAATGAATGGAAGAGAATATATGATGGTAGAAGTGCAGAGCTGAAGGAACTTCAAGTTTTATTTAGAGACTACGTTTTGAATTTACCTAGGTTGCGTGGGGAAAAAGTTTATTGTGAAGACCTAGAGTATTGGAGGAATAAATTAGATTCGATATACGCGGCTCCAGAATTACCTTTAGTAAATAAAGCAGAAACGTCAGAAGGGCATTTCAAACATCGCGAAATAACATTAGATCCGAGTACGTGGAATAATATTGAGAAAATTGCAAAAGATAAGGGACTTACATTGCCAGCAATATTACTGACTGCATATGCGGAAATCATAGGGCGTTGGAGTAAAAAGCAAAAGTTTACTATAAATATAACAAGATTTAATAGACTTCCGCTGCATGAGCAAATAAATGATATTGTTGGCGACTTTACAACACTAACATTTTTGTCTATTGATTTAAGCAACGGGGATACTTTCTATGACAGGTGTATTGCTGTGCAAAAACAGTTATGGAATGATATTGGACATTCGATGGTATGTGGCGTTGAAGTGTTAAGACAAATGAAACAATCATCTGTATCAAGAGATTTGGAAGTAATGCCTATTGTTTTTACGAGTTCTCTTGGACTTGACGAGATAGGAAACAATTCTGCCGAATGGCTTGGAAAAAGAGTATATAGCAGTTCAGAGACACCGCAAGTATGGATTGATTATCAAATTTTGAAACAAAAAAGTGGAACAACGATTATATGGGATTCGCTAGATTCTATTTTTCCTGAAAATCTGATTGCAGATATGTTTGAAGCGCATGCCGAACTTATTGAGAGAATAGCAAATGATGTGAATGTTTGGAATTCAGATTCTTATTCGACAGTCAAGATAAATTATGCGGAACAAAGATTAAAGGCAAACGAAACATCGAATGAAGTGAGTTCGTTAACATTACTTGAAATGTTTGATAGGCAGGTTGCTCAAAACAGCACTAATATAGCTGTGATTACAAGCAATGAACAATTGACATATGAACAATTAAGTGCAAGAGCAGATATAATTGTACAACAACTACTTGAATATCCTAAAACAAAAATTACAGCAATTATTTTAGAAAAAGGCTGGGAGCAGTTGGCTGCAATCATAGCCATATATAGAACGGGGGAAGCTTATTTACCAATAGCACCAGATACGCCATTAGAACGAGTAAAAATAATACTTGAAGAGGGTAAAGTTGAGAAGATAGTAACAAATAAAAAAATAGCAGATAATTTACAACTTGTTAATTATCATGTTATTGACTGTAGCAATATTCATAAAAAAGGAGGAGCAAACATTGATTTTAAACATGAATTACGTCCAGATAATCTTGCATATGTAATTTATACCTCTGGTTCAACGGGAAAACCTAAGGGGGTAATGATTGATCATCGTGGGGCTGTAAATACAATATTAGATATTAATCAAAAGTACGGCGTACTTGCGTCCGATAGAGTATTTTCATTGTCAAATTTGAATTTTGATTTGTCTGTATATGACATTTTCGGTATTTTAGGCGTTGGTGGTGCTGTAATACTGCCAGAAGATATTGATAGGCAGAATCCTGAAGTATGGATTGAGATGGTAGAAAAATATAATGTTACTGTATGGAACACAGTTCCTGCATTTATGCAAATGTTAGTGGAAACATTGCGTTCGAGAAATATAGTATTGAATAGCATTCGTTTAGCTCTTTTGAGTGGAGATTGGATACCAACCAATTTGCCGGGGAAAATTAATACGCAATTACCAAATGCCGAAATAGTTAGCTTGGGAGGTGCGACGGAGGCCTCGATCTGGTCAATATATTATGATATTCGAGAGGTCAAACAATGGTGGACAAGCATTCCATATGGAAAGCCCCTTAGTAATCAGCGATTTTATGTTCTGAATGATTTGTTGTGTGATTGCCCTGAATTTGTTATTGGAGAACTTTATATTGGAGGAATAGGATTAGCATTAGGATATTTCAACGATGAAGAATTAACCGAAAAAAAGTTTATTGTGCATCCCGCATCAAAAGAACGAATTTATAGAACAGGTGATTTGGGGTATTATTTGCCTGATGGCAATATACAATTTATTGGCAGAGAAGATGGGCAGATAAAAATTAATGGATATAGAATTGAATTGGGGGAAATCGAAAATGCATTAAAAAATATACCGGGTATTTCAACGGCTGTGGCAACCGTAGTTGATGATGAAGGCGGAAAATGTATTGTCGGATTTGCTACAACAGACAATTCTGCCGAGTCTGAGATATTCATAAGACGAGACTTCTTTCATACGGAAGATAATATCTGTTTACAAGATGAAATTGAAGAAGTGTATATTAGTGAAAAAGATGACGATAGTATTAGGAACTACATGGTGTTATTAGATGATATTTGTGCTGAATTAATGATGGAAGTGATAAACAAAATGAATATTTTCGAAAGCATGGCATTAACCCTAACCGATATTCTAAAAAAGGCAGCTATCATAGAGGGTTATCAAGAATTATTTGTGAAGTGGATAGACATTCTTGTACAAGCTGGATATCTTGAATTAGTGGATGGATATTATGCCCCATGTATCCCTAAAGAAGTGGAGAATAAAGTTGAACATGCAACTTCTATTGGGCAAGATGAATTAAATAAATTAAGAGTTCGGTTATTAAACCATATTCATACGTACATTCGACTCTTTGCGGGAACAACATCTGCCATGGATTTATTACTTGATGATTCTTTTATTTTACCGGGTAATTTGGCTGATTTTAACATATTAGAAGAAAATAATATGAAAGCTATAACAAAACTGGTCAAAGTTATAAGCAAAAAAGGAAATCATCAGATTACTGTTGCCGAAATTGGTTCTAGAATAAGCAACTTATTCCCGTCTATACTGGCAGACATTGCAGATTTAGATACTTACTACTATCTCGATGAATCCAGGACATATATGAATAAAACCAGAGATATGGTGGATAAAAATATTGAGTTTATAAAATTTGATACAAATAGTAGTTTGAGTATTCAGGATGTAAAAGAATATCAAATGGATGTGGTAGTAGCAAATAATACACTTCATCGTGCGAAGAATGTAAATAATGTGCTAGAAAATATTGCTCGAATTCTGAAACCAGGTGGTTATTTGATTTTTAATGAAAATGTTGATGAAAGCAGATTGATGTATGTAACTGCAGCTTTTTTTGAAAATGGATTTACAAAATACGTGGATAACAGAAAAGGAAAAACTACTCCGATAATGAAAGAAACTGATTGGAGAATGCAATTGGAAAAAGCAGGTTTTGAAGATATTAGAATTGTATCATTCAATGCTTTGAAAAATGGGCGGCAAGCAATTTTTATTGCTAGAACTAGTTTATATCAATACGAAATGGATCAGGAACGTGTGAAAAATTATATCCGACAGCGTTTGCCGGAATATATGATGCCAAGATCTGTTATTCATATTGAAAAGGTTCCGTTATCTGGAAATGGAAAAGTGTCTCATAAAGAATTATCCCAATTATATTTTCGTATGCATGAAAAGAAAGCAGATAATATTTATGAGAAACCAGAAGATGGGTTAGAAAATGAGATAGCTAAGATATGGAAAAGTATTCTCAAGCAAGAAAAAATTGGTGCAAATGATAGCTTCTTCTTAAGAGGTGGGGATTCACTAAAAGCTATTCTATGTGTTAATGAATTGAAGAACATTGGAATACAAATATCCTTAAGAGAGCTTTATGAATTGCAGACAATAAGGAAAATAGCTGCATTGAAACAAGACGTAAATAAGGAAGAAGATTTTATGGTGGGGGAAATCTAGGAGGTTATAAAATGAAAAAATATGAGATTGGAGTGATAGGAGGCACTGGAGTTATTGGCTCCAGTGCCATAAGAGCACTTCAAAAGCTGACAGAATACAAAGTATTAGCTAGTTATAGAACACAAAAAAAAGATGTAGTTAGTGAAAAAATCTGTTGGACAAAGTTAGATGTTTTCGACGCACAGGAATTAGAAAGGTTCTGCGAAAAATGTAATGTAATACTTAACTGCGCGGGACCGCTATGGGAAATTGAAGATAGGATTGGAATGGCATGTTTACAGACGGATACACAGTATGTAGATGTCTCAGGAAATCGTAAACTTTATGAAATGTTATCAAGAGAATCGAATGCTATTATAAATAAAAATTTAAATTTTATTATTTCAGCCGGGATGTATCCAGGTTTATCGGAGTTGTTTCCGAGCTATTGTTATAATAAATTGGAAAAGGAAGTTTGCTGTATGGAAGTTTATGTGGCTAATCAGGGGAGCAAACTGTCTTATAATGCAGCTTACGATTTTCTGAAAGGTATTGAGGAAAATGAAGGATATGGCATGAAATATCTAACTAATAATAAAATCTATCAAGTGTCGCAGAATGTACCGCATATTGTCAGTATGGGATCGCCTATAGGAGACATGGAGATGTATCCAATGCTTCATTTTGAATTTATCAGATGTGCTAAAAAATGGAATGTTAAAGATTGTTTTTTTTATTATGCATATCCCAGTAAAGAATTCATGAATGAAATAATGATAATTAATGCAATGAGGCATTTCAAAAATAGTATAGATATTAGCGAGTGTGCTTGGCGCTTGGTAGAAATATGTCAAAATAAAGAAAACCGAGAAGAGTGTACACTACTTCAAATAAGATTTGTTTTAAATGATGGTAAAAAAGAAATATATAGCTTTTCCTATCCTGGAAATGCAAATGACCTTACAGGATATGCAGGTGCTTGCATAGCTTATAATTTAATTAGAGGAAATATATTTTCACATCCAGGGGTGCGGTTAGCCTCTGATATTAATTTGCCGGATTGTATAATAAAAGATTTAATGAAGTTAGGTGTTATTTTATTTAAGAAAGAGGAAAAATAATGCATAAATTTAGAATTCTCATATGTGGGGCGGGATTTGGGCAAATTTATTTAGAAGCACTAAAGCGAATAAATAGTGAATTTGAGGTTGTAGGATTGTTTTGTAAAAACAGTCCGCATTCACAACTGATCGCATCTTACTATAATATTCCAACATATGATGATATAAGTCAGGTTCCTGAAAATATTAATTTAGTCTGTGTGGTGGTTAAAAGCAGTGTATTAGGCGGGGAAGGAACAAACCTGGCAATTGAGTTTTTGAGTAATGGATATAACGTCATGCTAGAACAACCCGTTCATGAAAAAGATATCTTACGGTGCATTACTATTGCACGAAGCAAAAATAGAATTTTTTGGGTTGGCGACTTGTATAGTCGTTTAGAGAGTGTAAAAAAATATAAAAAGTATGTGGGTAAAATTCTTTGTAATAATCAACTTTCGTATATTGAAGTGGATTTTTCTTCGCAAGTATCATATCCCTTATGTGATATCTTGATTGAGGTGTTTCCAGAATATCGTCCCTTTAAGTTGGAAGACAGAGTTGAGCAAGTAGGACCGATACAAGTAGTAAAAGGAATAATATCGGATATACCGATTATATTTAAAGTTGACAATCGTGCCGATCCGAAAAGTCCTGATACATATTTAAATGTGTTTCATAGAATAAAGGCTACATTTGATTGTGGAAGCCTTGTCCTTGAAAATACTCATGGTCCAATTATATGGTATCCTGTAATGTATATAACAAATGGTATAAGTAATTATCATCAATTTACGAAATATAATACTCCGGAATTATATGAAGATAGCGTCAATTTACTATGGAAAAGTCCATATAATTCTTTTTCGGATATTTTTAGATATCAGTGGACAGAGGCATTAAATAATATTTTCAGTATGATTAAAGAGTATAGTGAACAAAAAGAGAATGATTTGAACGGAAAATACCAAAAATTCTTATTATGTGCTAAATATTGGAATATGGTTACGAAAAAAATAGGATATCCGCAAATAAAAAATAACGATAATTACACACGTTTTTCTGTATCTGAATTTGATAACATAGGAGGAAATTATGAATCGGATTTTTAATATTTTATTAGTTCTGAAAGAAAAGAATATTACTGTATGGGAATCTGAGGGAAAACTAAATTTTAGGGCACCTAAAGGAGTAAATATAGAATCAGAATTAAAACTTATGAAACAACATAAGTCAGAAATCGTTGAGTTTCTAAAGAATGAAAGTGACTTGAATAAAATTAATATAGAACCAGAAAAAAAATATGAAAGTTTTCCGTTAACAGATGTTCAGACAGCATATTTGTTAGGGAGAAAAGATGTTTTTGATTATGGTTCAGTAGCATGTCATATTTATATGGAATATGAATATGAGTATTTAGAGCCAGAGAAAGCAACAATTTGTTGGAATAAGTTAATCCAAAGACATGAGATGCTTCGAACCGTTTTTTCTGATAATGAAGGAACGCAAAAGGTGCTAGAAACGGTGCCTAAATTTGAGATAGTATATAGGGATATTAGCGAAATGGATACTATGTATGCGAACCAATATTTGGAGAATGTAAGAGATCAAATGGGACAGCGAGTATATGACGCTTCAAAATGGCCAATATTCGATATTAGAATAACAAAGACTAAAAACAATGTAATCATGCATTTCTCAATGGAATTTTTAATTGCAGATTGGATGAGTATGCAAATACTTGTATCGGAGTTTGAAACAATTTATGCTGGCAAGGAAAAAAGGTTGCCAGAATTAAGCTTGACATTTAGAGATTATGTCGTTTTCCAGTTTAAACAAAGAAATAGTCTTGCTTATATAGAGGATAAAGAATATTGGATGAAGCGAATTCAGGAATTGCCGGGAGCGCCTAGTCTGCCAAGAATAGGAAATAAGCAAGATAGGGTTTACTTTAGTCGATGGCATTTAGAATTGGCTCATAGGGACTGGGATAAAATTAAGGTTTATGCAAAAAAAATAAGTGTAACACCGACCAGCGTAGTTTTAGCGGCATATGCTGCGGTATTAGAAAGATGGAGTGAGAATTCATCGTTTTGTTTAAATCTCACGCTTTTAAATAGACAACCATTGCATAAAGAGATTGAATACTTAGTAGGCGATTTTACGGATGTTGTAATCCTAAATATTGATTGGAGAAATCAAAAAGCATTTAGTGAGCATGTTGTAGAAATACAAAAACAATTGTTTAATGATTTGGATCATAGACTTTTTTCTGGCGTAGAAGTAATGAGAGAAATTAGCAGAGAGTTTGGGGCGGAACGAGCATTAATGCCGTATGTATTTACAAGTGCTATTGGTGTGTCTGAGAGCTCTGAAATAATTGATATTAAAGGAAAGCAAAATAGCAATGGAATAAGCCAAACACCACAGGTATTTATAGACTGCCAAGTTGCGGATGATGAGGAAGGGCTTAAAGTAAATTGGGATGTTAGACAGGGAATATTTCCAGAAAATATGGTCGCAGATATGTTTAGGGCATTTGAGGAGATATTGTATAAATTGAGTTTTTCCTTTGATAATTGGGAGGAGAAAGAAATCGTTGCTCTCCCTAAATTTGAAATCGATTTATTTAAAAAGGTTAATGATACTAAAGAATGTTATGATATAGAGCCGTTGCATAAACCGGTTGTAAGAAACTTTAAAAAATATTCAGACTATCCGGCTGTCATAGATAGTGAAGGTATTGTTACATATAAGGAATTAGAGAGATTGTCATTTGGAATAGCTACTGAACTTTTAGTAATGGGATGTGCTTATCAAGATAGAATAGCAATAGATATGGAAAAGTCTAGACATCAAATAGCAGCGGTCTTGGGAGTACTTATGATTGGAGCGATATATGTTCCTATTGACACAAACCAACCTCATAATAGAAAGAGAAAAATCTTTGAGGATTCAAATGTAAAGTGTGTCATCCTTAATCATATGGCAGATGACGAAAAAAATATAGTGCCAGTTATAGATGTCACAAGTATAATACAGAAAGAACAATATGAATTGCCAGATCCAGTGAATGAGATAAATTCCTTAGCTTATATAATTTATACTTCGGGAAGTACTGGTATGCCAAAAGGAGTGGCAATGTCTCATGGGGCAGCGTCAAATACTATAATAGATATTAACCGTAGATTTGGAATATCAGAAAAAGATCGAGTTCTAAGCTTGTCTAAATTAAGTTTTGATTTGTCAGTATATGACATTTTCGGAATGCTTTCTGTTGGAGGAACGATTGTATTACCAGAAAACGGGAAAGAATCAGACCCTTCACATTGGTTTGACTTAATTACTAAAAATCATGTAACAATTTGGAATACAGTTCCAGCAATGATGCAGATGCTAAGTGACTATATTGCAGTGCAAAAGAATATGGAAACGTATCCTATGCGCTTAGCATTACTATCTGGAGATTGGATACCTGTAAAGTTACCGGGTATCATTGAACGACAGTTTTCTAATATAAAGGTTGTTAGTTTGGGAGGTGCTACCGAAGCAGGGATTTGGTCTAATTATTACTTATGTGAGGAGATTGATGATAGTTTGGGAAGTGTTCCTTATGGAAAACCTTTGAGTAATCAGTACTTCAAAATTCTTGATAAGAAAATGCGTATGTGTCCGTTATATGTAAGTGGTGAACTGTATATTGGTGGTCAAAGTCTAGCGGACTGTTATTATAATGATACATATACAACTAGTTCTCATTTTATTGATTATACAGAAAATGAGCGATTATATAAGACTGGTGACTATGGGTATTATAAAGAATCTGGAGATATTATTTTTCAAGGTCGAAGAGATGAGCAGGTAAAATTGCGAGGATACCGTATTGAATTAGGAGAGGTAGAAGCAGCTCTGCAAAAGAATCCATTAGTCAAACAAGCGGCAGTGGTTATAAATAAAGCAGGCGCGGAGGCTACACTTAATGCTTTTATAAAATTGCAGGATGATGCAGAAAGCATAAATACATTTCAATTGAGTAATATAACACAAACGCAGATCAAGGAATTGTATAATGATATTTTTGCAGAATACGAAGCAGAAAAGATTGCTCTGGCAAACTCAATTTTAGAGGAGTATGTTTTGTATTCTATACTTGAATATTTGAAAGAAAATCATCTTACACAGAATAAAAAGATTGATTTTTCGCTTATGAAACAAAAAGAGTCAATAAAATCCGAATATCACTGGCTTATTAAAAGATGGTTAGACAAGCTGTGCGAGTGTGGAAAATTAGTTTCAACGAATGAAGATGTTTATGAACTTAAATCTGATAATATTAATGAGAAAGTAAAGATTTATAGAGAGTCTTTGTATTCGACTTGGAATAACGAGATAATGCCTGAAACCTTCATCCTTTATATCGAGGAAAATTTAAAGCAAATTAGTGGATTGCTTTCTGGAAAGGTAAATCCAGTTGATATTTTGTATCCTTATGGAGAATGGAAGATTGTAAGAGACCTTTATATCAATAGTAAAGTATCACATTATATTAATTCATGTATTGAGGAATTAATTCAAAATATGCTTTCCTACAATAATGAAAGGACAATCCGTATTTTAGAGATTGGTGCAGGAACAGGCGCTGTATTAGAAAAAATATCAGGTATATTAGAAAAATCTAATATAGAATATTATTTTAGTGATGTTTCCTCATTTTTTATTACAACAGCAAAGGCGAAATATCAGCATCCGAATATTAAATTTGGTATATACAATATTGATGAAGATTATAGAAAGCAGGGCTTACTTCCAAATATGTTTGACATGATTATAGCTGTGGAAGTAGTCGAAAATGCAAAAAATATTCCATATACCATGCAGATGCTAAAGGAACTGATTGCCCCCAAAGGATGGCTGGTATTAAGTGAATCTGTGATTGAACCAGCATGGATACTTGCGTCTCAAGCATTTTTGATGCAGGAACCACAAGATGATTTGCGGAAAAATACCAGTTATCTTGGACAAAGTGATTGGATAAAACTTTTAATGGAAATAGGAGAGGGGGATATGTATTCATGGCCAGAACAAGGGAGTTCAATCGACTCGTTTGGAATTCGCTTATTTGCCAAACAAGTAAAAAAGCAAATGCCACATTATGATTTAAATGAAATTAAAGATGGGTTAAAAAAGGAACTTGCAGGATATATGATTCCTTCCAACATGCAAGTCATTGATAGTTTGCCCCTGACTGCAAATCGAAAAATAGATAGGAGAGTTTTAGAAAGGTGGAGTGATATTGGACAATTTGGAAGTAACTCTCAACAAGAAGAAATTATAAGTGATGAACGAAGTGAAGAACAGAAAAAAATTGAAAAGATATTTAAAGATAGTTTGGGAGTTGATGCTATAGAATGGAATCGTAGTTTTTATGAGTATGGAGCCGATTCGTTGATTATTGCTCAAATAGCTGGGAAAATTATGCAGTTTTTAAATGAAGAACAGGGGATGGATATTCCTTATGATGTAATTTTACGTCAGTTGTTAAATCAATCAACTTTAGAAAAATTTGAAGAATTTGTAGATACATATGGAACAAAGAATGCGGATGATGGAGATGATAAAAAGAATAATTATGAAGTGATCCGATATATAGAATCAGAAGAAGAAACAGCGTGTGTTCTATTTCATGGTGGGTTAGGCACATTGGACAATTACAGAAATTTAGTAAAGTATCTTCAGTGTGGGGAACAAATAGAAGTTATTGGTTTTGCAATAAAGGATTCCTTTAAATACTGTAAAATCTCCCCGGAAAATCTTTATCAAGCAATTTCATTAGAGTATGCAGCTTATATTCAAAAGCGAGGAATAAAGAAGGTACAATTGGTTGGTCATTGTATTGGCGGAAGGATTGCAGTTGAGGTTGCACGTATATTAAGTGAAAAGGGGATTAAGATTGTAGATGTGGTTTTAATTGATAGCGTACCGCTGATGTCCAATGTGCCAGATGATTCGTATTTGGAGTTAATGTTTCCGGCCTTTCTTAATATTAGTTTTAAAGATATGGGACTTACAGACCTTTCAACAACTGAAATTATGAATGAAATGATACTTTTATTAGAGGGAGATGATAAAGCGGATAATAGATTAAAGAAGTTACTAGATAAATTAAAAACATTAGATGAAACTAAAAAAATAAGTATGTATGCGGATACTTTGTTACGATTATATGGCAAGAGAATACCTAATGATATGGTAAAAAGTATGTTGAATGCATTTATACATAGTTCAAAAGGTGCTAAATACGAGCCTGAGCCGTATATTGGTGACATTCGTTTGCTGCTTGCTAAAGAACAGTATTTTCCTGTCAGAAATTTGACGGAGAAAGCAATACAGTTTTGGAAAGATATATGTATTGGGAATCTTCAAACTATGACTATATTGGGAAATCATTTTACTTGTATCGAAGATGAAAAAAATGCAGCTATGGTCGCTAATCTTATATTAAAACATATATAACAGGAGAAAAGAAATGCAAAATGAAAGATTTACAATTGAAGAGACAAGGCAAATGGTTGAAAAAATGGAGGATGTGGTATTAGATTCTATAATATATACTGTCCAGCAGAGAGGAGTGCTTAATGATGCTGCTACAATATATAATTTTAAAGAGATATTGGATAGATTAAATTGCCAGCAGCAGTATTGTCATATTATCAATCGCTGGATAAAGGCGTTAGTTCAAAGGGGCAGGATTAAACCTGCCTCTGGGGACGGATACTATGGAACAAGTCATGTGACTGAAGAGTTAGTAGAACAAAAATGGGATGAAGCAAGGAAAATGTGGGATTATAGATTTGGTTCTCCGTTGGTTATGGAATATTGGTATATGAATTTTCGTAACCTTTTAGATCTAATAAAAGGCAAAACACAAGCGGTTTTTTTGCTTTTTCCACAAGGAGAAGATAAATACGCAAAAGCTTTATATAGTGATACTAAAATTGCGCAGTATATTAATTTAAAGATGGTTGATATTATCGAAGGGCATTTTAGGGCATTTTGCAAAGAATCTACTGATAAACTAAAAATTTTAGAAATTGGAGGAGGTACGGCGGCAACAACAGAAATGGTTCTAAAAGCACTTGAGGTAAATAGCGATATTACCAAGATAGAATATAATTTTTCTGACATATCAAAATTCTTTTTAATAAGAGCAAAAAAAATTTTTGAAAAATACGATTTTGTAAAGTATAGAATATTAGATGTTGATTGTGTAAAAAAAGGATTGCTTTTTGATAAAGAGAAGTTTGATATTGTCATTGCGGCGGGAGTACTAAATAATGCGTATAGTATCGAAGCGACACTGGCTGCTCTCTATGATATTTTAGAAGAAGGAGGTCTGTTTATCTTTTCGGAACCAATTCAAGAGTCTTTAGAGATTTTAATATCCCAAGCGTTTATGATAACAAAGCCAAAAGACATTAGAATGGATTGTGAAGAAACTTTTATGACTAAAGAGCAATGGGAAAAAGTGATTTCTAATTCGGGTTTTATGATTAAAACAATTTATCCACAGGAAGATGAGCCAATGGCAGTTTTTGGACAACGTGTTTTTGCGGTCATAAAGGAGAATTAATATGTGGGTACTATATTTTCTGTCTTTTTTAGTTATTATCCATATTTTGATTGCAAGGTTATTTTATCATAAACGGTTTGGACATCGTATTGAGTGTTCAGAAGAAAAAATGTTGGAAGTTGCTTTAAAATATCCTCAACTAAAGTATGTAAGTATTAAAGTTAAAAGCGGTATTAGTGTTTTAAATTGTTCTATGTATTATCACTCAGAGTTACGAAAAGCCGATGAACTTGTAATTATTGTACATGGATATGGCAATACACATGTAGATTATATGGATGAAATATATTATTTTTGCAGAATGGGATATGATGTTCTAGAGCGTGTCTGAAAAACATTTTAAATTGTTTATTTTAACCAAATTAATATTGAGGCGATACAAATAAATCCCAAGTAAGTTGCAGCTAATTTGTCATAACGTGTGGCGATTCGTCGGAATGCTTTTAATTTCAGAAAATACTTTTCTACTAAATGGCGTTCTTTGTATAACCACCAATCACAATGACGTTCAAATTTAGCTCCCTTTCGGGATGGAATGGTTGGCTCTCCACCGCGGGCGTACACATAATCAAGTAATTTATTACTGTCATATCCTCGGTCAGCTAACACATTGCTTCCGTTTATTTCAATTTGATCGAGCAAAGGGATTGCATAATTGATATCATTACGCTGTCCCTCACTGATCATTAAATAAACTGGATATCCATAGGCATCTACTGCCGCATGGATTTTGGTGCTGGCTCCTCCACGGCTATGCCCGATTTCATTTGAAGGTCCCCTTTTTTTGCACCAGCACTATGCTGGTGCGCCTGGATAATAGAAGCATCAATGGATAATTCTTCCAATTCTGCTTCAAGACTTAAAATACGGAAAATATTATCAAGGATACCATCATCGATCCATTTTCGGAATCGGCTATAGACAGTTTTCCATGAACCATAACGTTCAGGAAGATCGCGCCAAGGTGCCCCACTACGTGCAAGCCATACAATTCCATTCATAATGATACGATTGTCTTTCCTTGGACGTCCTTGTTTTCCAGTATTTTCAGGAGGTAATAAAGGTTCAATGCGAAGCCATTCTTCATCAGTCAACTCATATCGTCTCAACATAGTGAACACCCCTTTTTCTTTATTTTATCATGAAAAAGGGAAATAAAACATGCGTTTTGTGCAATTTTTATTTTTCAGACACGCTCTAGGATTGGACATAACAGGATGTGGTAAGAGTTCAGGGAAATGTATGAAAGGATTTACTCAATGGGTTATAGATTTATATGAAGTACTAGTATAATATAAATTAAGTTGTTGATAGTTTCAATATCTGGTACAATGGACTTAGTCAATATATTTTATGGAGGTCAATTATGCCAGCATTACCTTATAGTATAACAATATCAGATGAGGAACGTGCCTATCTGAAATCATTGATTAAAACCAGAACTATCCAAGCACAGGTTGTTGACCGTGCCCGTATGCTGCTATGGAAGTCTGAAGCCAAAACAGACAAAGCGATTGCTGATGGTCTTGGTGTTAGCGTGAATACTGTCCGCCGCTGTATTGACCGTTATCTCAACAGTGGTATTAACCTTGCTGTATTTGATGATGAACGTTCCGGCCGCCCGGCTGAGATTACCGACGATGCAAAATCATGGATTGTCAGTATAGCCTGCCAAAAACCCTGTGATCTCGGTTATGCCGCAGAATTATGGACATTGGCAGCACTGCACAAACACATACAGGCACATGCGGAAAAAGCCGGCTATCCACGCTTAAAAACAGTTACAAAACCATGGCTTCAAAAATATCTCAAAAAAATGGAGATGAAACCGTTCAAAATCAAGTATTATCTTGAGCGCAAAGACCCTGATTTTGAGAACAAAATGCATGATGTCCTCTTGGTTTATAAGCAGGTGGAAATGCAGTTTGATGATAATGGAAATATCACCATACCGGACAACGGGCATTTGACACATACGATTTCGTATGATGAAAAACCGGGCATTCAGGCCGTTGCCAACAAATACCCCGACCATAATCCAACAGAGGACAACGGTTATATCCGTCGGGATTATGAGTATGTACGGCTTGGAACGCTGTCCTTGCTTGCAGGTATTGATCTCCTGACAAGCGAGGCAATTCCATTGGTTAGCCAGACACACAAAAGTTCTGATTTTATTCAGTTTTTAAAGATTCTCGATGCAAAATATCCAGAGGGTGACACAATCCGGTTGATATTGGACAATCACTCAGCGCATACTTCAAAGGAAACACGTCAGTTTCTTGCAGCATTGCCAGAAGATCGTTTGGTGTTTGTATTTACTCCGACACATACCTCGTGGCTGAACATGATTGAAAGCTTCTTTAGCAAAATGACAAAGCAGATGTTAAAGGGCATTCGTGTTAATTCAAAGGAGGAACTATCAGAACGAATATACCGCTACTTCGATGAGATCAATGCTGATCCGATAGTCTATCATTGGACATATAAAATGGATGAAATAGATCCAGATGAAGCAGCGACAATTTAAACTATCAACAATTTAATATTCGTTGTACTAGATAGCAGCGTTGTCAAAAGGTATAATGGAAAAATTCATTTAATTGGACATAGCGTTGGCGGATATACAGTTACAGCAGTACTGATGGAAAAAAGTGCTGAAATAAAATCAGTGATTTCTTGTTCGGGATTTAATTCCACTAAAGAATTGTTTGAATCATACATGCAGGCAGTGTGGTTAAAGGGTATAAGTTTGTGTGTTTCGTTGTACGAATATATAATATTTGGTAAACGCTCAACATATAAAGGCACTGATGGTATTAATAAAAGTAATGTAAAAGTATTGGTATTACACAGTTTATATGATGATGTATTACCTTTTGAAAGTGGAATAGTCGCCAGAAAATGTATGATAACAAATAAAAGAGCAATATGTGTTGAATGCAATAAAAAAGGGCACAATATTTTGAGAAGAGTGGATGATGAAAGTAAACTTGATGAAGAACAAATGGTTAAGTTATTGGATTTTATGAGAGGAGAAAATAACAATGGATAGAAAAGTTACAAAACGTGAACTGATTGATTATGAGCAATTTGGATGCTATCAGCATTGTACAATAGATCAATATTTTAAAAATATCGTTGACCATTATAAGGATAGAATAGCCCTTGTTGATGGCATACATAGATATACATATTCAGAGTTAGACATAGAAATTCAAAAATGTGTTATGTATTGTTTGAAAAACGGAATTTCTCAAGGAGATAACGTACTTATTCAATTGCCGAATAGTGATTCTTTTATTATTTTTTGTTTTGCATTATTCCGAATAGGTGCCGTTCCTGTAGCTGCGTTACCAGCGCATAGAAAAAATGAGATAGAAGGAATAATTGAGGCTACACATCCTGTTGCGTACATTTTAAAAGAAATTTACCAAGGATTTAACTATTATAAGTTTGCACAGGATATAAGGAAACATACTGCTTTTAAATTTAATATAATTAGTGACAATTCTTATAAAGATACAAGTTATGATGGTGAGGAGATAATAAATACACGTGATTACAAAGATATTGCTTACTTAATGTTGTCGAGTGGCACTACAGGAAAGCCCAAGATAGTTCCAGTGTCACATGCAATGTTGATGAGCATGTCATTAGAAGCCACTAAAAAATTAAGAATTGATCAAAATAGTGTGTATTTAGATATTTTACCTATTTCTCATAAATTTGCTTTTTCCGAACCGGGGATTTTAGGAACACTGCTTAATGGAGGCAAGGTTGTGATATGTAAGTTTATGAGTTGGGATGAGGCGTTTCCTCTTATAGAAGATGAGAAGGTAACCTTTACCGCTGTTGTTCCTTCATTGGTTAAAATTTTGAATGAAATGTTTGAGATAACGGAATCTTACGATCTGACTTCATTGAAATTTATTCAGATAGGGGGTGCAGCTATTGAATACAATTCGGTGAAATTACTTAACAAAATATTTGATTGTGCCGTAGTGCCATTTTATGGCGCGACTGAAGGCGCAGTTACGTGTACCTCTCTTGATGACACTTTAGAAGTTATGGGAAATACCTGCGGTAAGCCTTTGGCTCTATATGATGAAATTGTAATAGTAGATGAGAAAGGGTATGAAGTCAAAGAAGGCGATGTTGGAGAAGTGTGGGTAAGAGGTCCCTATACAATAACAAGTTATTTTGATAAAAAGGATAACGAGGGACGGTTTACATCAAACTATTTTTATAAAATGGGAGATTTAGCTCGATATAGAGAGGATGGAAATATACAGATTGTAGGTAGGAAATCTGAAATGATTAATCGTGCAGGAGAAAAAATAGTACCTGCGGAAATTGAGTTTATTTTAAAGGAAAATTCTAAAATAAAGGATGCAGCAGTTATTGCTGTTCCAGATGAAATGTTAGGTGAAAGAATATGCGCTTTTATTGTGGCTAATAGTTATATGAGTGTAAAAGATATTGGCTCACATATGATCCAGAAGGGAATTGCTTTATATAAAATACCGGATCAAATTATATTTGTTGAACAATTGCCGCTTACTGCAAATTATAAAGTTGATAAAAAGAAACTTCTTTGCATGGTTTTAAACACAGAGTAGAAAATATATAAAGTATTTTGGGAAGGAAGCCTTCTTTATTGTATAGGTTATTATGTTCAACGTATTCTAAATCCTCATAATTTCTCAGAAGGAGTTTTGGGACTGTAAATTATATGAAGGTGTTAAGAAAATAATGTTGAACGTCAGACTCATTTACTAATTGGATAGTAGGATTGGATAATGATGGTAGAAACATAGAACACAAATAATCATTTACGATCCAAGTATGAAGATGAAATGAGAATGAAGAATCTAAGGTATTAAAATCTTGGATTTTTTCAGAAAAACCTGTGCCTAGATATTTTATATAAGCTTCTTTTTGAGTCCAAATCTTATAAAAACGGTATGAGCGTATAGGAGCAGAGGACCCGTTGTTTATGTATAGAAATTCTATCGGATGAAATACATTCTCCATATTCCCAATGGTTATATTTGTGTCTATACGCTCAATATCTACGCCTACTGGCTCAGTGGCAGAAATACCGCACAAAATCATATTTCGGGTATGCGAATAATTAAAATGATATTGTGGAGCGGAGAGTAGTATAGGTTTATGCATGTACTGACTATGAAAGCATAGATCAGCAGATGGAATTCCGGATAATTTGCTGATTTCCATACGAACCAAAAGTGTTGATGGCAACTTTAGATGGCAATACAAAGACTTTGTTGCCTGTCTCTGAGT
>OMEJ01000386.1_pt1 | contig 36328 bp, 35 predicted proteins | sample 1645361 | NCBI WGS metagenome assembly OMEJ01 (sample SAMEA103958156, study PRJEB25191) | human gut metagenome
CTCCACTCTGGTAAGTAATGAACGGATTAAAGATAATAAGAATTCAATGCAATTATTCAGTTGGTGAACTGGCAGCAGAAATAGGCGTATCGCGCCAGATGATAAGTGCCTAGGAAAACGGAAAGAAAAGCATACCTGAGAGTAGGAAAATGCAATTAGCCGAGTATTTTGGAGTTGAGCCGGAGTTAATTGGAGAAATCAATGAACAGAAAAAGAGAGACATTGTGAACCGAACGATTTATCGGTGGCAGAATGATAAAACAGAACATTTTAGATTTAAACCGCAGAAAGAAGATGCTGAAGAACCCGTGATGTGGCTTGAAAAAAAGGAAAGAAAGAATACGATATCAGAAGAATTACATAAGAAAAAGAAAGAACAGAAGGTTCTGCTGGAAAGAATGAAAAGTCAGGCGGATCAAATAAAAGGAGATGATATAAACAGCAGGATAGCCTCCCTGAACCGGTGGAATGATTATTATAAATTGTGCGCAGATAATTTTGAACAAATAATGCAGAAAGAGCTGCATCTGAAAATGTATTATTTTTATAAAATATTAGAAATGCAGATTGTTTTGGGAGAAGTACTTGGAACTGCTGATACAATGTACAAAAAAATAGAAGAAGCTTCCATAGATGACTCTGTATACAGCATCGACAGAAAATTTATCAAAGAGTGTGCGCAGTATGTGAAAGAACATATGAAGCCTGCGATGGAAGAACTAGAAGAAGCAAATAAAGAATTTGTACGCCAAAAAGAAGAAGCGGATTTTTTTGAGAATAGTAAAAGCGGACCAAAAGGATTATAATCAATAGTAAGAAAAGTACGAGATTCAGTTACAAGAAGAAAGGACGTAGATGACAATGCATGATCATATCCAAATCCGCGGCGCACGGGTTCATAACCTGAAAAATATTGATGTGGATGTGCCGTTGAATCAGATCGTAGGGATTGCCGGAGTTTCCGGTTCGGGAAAATCGTCTCTGGCGCTGGGTGTTCTGTATGCCGAGGGCTCAAGGCGGTATCTGGAAGCACTGTCTACTTATACCCGACGCCGCATGACCCAGGCGGCAAAAGCTCAGGTGGATGAAGTGCTGTATGTGCCGGCGGCATTGGCGCTGCATCAGCGTCCCGGCGTGCCGGGAATCCGAAGTACTTTTGGTACAGGAACTGAGCTGTTAAACAGTCTCAGACTAATGTATTCCCGCCTGGCCAGCCACCGCTGTCCAAAGGGTCATTATGTACCGCCTTCTCTGGCGGCTGCCGCAGAGAAACCTCTTGTCTGTCCGGAGTGCGGCACGGAATTTTATGCGCCTTCTGCGGAGGAACTGGCTTTTAACAGCCAGGGAGCCTGCAAGACCTGCAGCGGCACCGGCATTGTGCGTACCGTTGACCGGTCTGTTCTGGTCCCGGATGAAAGTCTGACGATTGATGAAGGAGCGGTGGCGCCATGGAGATCGCTGATGTGGGATCTGATGACGGATGTATGCCGTGAAATGGGAGTGCGTACAGATGTGCCGTTTCGGGATCTGACGGATAAAGAAAAAGAAATCGTGTTTGATGGTCCGGCAGAGAAAAAGCACATTCTTTACCGTGCGAAAAAAACGGATGCCGTCTCAGAACTGGATTTTACTTACTACAGTGCGGTTCGGACAGTTGAAAATGCCCTTTCCAAGGTGAAGGATGAAAAGGGAATGAAGCGTGTGGAAAAGTTCCTGAAAGAAGACATCTGTCCGGACTGCGGAGGAAGCCGCCTGAGCGCGGACGCCAGGGCACCGAAGCTTAGAGGAATATCTCTGGATGAGGCGTGTAAAATGACACTGGAAGATCTGACCGGCTGGGTATCAGGTGTGCCCGAAAGTCTGCCGGAAGAAATGCGGCCGATGGCAGAGAGCATCTGTGAGTCTTTTCAGACCGTGGCAAAGCGGCTGATGGATCTTGGACTTGGATATCTGACTCTTGATCGTGCGGCATCCACGCTTTCAACGGGAGAACGTCAGAGAATGCAGCTGGCACGTGCAGTAAGAAATCGTACCACCGGAGTTCTGTATGTGCTGGACGAGCCGTCCATCGGGCTGCATCCATCCAATATCATTGGTCTGACAGGAGTCATGCATGACCTGATCGATGATGGAAACTCAGTGGTGCTGGTGGACCATGATACGCAGATTTTATCAGAAGCTGACTGGATCATTGAAATGGGGCCGGACGCAGGATCTGACGGAGGACGTGTGATTGCTCAGGGAACGGTAGATGATTTGACGAAAAATGCAGATTCCAAAATCGGTCCATTTCTGGCAGATCATCCAAGAGCCAGCCTGCGGGAGCAGACTCCGATGGAGGCGATGTTTGACGAAGGGAAAATCCATCTTTCTACAGGAACCATCCATACAGTGAAGCCGCTGGAAGCAGAGATACCGAAAGGAAGAATGACTGTGATAACCGGGGTGTCCGGATCCGGGAAAACAACATTGATTCTGGAAAGCCTGATTCCGGGGCTGGAGGCTCAGATCCAGGGGGAAAAACTGCCGGAACATGTGCACGCTGTGGATACTGCGGGAATTTCACAGGTGAAGCTGATTGATGCAACGCCGATTGGCATTAATGTTCGTTCAACGGTGGCAACCTATGCTAATGTGCATGCGGAGCTTCGGAAGATTTTTGCACGTACACCGGAAGCGAAAGAGCATGGATATAAAGCAGGAGATTTTTCTTATAACAAAGGATGTCTGCGATGTCCGGTCTGCGATGGTACAGGAGTTATCAGTCTGGATGTGCAGTTTTTGCCGGATGTGGATATTCCTTGTCCGGAATGCAGAGGCTCCCGCTATGGAAAAGATGCGGGAAAGATTCATTATCAGAATAAAGAGGGTCAAAAGTATTCGCTCCCGGATTTAATGGCGATGGACATTCACACTGCACTGGAAGCGTGCAAAGATCTGAAATTAGTGCACCGCCGTCTGCAGGTACTGGAAGATCTGGGACTGGGGTATCTTACATTAGGAGAAGAAACGCCGAACCTGTCCGGCGGTGAGGCTCAGCGTCTGAAACTGGCCAGTGAAATGGGAAAAGCCCAGTCAGACTCTGTGTTCGTTTTTGATGAGCCGACTATCGGCCTGCATCCGCTGGATGTGGAAACTCTGCTGGGAGTTTTCCAGACATTAATCCGTCATGGGGCAACGGTCATTGTGATCGAACATGATCTGGATGTGATACGAAATGCGGATTATGTCATTGATATGGGACCGGGCGGAGGCGAAGCCGGCGGGCGCATTGTGGCGTCAGGAACGCCGCAGATGATAAAAGAAACGCCGGAAAGCATCACCGGAAGATTCCTATAGCAATGAAAATAAAGTTTTGGAAAAGAACGATATATAAAATGAAGGAGAGTCAGGAAAATTTATGAAAGAAGAATGTCTGATCTGTAAAGCGCCTCTGGAATATCTGAATGAAGATATTGAGATGGAGTGCGAATTATGCCATAAAAAAGAAAAGAGCAAAACCCGGTGTGTCAACGGACATTACGTCTGCAATGAATGTCATATGCAGGGAATTGACAGTCTTGTAGGTCTGTGTCTGAAGGAAACATCCAAAGATCCGGCAGAGATTCTGAATCAAATGATGGATCTGCCGTTCTGCCATATGCACGGACCAGAGCATCATGTGATGGTGGGAATGGCTCTGCTTACTGCTTATAAAAACGCAGGAGGAGAGATTGATCTTGAAAAAGCATTGATCGAGATGAACAGCAGAGGAAAATCAGTGCCAGGCGGAGCCTGCGGATTCTGGGGCGCCTGCGGAGCGGGAATCAGCGCCGGAATGTTTATTTCCATTGTGACTGGCTCTACGCCTCTTGGAACAGATAATTTTGCCCTGTCTCACAAGATGACATCCGCGGCTCTGGGAGCCATTGGAGAGGTTGGGGGACCGCGCTGCTGCAAGAGGGATTCTTATCTTTCCATTCAGAAAGCTGTGGAGTTTGTGAAAGAAAATTTAAATGTAGATATGGGGCAGTCAGAGATTATCTGTTCCCACAGTGGACAGAACAATCAGTGTATTGGAAAACGATGTCCGTTTTTTAACCGGGCGAAAAAGAAGATAGCCTTTCTCTGTGTTCATAATTCCTGCAGGAGCCAGATTGCGGAAGCTCTTGGGAAAAAATATCTGGCAGACACTGCTGACTGTTATTCTGCCGGGACTCAGACAAAACCGCAGATCAACCAGGATGCAGTAAGACTGATGAAGCAGGAGTATGGGATTGATATGGAACAAGAACAGTATCCCAAACTGCTGGATGAGATACCGGAGGCGGATCTTTATGTAACCATGGGATGCAATGTGGCGTGCCCGAATGTTCCGGGGAAGAAAACTGTGGACTGGGGTCTGGAAGATCCTACCGGACAGGATGATCAGGTATTTATGGACACAATCCGGGAGATAGAGAAAAAAATCATAGAACTGAAAGAAAAATTATAACAGAATATCTGATATCAGAACAGAAAGAGCGGATGCGGTCATAAAATGATCCGCATTCCGGATTAGCTGTCAGGTGGAAATCTTAGCAAAATTAAAAAAATTTGTAAAACAAGTTGACTTTTAAGAAAAGAGAGAGTAGATTATAAGTATAAATTAAACAATTGCTTAATTATTGAAATGAATCAACAGAAAGGAAGAGAAGAAAATGAAAAAAAGTTATAAGATCGATGTAGACTGCGCAAACTGTGCAAATAAGATGGAAGAAGCTGCTCAGAAGACAGCCGGGGTGAAAAACGCTTCTGTAAATTTCATGATGCTGAAAATGAATGTGGAATTTGAAGATGGATATAATCCAAAAGAAGTGATGCAGGAAGTACGAAAGAACTGCAAAAAAGTAGAAGATGACTGTGAAATTTATCTTTGAGAAAGAAATGGAAAGAAGAAAAGAGCCCCGGTGACAGCATAAAAAAGAGAAGGGGTTTTTATTTTGAACAACAATTAAATAAATAAACAAATGTTTAATTAAAAGAAAAAGGCGGTGACAATATGAATAAAAAACAAAGAAAAATGCTGTTTCGTATTATAATTGCAGCGGTCTTTCTCGTCCTGTTGAATTTCATTCCGGTTACAGGAACGGCAGGATTTCTGCTGTATTTGATTCCGTATCTGGTGGTCGGATATGACATCTTATGGAAGGCGCTGAAAGGAATCAAAAACCATCAGGTATTTGATGAAAATTTTCTGATGGCCGTGGCAACCATAGGAGCCATTGCGCTGGCATTGTATGAAAAAAGCAGTGATTATACGGAAGCCATTGCGGTTATGCTGTTTTATCAGATCGGAGAGTGGTTCCAGAGCTATGCAGTGGGAAAAAGCCGCAGAAATATCAGTGAATTGATGGATATCCGTCCGGATTATGCCAACATTGAGAAAGATGGAAGACTGGAAAAAACAGATCCGGATGAAGTGGAGACCGGCAGTGTGATCGTAGTGCAGCCAGGAGAGAAAGTGCCGATTGATGGAATCGTAGAGGAAGGGGAATCCAGCCTGAATACAAGCGCGCTGACGGGAGAAAGTCTTCCGAGAGATGTGGAAAAGGGGGATGAGATCATCAGCGGATGCATCAACATGACGGGAGTCCTGAAAATCCGGACCACAAAGGAATTTGGGGAATCTACGGTATCTAAGATTCTGGATCTTGTGGAAAATGCCAGCTCCCGCAAATCGAAATCAGAAGATTTTATTTCAAGATTTGCCCGTATTTATACGCCGGCAGTCTGTTGCGCAGCGCTGGCGCTGGCATTTCTGCCGCCGCTGGTGCGGATGCTGGGAATGGGGATGGCAGCAGAGTGGGGGACCTGGATTTACAGGGCATTAACATTCCTGGTTATCAGCTGTCCATGCGCTCTGGTGATCAGTATTCCATTAAGCTTTTTCGCAGGAATCGGAGGAGCCGGCAATGCCGGAGTTTTGGTGAAAGGATCCAATTATCTGGAAATACTGTCCCAGACAAAGTGTGTGGTATTTGACAAGACCGGAACGCTGACACAGGGCGTATTTGAAGTAAATGAAGTCAATGGAATCCATCACAGTGAAATGGAGAATGAGAAGCTGATTGAATATGCGGCTCTTGCGGAGAGCGCTTCTTCCCATCCTATCAGTAAGAGTCTGCAGCGGGCTTATGGAAAAGAAATTGACCGAAGCCGTGTCAGTGATATCCGTGAGATCAGCGGAAATGGTATAATTGCGAAGGTTGACGGGCGTGAAATTGCTATAGGCAATGATAAACTGATGAAACATATGGGAATTTCATTTATTGACTGTCATTCCGTGGGAACCATTCTTCATATGGCGGTGGATCATAAATATGCCGGTCACATTGTAATCTCTGATGTGGTAAAGCCCCATTCAAAAGAAGCAGTTCAGGAATTAAAGAAAGCGGGAATCAGGGAAACAGTGATGCTTACCGGAGATGCAAAAAAAGTGGCAGAGCAGGTGGCAGAAGATCTTGGTTTGGATGGAGTATACAGTGAACTCCTTCCGGCAGATAAAGTGGAGAGAGTAGAAGAACTGATGAAGAACAAGCCGGAAAAAGAGAAACTGGCCTTTGTGGGAGACGGAATGAATGACGCGCCGGTTCTGCGTCGTGCGGATATCGGAATTGCCATGGGAGCCATGGGATCCGATGCGGCCATTGAAGCGGCAGATGTTGTACTGATGGATGATGATCCAATGCAGATTTCCAAAGCCATTAAAATTTCACGGAAATGTCTTAGAATTGTCTATCAGAATATCGTGTTTGCTATTGGAATCAAAGTGATTTGTCTCGTTCTGGGGGCTGTCGGAATTGCCAGTATGTGGCTGGCAATTTTTGCGGATGTAGGTGTTATGATCCTTGCGGTTCTGAATGCCATTCGGGCTCTTTTTGTAAAAAAACTATGACAGGATCAACAATAGATCGTGCATTCATTTGCGGATGCACGATCTATCTGTCAGAAAAGCCAGGGAAGCAGTTCAGCCTGCCTCATTAGATTTTCTGTGTCCTGATAGTCGGAAATATAACAATCTGCATGGTTATAGCGTTCGGAATGTTTCATGGAAAGTACCTGGATGATTTTTCCCGCACCAGCGCGTTTAGCAGATTCAATTCCTGAAAAGGCGTCTTCGAAGACAACGCATTGGTGAATGTCCGTATGAAGTTTTTCGGCGGCTTTCAGATACAGATCGGGTTCAGGTTTTCCGGGGATGGTTCCATCGTTATATACAATATTGCGGATATCGAACCAGTGATCCAGGTTTAAATGCTCGAAGAAGAACTTCACGTTGTTCCAGCCGGATGCTGTTGCGATTGTCATAGGGATTTTGTGTTCTTTTAATAGATCCAGAAAATCCGTAAGGCCGTCAGCGAGTTTGAAGTCTTTGCTTTTCAGGCAGAGATTCCGGTATATGGCTTCTTTTTCTTCTTCAAATGCATCCATGAGATCACGGGAAACCGGATGTCCCAGAAAATATTCCAGGGAATCAGCCGAGTTCCTCCCGTGAATGCAGTGCTGAAATTCTTCATGAGAAATATCATGACCGGTTTTTTTGCGGATGTAATTTTTCCAGGATATTTCCTGAAAATCCTCGTCAAAAAACATAGTGCCGTTAAAATCAAAAATAACTCCTAACATCTGGTGAGACCTCCTTTTTATAAAAATTATAACGGATGGAGAGGATTTATCCTATCAGAAACTTGTTATTTTATGTCAGGTTTTCCGGAGCGTATCCGCACAAAGTTTTGGCGGACAGAGCATCGTTCCAGTAATATAATCCCGGAGTCTCGCATACACGGAACATCGGGAAAAGATCCTTCATGTCCGGACATATTTTCGGGAAAATATTTTCCAGATCTTCCAGGAAATCTTCATTATAGCAGAGAGTCCGGTGGTCATTCCAAATGGCATTATAGGAAATATTGGCTTCTACAAGATCCTGGAACATGTGACTTCCGCAGCTTAGTTCCGGCATGTAGCCGGCCCGGTTGTCAGATACTTCACAGATGCAGCAGAAGCCGGAGATATTGGCAAAACTTACCGGGACGCCCGGTTCCGGAGAAGAAGTGCCCAGTCTGCCCGGAGCCATCAGAAGCAGATTGGCATGCCTGCCCTGATAATAACGGTTAATCCGTCCGACAGCTTCTGCGGCTTTCGGTTTGGACGTATAAGGGTAATTATAGTACTGCACCGGATCAATCTGAACGACAGCAGTAATTGGTTTTTTCGCAGAACTTCCCATGGAAGAATCTTTCAGATGGAAAAATGTCTGTTCCTGCGGAAGTTCAGGAATGGAAATTCTTTTTCCTTCTTCTCCGGTGTACAAAGGACGGCACTGCACCAGATTTAGAACAAAATCCCCATTTTCATCTAAATTTACAGTATATTCAATATCCACAGGATTCTGATAAGCCTCTTCCAGGGTTTTTAGAATTCTCTGGATAAAATTTGTAAAGATTTCATTTTCCAGCAGTTTCTGGCAGGTGACGAACCACACTTCGCGCCATCTTCCCATCCGCTTCAGAGAATTTTCAGCTTCATAGTCCCGTTCCATGACGGCTTTTTTGAACCAGAGAGGAAACTGATCCAGGATGCTGTCAACCGGAATGGTGCGCAGAGTATTGTTTTCAATATCCAGAACATCCATGTTTCGCTGGGAGAATCGGTGCCGTTCTGCCAGGCTTCCATACATGGAAACAGATGGACGGTCCAGATTAACAAGCCGCGGATAATCATTTTCTGTGCGGTCTACGGCGCGGGTTCCAAGTCCGGTTACGATACGGAGAAGTCCGGCAGAAGGATCCATATTTTTATCCAGTTTATAGAAACTGCGGCTGTAGCCAACGCCTGCCGCTGACGGGAAGAAATAGCTGCCGTGATAAGAACCGGAAACTCTCTGCGCCAGAACCGCCATCTGTTCATCATGGTGATCCAGTCCCTGAATCTTGCGGTATTCCAGGGCGGAAATATCTATAGTGCTGGCGTAGACCGTGCGGACGGCATCTTCAAAAGCATGCAGCCGTTCATCCGGCGTTCCCTGATTGACACAGAAAACAGATTCATATTTGCCGGCGAAAGCATTTCCAAAACCATCTTCCAGAAAACTGGAGGAACGGACGATCACCGGGCTCTGACCATAATATTCCAGAAGAGTGCGGAATTGTTCCCGTATGTTGGAAGGAAATTCCCCGGAAAGGAGAGCTTCCTTCAAAGCCTCCCCCGCTTGAAATATCCTTCGTCTGTGCGCTGGGAGATACGGGTTTCCCAGCAGTTATTGGAAACGATATAAGTATAGAATACGTCGGAGCCGATGTAATAAGAATCATGAGGTTCATGATACTGCATATATTCAGGAATGTGTGAATGAATGATTTTCCGGGCAAGGAGCATGCCGCAGGCCTTGCCCCCGATTGCGCCGCTTCCGATCATGCGGTCCCGCAGTTTAAAATAGTCCCTGGGTTTGAAATACTGTTTTACCATTTTCTGAAGATGAGGGTCTTTGGTCATAGTGCTTTCAAGGATCTGCTGTTCCGTTTCCTCACTGAAATTACCGTGCTGATATTCCAGTTTCGCCAGGGAAAAGAAGCGGTCATAGCTGTCATAGTTCTGATCCTGAAGCGTATCATTTTCTTTTTCCAGAAGCTGATAATATCTGCTCATGGCCACACCGCCGGTGATGGGCTGGAATTCCTTATTCTGCCGGCCGCAGGTATGTACCATAAACATTTTGGAGGAGTAGCGGTTCCACACCTTCAAAGGGTGGAGATAAACCTGGTCGCCGCTGTAAACGTCCAGAAAGAGCTGGGTAGTGTCCCGGATTTTGGCGATGGCGTCCAGGGAATGACGGCCGCGGATAACAGGAAAATAGGCCGCGGTATTTAATTTGAACAAATAAGGGCATGTAACGCGGAAGAAATTTCCCATCATAAGATCTGTATACCAGACAGATTGGAGAGAGGACAGGCTGTCAAATATATAAAATGCGTCCCGGCCTTCTTCTGTGATCCTGTTGTAAATGTCAACAGTTAAAGGCTTCGAATCCTTTGTCTGGATCAAATTCAAAGATTTTAAGGCCGTCTCTTGGGGAGAGAATCGGATCGTGATTAGCAAAACGCATATAGATCAGCCTGCGGCCGTCCCGGATGGCCTGCTCTGCAAAGGGAACAGCGAAGAAGCGAAAGTCTTCCAGATCAGATACGCTCCATACTACATTGTCGCCCATGCGGATGTGATCAAGAAGATCATCCATACCAGGCATGCCGCTTTGGATTTTATCGAATGCTGCCATGTGATACACCTCCTGTAAGTGAAAAACAAAAGTACTGAAAGAAACAAAACGTTGTGTATCCTGCGTCTTTACAGCTGTTCCAATGTAATCATTTTATCATTTTTCTGATAGAATTCACAGGTAAACAGCTCGATTGAATCAATTTTCGGCATGTCCGGAATTCTGGCTGTATTTTGGATCAGACTCTGGGCAGCACGAGGCGGGGTGGCAGTCTGATGACGGAGAGATTATAATAAAGATTACAGTATTTTATACTGGTTTGCAGCCATGCATGACGGATATGCAGCGGCTGTATTCTGGTAATTCAGGTTTTTTATCTGAGATTTTGGGAAAAGAGAAAGAAGGAGTGATATATGTGGCTTATGTATGCGGCGGGTTCCGCATTCTTTGCGGGCATTACGTCAATTCTTGCCAAATGCGGGATACGGAAAACAGATTCTACAGTGGCGACAGCGGTGCGGACTGTGGTGGTGCTGATTTTTTCCTGGCTGATTGCCGGGGCTGCGGGATCTGTGGATCAGGTCAGATCAGTTGACAGGAAGACTCTGTGGTTTCTGATTTTATCAGGACTTGCGACAGGAGCTTCCTGGCTGTGCTATTTTCGGGCTCTGCAGCTGGGCGATATCAACAAAGTGGTGCCGGTTGATAAGTCCAGTACGGTGCTGACTATTCTGCTTGCCTTTATTTTGCTGAGGGAAGGGATCAGTCTTCCGAAAATAGCGGCGACAGCAGTCATTGCCGCCGGTATTCTGCTGATGGTGGAAAAAAAGGATTTAAAAAAACAGAAGCAGAAAAAGGGAAACCGCTGGTTCCTTTTTGCGTCAGGCTCTGCTTTTTTTGCCAGTCTGACTGCAATACTGGGCAAGATAGGAATATCCGGAGTAGAATCAAATCCGGGGACGGCCATCCGGACGGCGGTTGTACTGGTTATGGCGTGGATTCTCGTGCTGGCAGAAGGAAAATGGAAGGAAGTCCGAAAAATCAATAGAAGTGAGATGATATTCATCTGTCTATCAGGACTTGCGACAGGGGCTTCCTGGCTGTGCTATTACCGTGCTCTTCAGGAAGGTCCGGCCAGTGTGGTGGCGCCGGTTGACAAGCTGAGTGTGCTGGTGACGGCAGTATTTTCTTATTTTGTGTTTGGGGAGACTTTAAGCAGGAAAGCCGGTATAGGGCTGATTCTTTTGACGGCAGGAACAGCGGCGATGGCGTTCATTTCATAGAACCCTGCAGGGCGGGATTCTTTTAAGCGAAGCAGATATCTGGTAGAAAGAAGAAATCCATTGTGCTAGAATAAGAAAACAGATAAAAATAATCAAATGGAAAGGGAAAAGGTATGAAAAGGAAACATCAAATCCTGACGATTCCTAATCTGATGTCATTGTTTCGATTATGCCTGATTCCGCTGATCGTGTGGCTGTACCATAAAAAGGAAATGTACGGTCTTGCGGCTTTTACTCTTGTGGTTTCAGGAATAACAGACGTTGCAGATGGGATTGTTGCACGGCGTTTTAATATGGTAAGTAATTTTGGAAAGGCATTTGATCCGGTGGCGGACAAACTGACACAGTTTGCCATGCTGGTCTGTCTGGCAGTGAGATTTCACTGGATCCTGGTACCAATGTGCCTGATCCTGGTCAAAGAGATCCTTACGGGTATTTTGAAGATGGCGGTCATTCGGAAAACCGGAATCGTAGAAGGCGCTGACTGGCATGGAAAAGTAACGACAGTACTGTTGTACATAACGATTTTTCTGCATCTGGCATGGTATGAGATTCCGGATGTATGGTCCATCGCACTGACGGCGCTTTGTACGGCAATGATGCTGATTTCTTTTATCCTGTATGGAATAAGAAATCTGAAACTGTTAAAAAACAGGAAATATTGAATACAATAAAAAAATCCAGAAATACTTGACAAAAGCATATTGGTACGTTATAGTCATAACTAAATTAAAACATAGTTCAATTGTGGCTGTTACGAAAGGCAAGACCAAAGTTGAAGGAGTGCAGGTGAAGTGCATGACTTTCAGTTTTGGTCTTTTTTAATTTTTTTGAAAAGGAGAGAGGAGAACATTGACCCTGGTAGTAAAAAAACGGTTAAATAACAGCGCGGTCACTGCGGCAGATGAAAACGGAGCAGAATGCGTTGTATTTGGAAAGGGAATTGCATTTCAGGTAAAGGAAAAAGAAATCATTCCTGAAGAAAAGATCGAGAGAGTCTTCTATCAAAAAGAAAAGACATTGCTGTGGCAGCTGATTGAAGATATCCCGCAGAGATATTTTGATATATCCTGTGAGATCATAGAATATATACAGGGAAATCTTAAAGTAGAACTTGGAAATTCCATTTATCTGACTTTGATGGATCATATTTCTTTCATCAAGGAAAGAGCGGAAAAAGGAATGCTTCCGAAAAACACAATGAAATGGGAGATCAGCCGCTATTATCAGGAAGAATACAGACTGAGTAAAAAAGTGGTGGAATTGCTGGAAGACGAATTCGAGATCGAGCTAAATGATGACGAGGCGGCGTCGATCGCACTCCATATTGTAAATGCGGAGATTGGCGGACAGTCGGTACATCAGGGAATGGAATCGATCCATCTGGTAGACGATATTCTGCAGATCATTTGTTTTCAGACCGGTTCGAAACAGGATGAAGATAATCTGAACTATCAAAGACTTGTCACTCATGTAAAATTTTTTGTACAGAGATTATATAAAAAGGAAAAGCAGAAAACGAAAAATCCGCTGTATGATATTGTGGTAAAACAGTATCCACAGGCATATGAGATTGCGGAAAAAGTGAAGAAATTTGTGGAAAAGAAACTCAACTGTAAGATTGACGATGAGGAAATTACCTATCTGATCGTACATATACAGCTGATTCTGAACCCTTAAATAAAATATGGAGCATAGATAAACAGAATTGTTACTCTTTAGAAAGAGGCAGGATCTGACTATGAAAGACAGAAATGTCATTTTGTGGTCAGGTCCGTTTTTTTTCGGATTTTGGCAGAAAGCGTACGGTTTTGCGGATAAATCCAGAGATACAGGCAATGTAAAAAGAAAAAGGAGGATAAGACGTATTATGACACACAAAGAACTGGCAAAGACCATTGTAGAAAAAATAGGAGGCAGTGAAAATGTAACCTTATATACACACTGCATCACCAGACTTCGCTTTATCCTGAAAGATAAGAGCAAGGTAGACGAAGACGGGCTGAGAGAATTAAAGGAAGTTATGGGCATTGTTGACCGTGGAGGACAATATCAGATTGTCATCGGAAGCGATGTAGAGAGAGTTTTTAATGAGCTTGCCCCGTTTTTACCGAATGTAGAGCAGGATAATCCGGAAGGAGAAAAAGAGGAAGCCAAAGAAAGTACAGAGGAAAAGAAAAGTCCGCTGCAGACAGTCATGAGTTATGTTTCTGCCAGCATTGCGCCAACGATCACCGTCATCGTGGCAGCAGGACTGATCAATGCGGTTCTTGCGATCGCAGTCCAGTTTGGACTGGATAATCAGGGAAGCACGTATACCGTCTGGAATTCTTTCGCACAGCTGGCATTTAGTTATCTTCCGGTATGGCTTGCATTTTCTGCTGCAAAATATTTGAAAACGGATGGATATGTGGCAGCTTTTATTACGGCAGCAACGATTACCTTGTTTAGCAGCGCGAAAAATATGTCCGTTTTTGGAATTTCAATCCCAGAAGTAAATTATTCCGGAGCGATCGTTCCTGTTTTGCTGATGGTTCCGGTGCTTGCGGTTTTGGATAAATTTCTGACAAATCATCTGCATAAAAATCTGGTTTATATGTTTAAACCTTTGATCTGCGCGGCTGTTATGCTTCCGCTGGTATTGTTTGTTTTTGGTCCGATTGGAGCATTTGTAGGAACTCTGCTTGTAGACGCATGTATCGCATTGATGAAGGTTGGCCCGATTTCCATGGCAATTTTGGCAGCACTGCATCCGATCACTGTTATTTTTGGAATGCATTCTCTGTTTACGCCAATCCTGGTCAACGAGCTGACAACCAGTGGAATGACCCATGTATTATGCCGTGCGCTGGCTGCTAACTTTGCGATGGCCGGAGCAGCAGTTGCGGTTGGAGTAAAAGCCAAAAAAGTATCTACAAAATCAGTTGGATTTTCAGCCGGAGTTACAGCGCTGCTGGCAGCGACAGAACCGGCACTGTATGGTGTCCTGCTTCCGCTGAAACGGCCGTTGATCGCTGCATGCGGAGCGGCAGGAGTAGCAGGAGCTGTCATCGGACTGCTTGGAATCCATGCATATTCTATGGGATCTTTTAACTTATTTACATTAAGCTTTACCATTGGCGGAGATACAATGACAAACTTTTACATGGCATGTGGATGTGCGGCACTGGCATTTGTTCTTGGATTTGTATTCACGTGGCTGTTAGGATTCAAAGAAGATTAAGAAGGAAGGATAACAGGAGGTTAAAATGGGTTTTAGAAGTGATTTTTTATGGGGCGGCGCAACGGCAGCCAATCAGTATGAAGGCGGATGGAACGAAGGAGGAAGAGGTCCGGCGAACACGGATGTGATGACGAAAGGTTCTAAGGATCAGGCAAGAGGCGCAACCTATACGCTTCCGGATGGAAGCAGACATCTGACCAAAGGCGTGGCAGTAAAGGATCTCCCGGAAGGAGCCAGATTTGAGGTTTTGGACGGATACGAATATCCCTGCCATGATGCCGTGGATTTCTATCATCACTATAAAGAGGATATCGCACTGTTTGCGGAACTTGGATTCAAGACATATCGGATGTCCATTTCCTGGCCAAGGATTTTTCCGACCGGAATGGAAAAAGAACCTAATGAAGAAGGACTGAAATTTTATGACAATGTGTTCGATGAATTGCTGAAATATGGAATCGAGCCTATGGTAACGCTGCATCATTTTGAGGTGCCGCTGGAATTAACAAATCAGTGGGGGTCATGGGCAGACCGGCGTACGATTGACTGTTTTATCAGATTTTGCAGGACGGTATTTGAACGTTATAAAAACAAAGTAAAATACTGGATGACATTTAATGAAATCAATAACATTTACTTTGGATTTTTATCATCCGGAGTTCCGGGAGATGATCTTCAGACGGTAATGCAGGCAGCCCATCATCAGTTTGTAGCCAGCGCCATGGCAGTGAAGATCGGGCATGAGATCAATCCGGATTTTAAGATCGGATGTATGCTGGCAGCCTCTCGCTGCACAGTATATCCGGAGACCTGTAATCCGGCGGATGTGCAGAAAGCCTGGGAACAGGCAAGCCGTCAGTACTTCTTTGCGGATGTACAGTGCAGAGGATACTATCCGTCTTATCAGCTGAAATATTTCGAGAGAAATGGGATCCATATCCAGAAAGAGTCCGGAGATGATGAAATCCTGAAAGAGGGAACAGTAGATTATATAGCAATCAGCTACTACCGGTCTATGATTACGGCAGCTCCGAAACAGGAGGGAAGCGATCCGCTGCTTCTGGGAGTGATCAATCCGTATCTGGAAGCAACCGAATGGGGAATTGCGATCGATCCTATGGGATTCCGCATTACCCTGCACAATCTTTATGACCGTTATCAGCTTCCGGTGATGATCGTGGAAAATGGAATTGGCGCGGCGGATGAAGTGGCAGAAGACGGACAGATCCATGATCCTTACAGAGTGGATTTCTTCCGGAGCCATATTCAGGCAATGAAAGACGCGGTGGATATCGATGGAGTCGACGTCATGGGATACACGACATGGGCGCCGATTGATATTGTATCAGCCGGCACAGGAGAGATGCGGAAACGATATGGATTTGTGTATGTAGATAAAGACGATGAAGGAAACGGCTCTCTGAAAAGAAGCAAAAAAGACAGTTTTGCATGGTATCAGAAGGTAATTGCATCCAATGGAGAAAATTTGGAATAATGGAGGAAAAGCATGAGATTATTTGGAAGAAAGAAAAAAGAAAAAAAGGTTTTTAATGAAAACTGCGTGTATGCGCCGGTCAATGGGAAGACTGCATCCCTGGAATCTTTGGAAGATGGGATGTTTTCTGAGAAAATAATGGGAGATGGGATTGTTGTAGTTCCATCTGATGGTAATTTTAAATCTCCTGTAGCAGGAACTGTGAAAGCTGCATTTCCGACAGGTCATGCATATGGTTTTCTGACAGATGACGGCAAAGAGGTGCTGCTGCATATCGGCATTGATACGGTAGAACTCAATGGAAAAGGGTTCCGCCCTCATGTAAAACAGGGGCAGAAAGTATCCGTCGGGGACAAGCTGGTGACCGTGGATCTGGATGTGATAAAGGAAGGCGGATATCCTTCAGAAGCGATTTTAATCGTAACCAGTGGAAATTCTATTAAAAACCGCATTCCGGAGAACACGGAAGTACAGGCGGAAGATTCATTAATGGAGCTGGAATAGAGAATATCTGAGAATTTACCATACTGATATTTAAGATTTGACGCTGAAAACCATAGGGCAGCCTGTTACCATTTAAATTGTAACAGGAAACAGACAGAAAACATTTGCAGGCGGTAATCTCAGCGTAGAAAAAATAATAGAAAGACAGGAAACAACGGTCAGGATGCAGGGCAAAACCCGGCAGATGGACCGTTGTTTTTTCTTTTATTATACAAAATCCTTTGAAAATGGTATCATCAAATAGAAGGAGTGAATCTATGGAGTTAAGAGTTTTAAGATATTTTTTGATGGCAGCAAGAGAAGAAAATATTACCAAAGCGGCAAAACTTCTGCACATTACACAGCCGACTCTTTCCAGACAGCTGATGCAGCTGGAGGAAGAACTGGGCGTGAAGCTGTTTCACCGGGGGAAATATCACATTGTCCTGACGGAGGAAGGAATGCTGCTTCGGCGGCGCGCTCAGGAAATGATCGAACTGGAGGAGAAAACGAAAAGGGAATTTTCAAAAGAGGAAGCCGAACTTGCCGGAGAGATTGCCATAGGATGCGGGGAGACGAGGAATATGACATTTCTTTCTCAAAAAATGGCACAGTTTCGGCAGGAACATCCACTGATCCGTTATGATGTGTACAGTGCGATTGCAGATGATATCAAAGAACGGATGGAAAAAGGAATTTTGGATCTGGCACTTTTGATGGAACCAGTGGATATTGCGAAATACGAATTTGTGCGTATGCCGGAGAAAGAGCAGTGGGGAGTTCTCGTCCGGGAAGATTCGCCGCTGGCATCTCTGGAAGCAGTATCTCCGGAAGATCTGATCGGACAGCCGATCTTAAATGCCAAACGGGAAATCGTACAGAATGAACTGGCCAACTGGTTTGGGGATGCTTATGATAAAATTGAGATTGCCGCTACCTATAATCTGATTCTCAATGCTTCCAACATGGTTCGAAATGGCGTCGGAGCGGCACTTTGTTTCCGTCTGGACAATCAGTATGACGGACTTCGGTTTGTGCCGCTGGAGCCGAAACTTGAGACAGGAGCAGTTCTTGCATGGAAGAAAAACCAGACATTCTCCGAGACATCATCCAGATTTATTGATTTTATTAAACATTCTTTTTAGGCATTTTCAAAGATTCTGACAGGGTATTAGACATGATCCGGCCTGAGGGGGTACAATAATCACAGAAAGAACATAAGGACAAAGATAAGGAAAGGACGGAGCAATGACAATCCATGAAGCCAGTGAGCGGTATCAGATTCCCATGAAGATTTTAAAAGAGTATGAAGCATGGGGGCTGTGCAAAGCGGTGAAAAAAGTAATGGGAGCCTGGCAGTATGATGATTCAGATCTGGAAAGGCTGAGCCTGATTATGACACTCCATGATGTGGGATTTACCAGTCAGGAGGTAGAAGCATATATGAGGCTGCTCCTGGATGAACAGGAGACAAAGGGTCAGCGGATGCAGATGCTGTGCAGACAGAGAAATGCCGTGCTGGATGAGATCCATTTTAAGGAAAAACAGCTGGAACGGCTGGATTATCTTCGTCATGAAATCCGAAAAGAAATGAGCAGTGAAAATCAGGATAATTAGAAGGGAGAATCAGATATGAAGTATACAAAACTTGGGAATTCAGATTTGAATGTATCCAGAATCTGCATGGGATGTATGGGATTCGGAGATGCCCAGCATGGACAGCACACATGGACAATTGATGAGGAACATTCCAGAGAGATCATCAAGAGAGGACTGGAGTTAGGCGTTAATTTCTTTGATACGGCAATTGCGTACCAGAGCGGTACCAGCGAGCAGTATTTAGGCAGAGCACTGAAAGATTTTGCCAAACGGGATGATGTAGTCGTAGCAACTAAATTTCTGCCGAGAACACCGGAGGAAATAGAAGAAGGAATCAGCGGACAGCAGCATATTGAGCGGATGCTGAATCAGAGCCTTAGCAATCTTGGTATGGATCATGTGGATCTGTATATTTACCATATGTGGGATTATGAAACGCCGCTTTATGAGATTATGGATGGATTGAACCGAATGGTAGAAGCAGGAAAAACCAGATACATCGGAATTTCCAATTGTTTTGCATGGCAGCTGGCAAAGGCAAATGCGCTGGCAGAAAAAGAAGGATTCGCTAAGTTCGTTTCCATTCAGGGACATTATAATCTGATTTTCAGGGAAGAAGAAAGAGAAATGGTGCCTTACTGCAGAGAGGAAAATATTGCGCTGACGCCATATAGTTCACTGGCAGGGGGCAAGCTGTCCAAGCGCCCGGGAGAAACATCCAAACGGCAGCAGGAAGATGAATATGCGCATTTTAAATATGATGCAACGGCACAGCAGGATGACGCGGTTATCCGCAGGGTGATGGAGATTGCGGACCGGCATGAAGTTTCCATGACGGAAGTTGCTCTTGCATGGCTGATCTCAAAGGTTACATCACCGGTTGTAGGAGCCACGAAACTGCATCATATTGAAGGTGCAGCCAAGGCAGTTGACCTGGTTTTGAGTCCGGAAGAAACAGCATATCTGGAAGAGCCGTATGTACCGCACCGCCTGGTAGGTGTTATGGCACAGAATACAAAGGCAGCGGCAAAAGAAGATCATGTATGGTCAACGGGAGATCAGAAAATCAAATAGAAAATAGCAGCAGCGCTTCTGACAGGAATCATTTTTGTTTTAAGTGCCTGTCAGAGTACAGCAGATCGTTCAGTTACAACGGCTGAGACGAGCCGGGATTCTATTTTAGTAAAGAAGATCCGGGAATTCAGGGATAACTCCCCGGGTTCCCGGATTGTTTGATGTGAGGACATTTATGCGCCCCAGACTTCTTCTGCGATTTCTTTTACGAGTTTTAATTTTGCCCACTGTTCTTCTTCTGTCAGCTTGTTTCCAATCTCACAGGAAGCAAATCCACACTGAGGGCTTAAATAAAGACGATCCAGAGGGACGTATTTTGCTGCCTCATGAATCCTTGCGATCACTTCGTTTTTATCTTCCAGAACCGGAGACTTGGTTGTGATCAGACCAAGAACAACCTTTTTATTTTCAGGCACATATTTCAATGGTTCAAATCCACCGGAACGTTCATCGTCATATTCCAGATAGTAGGCATCGACATTTTCACGGACAAATAATGTTTCCGCCACAGGATCATAGGCGCCGCTGCTAAAGAAAGTAGAGTGATAATTTCCTCTGCAGACATGGGTTGTCACAACCAGATCTTCCGGCTTATTTTCCAGCGCCAGGTTATTGACGGTTAAAAGCTGTTCCATGGTGCCTTTGATATAATCGTTCACTTCTTTGTTTCCGTTTTCTTCATCTGACATGCACAGTCCCCAGGAGCAGTCGTCAAACTGGAGATTGCGGCATCCGGCGTCATAGAAATCGCGGATGACTTTCTGATAAGCTTTGGCAATATCGGCAATCAGTTCTTCATCTGTTGGATAAAATTTTCTGGTAGATTCCAGATTTTCAGGTACGATCATCTGAAGGAGGAACTGAGCAGGAGCCGGAATGGTCTGCTTTGCCACAGTATTTTCATCTTCCAAAGCTTTTACAAATTTAAAATGATCTACAAATGGGTGGTGTCCGGCGGAGATTTTTCCAACCAGATAAGTATCGTCAATCAGGGCAGGTTCCCCATGGAACGCGATTCCCTTTTCTGTCTTATGATGTTCCACACCATTGAATCCCCACATAAAATCAAGATGCCATGTGGATCTGCGGAATTCTCCGTCTGTGATCACATGATATCCGGCTTTTTTCTGTTTGTTTACCAGGTCTGTAATGCACTGATCTTCTGTTTTGTGAAGTTCTTCTTCTGAAATTTTTCCCGCTTCAAAATCAGCTCTTGCAGCTTTCAAAGCTTCTGGTCTTAAAAAACTTCCTACATAGTCATATCGAAAAGGTGTGTGTATTTTTGTCATAAATCTTGCCTCCTGAATTCGTTGTTTGTTTTGTCTGGTTAGTATCATATCAGACGATAGAAGTTCTGTATAATATTTAATAATAAGGACTGGTTATAGGCAGATGTTATAACAGAAGGGTTTTTATGAAAAAGAATAGATTCCATCTGGATTCATGCTATACTTAAAAGAAAAAAGGGAACAGGAGGATATCGTAAAATGAAAATTGTATTGCTGGAGGGTTTGGGAGTTTCGGAAGAAATCATCCGGAAACAAACGAAAAAGTTGAATGAAATGGGACATGAATTTGTCGTTTATGAAAAAAATACAGATCCCAGGGTGCAGGCAGAACGGTGTGAAGATGCAGATATTATCATGCTTGCCAATATGCCATTGAGCAGGGAAGCTATTGAGAGAGCCTCTCACCTTCAATATATCGATGTGGCATTTACCGGTGTGGATCATATTCCGATGGATGAAGCGGGAAAAAGGGGAATTGCCGTCAGCAATGCTTCCGGGTATGCAACGCAGGCTGTGGCAGAACTTTGCATCAGTTTCATGATCCAGCTGCTTCGCAATGTAAAACAGACAGAGCAAAGATGCAGGGAAGGAGGAACAAAAGACGGATTGATCGGGAATCTGCTGTGCGGCAAAACCGTTGGTATCATAGGAGCCGGAGCGATTGGAAAGAGAACAGCGGAACTTTGTAAAGCGTTTGGCTGTAAAGTGATCGCATACAGCAGAAGCAGAGTGGATCATCCGGCCATTGACCGTCAGGTGACGCTGGAGGAATTGTTAAAAGAGGCAGATATCGTATCTCTGCATTGTCCTTTAACAGAAGAGACCAGAGGAATGATCGGAGAAGAACAGCTTCAGATGATGAAGAAAACAGCAGTGCTGATCAATACGGCGAGAGGTCCGGTGGCAGATTCAGAGGCTCTTGCAAAGGCCTTGACAGAAGGAAGGATTGCGGGAGCTGCCTGTGATGTGTTTGAGACGGAGCCTCCGCTGGATGCAGAACATCCGCTGCTTCATACGCCAAATACGATCGTAACACCGCATATTGCCTTTGCATCCGAAGAGTCTATGGAACAGAGAGCAGATATTGTATTTGAAAATCTGTATGCATGGCTGGAAGGCAAACAGCTGAATAAGGTGGAAATATAGATAGAAGCGGGAGAGCCGGAGAACGGCTCTCTTTTTAAGTGAAAAATTTTTGTTGACATTTCAAAACATACACAGTATCATTAAATCGTAAGTAATAAGTGATAAGTAGTAAGTAATATGCAGCGGAAGGGAGGATCTTATGAAAGATTTATCCATTGCACAGGAATATCTTGTTTGTGCATTAAATGAAAAGGGAAAGCTTCCAGCGTATGATCTGAAGCGGGCAACCTGTTTTGTAGGCGCAGGATTAATGGAGCTTCAGCTGGAAGGATGTATTTCCATGGATCAGAAGATGGTGGAGATTACAGCGGAACTGCCGGAGAAAATGGCGTATTTGAAACCGCTCTATGATGAACTGAACCCTGAAAAGGCAGTTAAGATAGAGAAAGTAATTGACGAATATATGATTACTTTTACGGACAAAGCACTGAAGCAGCTGACCCAGTCTGTGAAGGACTCTCTGGAAGAGAATGGGATGATGATAAAATCGGAAGCGGGGCTTTTGAATAAGAGGCAGATTCTGGTTCCGTCCAAAGAAGCACGTACCGGTGTGATTGAGAAGATTCGCGCGGAACTCCTGGAAGAAGGAGAGATTACAGAGGATGTAGTAATCCTCACCGTGCTTCTGGATCAGGCAGACTGTCTGAAAGAGTATTTTTCAAAATATGAACAGAAAGAATTGAAAGGAAAATTAAAAGAGATTCGAGAGAGCAGCTGGGGGCAGAGAGCAAAGAAAATGACAGAACATATTGAGATGCTGATTGCCTGCATCATTGCGACAGGAGCAGCAGCGCACTAAGGATAAAGGAGGAAGTTCTATGTCCAGGCGCAGGAGCATGGAAGTAATTGAAAAGGCGGAGTATGTTACCATAGGAGAACTGGTAAGGTTAACGGATGTACGGTACAGCACCTTAAAATTTTATACGGAAGAAGGGATTCTTCCCTTTGAGCAGCAGGAGGAGAACATGACAAGACGATATAGGAGGAAGGAAAGCGTAGAACGGATTTCCTATATCATGAAGCTGAGAAGTGAGAAGAAAACCATTCCGGAAATAAAAGAGATACTGAAAGAAGGATCTGATCTGTAAAGATCGGATCTTTTTTTATCTGATTAAAAGATTTTAAGAAAAAACGTGCAATTAACATATCAGCAACAAATCGGGAATAAAACAGCAACAGAATAAGAATAGGATTTGTAAATATAGTCAGAAAAAAGTAAGAGAGGAAAGGAGTGCGGCAATATGGCAAAATCAAAATTAGTAAAAGCAAATCAGAAAATCGCAGATAAAGTAGTCGGAGGATACAAAAAGATTGAAAACGGCGCAGTCGGCGGATATAAGAAAATTGAAGAAAGTGTCGTAGGAAAATATAAAGAAATCGAAGATTCCTTCGTGGATCAGTTTTTGACAAAAGACGGCGAAACGATTGAAGAAGCAAAAATGAGACTGAAGGAAGAACAGGAGCAGCGCAGAGAGCAGAGAGAAAAGAACATAAAGGAAGCCGGATACCATCACAAAAAATGATATCCGGCTATATGAAAAAAATGAATAGAGTCAAAATGATTTAAATCAGGTGATGATCCAGACAGTAATGATAAATGCCTTCCTCAGCAGTAGAACCACAGACGACATCGGCAGCCTGCTTCACATTCTCTGTGGCATTGCCCATGGCAACGCCGGTGCCCACAGCTTCCAGCATTTCAATATCATTGGAACCGTCACCAAAAGCAATGGCCTGATCTCTGGTCAGTCCATAGTAAGAAAGAATCTTTCCTACGCCCATACCTTTACCGCCATTGGAAGGGATGATATCGGCGGCACGGTCCCACCAGGCTGTTACTTTTGCCCCTGGTGCATTTTTTACAAGCAGATCATGATCTGCTGCGCGGCACCCCACCATAATCTGATAAATCTCATCCTGTGCCAGTGCTTCAAAATCATCGGCAATGTCAATCGTCTGTTTGGAAATTGCAAAATATTCGGTCAGGTCATCATCTATACCATTGGCGCCGATTTGTCTGGTGCCGGCCAGAGCGACAGGACGGCCGATTGTTTTTGCATTGGTGATAATCTGCTGTACATCAGAGGATGGAATCGGATTGCTCAAAATAATGTTATCTTTTGTGAAACAATATGAAGCATTAAAAGTTAAAAAAGCATCAAATTCGATTCCAGGGAAATGAGGTACGCTGGCCGGAGGTCTTCCGGTAGCAATGCAAAGAATAATATCATTTTCTTTCAGACGGATCAGACAATCCAGCATCTGATCTGAAATGTTTTTCCGGTTCATATCGATCAGAGTGCCGTCAATATCAAAAAAGGCAATTTTAATAGCCTTCTCATTCTGCAAATTCATAGTGTTCTCCTGTAAAGTTTGTGGACTTCGAATCCTGTTTATTATTATAGCATGATTTTAATAATTTAGAAACAAAAGAATCATAATACGGAAACAAAACAGAAGTAAGATAAAAGTGGAAAAGGACAACGAAAATGAAAATATGGTATGATGAAAATGTGGAGAAGAAAAAATTCGAAAAAAGGCAGAGTGAAAGAGAAAATACGAAACTTTCGGATGCCGCGGTTAAGTGCCGGTCAGCGTTTTCTGCTGTATGTTGTTACAATTCTTTTCATTGTTCTTTCGCTCCTCGGAGCGGGGCTTGAATATTTTCCGTATACCGTCCGGATTGTTATATATGTTGCAGCCATGTGTCTGCTGTCGGCGGCGGTATTTTATCTGGTATCAGATATAAAAAACGGAATGATCGTCAGCATAAAGAAAAAGATAGAAAGAAATGTATATCTGAGAAAACTGAAAGAAAATGACCGGCTGAGGATGATTTTGTCTGCGGTTCCGGGTACCGCGGGAAATGTGATATTTGCTGTCTTAAACGGAGTAACCGGATTAATGAGCAGCTCCGCCTGGTTTGGAAGCCTGGCTGCTTATTATATTCTTTTAAGTATAATGAGACTGCGGATTGTCTGGCAGGAAAGGAAGTTTGTGAAGCTGGACCAGCAGGAGCGGATGAAAAATGAAATACGGATTTACCGCAAAAACAGCGTTTTATTTTTGTTTATGACGATTGTTCTGGCTGGAATGGTTATTTTGCTGGTACATTCCCAGGGAGGAAAAGAATATCCGGGATTTACCATTTATGCGGCGGCGCTTTATATGTTCTATAAGATGGGCGCAGCCATTGCTCATTTGATCAAAGAGCGAAACAGGCAGTCGCCGATGCTTATGATCCTTGGGAAAGAGGGATATATTGACGCATGTGTTTCCATGCTGACCCTCCAGACAGCGATGTTTGCGGCATTTGGCGGGGAAAGATGGTTTGTGAGATATATGAATGGGATCAGCGGAACGGCTGTCTGTCTGATGATTCTGGGATTCGGAATCCAGGGCATTTACCGGTCCGGGAAGATGAGGAAAGGAGAGAAGGAAATTGGTACACATATTGGTAGTGGAAGATGATGTGAAACTGAATCAGATTGTCTGTACATATTTAAATGACAGTGGTTTTGAAGCGAAAGGGTGTCTCAATGCAAATGACGCTTATGATGAAATGTATCACCAGATTTATGACATGATCATTTCCGATATTATGATGCCGGAAATTGATGGGTTTGAGTTTGCGGAAACAGTCCGTCAGCTGAATAAGAACATACCGATTCTTTTTATGTCGGCGAAGGATGATCTGCCGTCCAAGAAGAAAGGCTTTCAGCTGGGAATTGATGATTATATGGTGAAGCCGGTGGAGCTGGATGAACTTCTGCTGAGAGTGCAGGCGCTGCTTCGCCGGGCCAATATTGAGATGGAGAGAAAGATCAGGATAGGGAATCTGGAGCTGGATGCGGATGCCATGAGTGCGGAAATTGACGGGGAAGAAGTCAATCTTACTACAAGGGAATTTAATATCATTTACAAACTGCTTTCTTATCCGAAGAAGACATTTTCCAGGGCGCAGCTGATGGATGAATTCTGGGGGATTGACAGCAGCAGCAGTCTCAGAGCCGTGGATGTTTATGTGACGAAACTGAGGGATAAGCTGTCTGCCTGCGATGGATTTAAAATCGTAACCGTAAGAGGACTGGGATATAAGGCGGTGCTGTCATGAGAAAACAGAGCCGAAATGGGGAACAGGCAGTACGGGATGACCGGTTTCCGCCGATGCTGTTTGGCGTCTATATTGGGGTTTTGTTTCTGATGTCAGGAATCCATATGGGTTTGATCACACTGTTTAATAAGATGCAATGGAGCGTGGCGGCACAGATTATAGTTCCCATTATTTACTGGGCAGTGGTAGCTGTGGGTCTGACATTGTATACCCGATGGAAGATAAAAAGTACCTATGAGGAGCCGATGCATCAGCTGGCGGAGGCCACAGAGAGAGTTGCAAACGGAGATTTTTCTGTATATATCCCTCCTCATCACAGAGCAGATAAACTGGACTACCTGGATGTGATGATTCTTGATTTTAATAAAATGGTGGAGGAATTGGGCAGTATTGAAACATTGAAGACAGATTTTGTATCCAATGTGTCCCATGAAATGAAAACGCCGATTGCGATCATCAAGAATTATGCGGAACTTCTTCAGATGGGAAATATCGATGAGGAGAAAAGGCTGGAGTACGCGCAGTCCATAGAGCAGGCGGCATCCCGGCTGTCGAATCTGATCAGCAATATTCTGAAGCTGAATAAACTGGAAAACCAGCGGATGGATCTCGATATGGAAGTTTATGATGTATGCGCCCAGCTTTGTGACAGTATTCTGCAGTATGAAGAATTGTGGGATGAAAAGGAAATGGATCTGGAGGTGGATCTGGAAGACCGGGCATATATTTATGGGGACCGCAGTCTTCTGGAACTGGTATGGAATAATCTGATTTCCAATGCCATTAAATTTACGGATCAGGGCGGCAGGATTTCCATCTGTCAGGAATCAGAGGAGGACTATGTCAGGATTTCAGTCAGAGATACCGGATGCGGAATGGATGCGGAAAGCATTCATCATATATTTGATAAGTTCTATCAGGGAGACACTTCTCACGCAAAAGAGGGCAACGGTCTTGGCCTTGCGCTGGCGAAGCGGGTCATCGAATTGATGGACGGAGATATTCAGGTGATCAGCAGGAAAGGAGAAGGCAGTACATTCACCGTAACCCTGCCGGTAGCCGGAAAGGAGGAGACAAATGAACCGCATTGAAGAGCAGAGAAAACATTTTATCGGATATGAATATAAAGAAATTGAAGCAGATGCCGGTCAGGCTTCTCTGCTGATGGATGGCTATGAAAGCTTTGGATGGGAGATGGATGAAAATCTTCCGGCATTTTATGAAAAGAAAAAGCCAGGCAGAGAAACAAAGACCGTCATCCGAATGAAACGAAACCGGAAGATTGTCAACAAGATGGAACTGACAAGGCTTCAGAGAAATTTTGAAGCATGTATGGCGGAGATTGCGTCTTTGGAAAAATCGAAAACTTCGGCTGCGACAGTGTACGCGCTGATCATTGCGCTGATCGGAACCGCGTTTATGGCAGGATCTACCTTTGCGGTGACGGCACCGGCTCCGCAGATTCTGCTGTGCATTATTCTGGCAGTGCCGGGATTTATCGGCTGGATTCTTCCGGTTTTTGTATACCGGAGAACCGTCAGAAAGAAAACAAAGGAGCTGAATCCTTTGATTGAAGAAAAGTATGACGAAATCTATGAACTCTGTGAGAAGGGAAGCAAGCTTCTGTATTAAAATCTGTGGTTTTACTTGTTTGGAACAGACAAATGAAGTATAATCACAGAAAAGGAGGCGTGAAATGGAAAATAATCGTTCAAAAGAGAAAGCGGCGAGATATGCCCGCGTTTATAATAAGATTTTGGAGATGATTCAGGCCGGCATGTACCCGGAAGGAAGTAAACTGCAGTCGGAACCGGTTCTTGCCGAAAAAATGAATGTAAGCCGTTCCACGCTTCGTCAGGCACTGGCTCTGCTTCAGGAAGACGGGATCATTGAAGCCAGAAGAGGAGTTGGAAATTTCGTAAGGAAGACAGTAGATGCCAATGCGACAGGCCTTGAGAAGATGGAAAATCCTATGTTGAAATCCTGTACCGAGGAAATTAGTGAAAAAAGGATCGAAGTAGTGCCGGGAATTTCCACGCAGTATACGGAAAGTATTTTTAAGAGGAAAATGCCGGTAGTTCTCGCAGTCCACCGCTTTTACTGCCGGGATGACGTGATTCACGGGTACTGTTTTTCCCATATTGCGTCAGATTGTGAATATCTGAATCAGTTTGATTTAAATGATGAGCAGGCGTTTCTGGAATTTCTGGAAACAAGGATTTATCAGTATGCCCATTCCAGAAAGTGTGAAATCAGAGTTGTTGGATCCACAGAGAATCTGACAGATAAAAAAATACAGAATGAACAGGGATTATATCAGATGATCCGTGAAAGCATTGTGGATGATGGAGGACGGGTGATTGCATTGAATAAGTTTTATATACCAATAGAAAAAGCTCTGATTAAAGTTTACAGCAATCATCAGGGGGCGCACTGACAATAAAATAGTAAATATTTGAGCAGCAGTCGGAAGAGTCTGTTCGATGGGAAACCATCGGGCAGGCTCTTTTTTTGTGAAATCTATATAAAAAATGGAAAATAGATTTGTATAATTTGTGGAATTGACAAAAGATGTTTAAAGATATACCATTTATGTACATAACATACAACAAATCAGACAAGTAACAAAGGATGTACAGAAAGGAGCAAAAAATGGAAAGTAACAAAGTTCAAAAGGCCATGCCGATGATCATGCTGGCCTTCATTCTGGCAGGCGATCTGCAGGAGGCATTTAATGTCTGTGCGCCGATCATCACGAAGGATCTGCAGATTTCGTCATCAGACGTGAGTATGATATCTGCGGTTGCCATGCTGACGATGGGGGTTGCCTATATTGTGTATACAGCCCTGTCAGACTATATGTCGATCAAAAAGCTTCTGATCGCAGGTACGGTCATTTCCGCAGTTGGCTCTGTGGCAGGTATTTTCTTCAGCCATTCTTTTTTGGCAGTGGTTGTATGCAGGGCAGTTCAGATGGCCGGAGGTACAAGCGCATCTGCACTGCTGATTCTGACAGCAACCAGATATCTGGATGAAAAAGTCCGTATGAAATATTATGGCTATAATACAGCCTGTTTTTCAGGCGGACAGCTTTTGGGAATCTTTTTGGGAGGTCTCTTTGCAACCTATATCGGATGGAGGTTTTTATTCCTGATTCCAGTATTTTCTCTGATCACGATTCCTCCGATTATGAAATATCTTCCGGAAGATTCCGGTGAGGAAAAGACAAAGATCGACTTCTTTGGCATTTTCCTGCTGTCAGCATTATCTTTGTTTATCTCACTTTATTTCAATGTCATGCATGTAGACTTCCTGCTGATCAGCGCAGTGATTGCGGTTGTTTTTCTGATCTGGATCAGCAAATATAAAAATGCGTTTATCACGATTGATTTCTTCTTAAACTGGAAGTATATGCTGGTGATTCTGGTAGTCTTAATTACATATCTGACACAGGGATCGTATTCTTTCTTATTTTCCTTCCTTGCGTCTGACGTCTATCAGGTAGAGGCAAGCCGTATTTCCATGATGCTTCTTCCAAGCTACGCAGTCAGCATGGCGATCGGAATCATGGGAAGCAGGATTACAAAGAAAGCCGGCGTGACAAAGACCCTTGTTATGGGGCTGGGAAGCATGATTCTGGGACTTGTGCTGGGAAGTTTCTTTATGGAAAAGAATATGGCAGTGCTGGTGATCATGTCCTGTCTGTTTAACGGTGGATTTTCCATTTTGTATACTCCGATCATGACACTGGTCATCAATTCTCTGCCGGAGCGGATGAGAGGAACGGGACTTGGATTTTTCAATCTGTGCATTAAGATTACCTCCTCTACAGGAATTGTAATTACAGGACAGCTTCTGACTTTAAAAGGACTTCAGAGCGCATCGATCGTAAGCGGCATTTCCGATACTGCCGCGGTTTACAGCAATATTTTACTGATTTTCTGCTGTGTGGTCATTGTGAGTCTGATTACGGCAAATATCATAAAGAAATTTTTGAAGATTGAAAACTAAACACATAAAACCATAAGAAAGGCAAGGTATAAGATTATGAAGAGAGCAGACGGAACACAGTTTCACATTGGAGTTAAAGATGGAGAAGTAGGAAAATATGTAATTCTTCCGGGAGATCCGAAACGATGCGAGAAGATTGCGGCATATCTGGAAGATGCGAAAAAGATTGCGGATTTAAGAGAGTATACGACTTATACAGGATATTTAAATGGTGAAAAAGTGAGCGTAGCATCTACAGGAATCGGTGGCCCAAGCGCGGCAATCGCCCTTCAGGAGCTGGTGGATGCAGGAGCTCAGACATTTATCCGTCTGGGAACCTGCGGCGGAATGGATCTGAAAGTAAAGGGCGGAGATCTGATCGTTGCTACCGGAGCAGTTCGTATGGAAGGAACCAGCAAAGAATATGCTCCAATTGAATTTCCGGCAGTGGCAAATTTTGAGATTGTGAATGCCCTGGCGGAAGCGGCAAAAGAAAAAGGAGCCAATGCGCATGTAGGGGTTGTGCAGTGCAAAGACTCTTTCTATGGACAGCATGAGCCGGAAAATATGCCGGTATCCTATGAACTGGAAGGAAAATGGAAGGCATGGCTTCAGATGGGATGCCTGGGATCTGAAATGGAATCAGCGGCATTGTTTACGGTTGCAAATTATCTGGGAGTGAGATGCGGAACCATCCTTCTGGCAGTAGGAAACCAGGAAAGAGAAAAAGCAGGATTATCCAATGAGGGATTTTATGATACTACACTGGAGACAGAGGTAGCAGTCAGAGCTATTGAAAAACTGATCGAAAGGGATTAATCTTATGGAAAAATATAGACGGATTTTTGTGATCGTACTGGACTCCCTGGGAATCGGTGCGATGCCGGATGCGGAAGACTATGGTGATAAGGGAGTCAATACGCTGGGGCATATATGGGAATATAAAAAAGACCTGAAGATTCCTAATTTAAGAAAGCTGGGGATTGGAAATCTTCTTGGCAGATCAGATGATTTCGTTGGCTGCCACATGAAGCTGAAAGAAAAAAGCCGCGGAAAAGATACGATGACCGGTCACTGGGAAATGATGGGACTGGAGATTAAAGAGCCATTTCAGACATTTACAGAAACAGGATTTCCACAGGAACTGATTGACGAACTGGAAGAAAAATGTGGAAAAAAATTCGTGGGAAATAAGGCTGCCAGCGGAACGGAAATTCTGGATGAATATGGGGAGCATGAAATCGAAACGGGAGATATGATCCTTTATACATCCGCGGATTCTGTTCTGCAGATCTGCGGACATGAAAAGTATACAGGGCTGGATGTTCTCTATGACTGCTGCAAAAAGGCCAGAGAAATTACCATGCGCCCGGACTGGAAAGTGGCAAGGGTAATTGCACGGCCGTATGTGGGAGAGAAAAAGGGTGAGTTCAAGAGAACAGCAAATCGTCATGATTATGCGGTGAAACCTTTCAAAAACACCATGTTGAATCTTATGAAAAATCGTGGATATGATGTGATCAGCATCGGAAAGATTGTGGATATCTTTGCGGAAGAAGGGATCACTGAATCTCACAGATCTCAGTCCAGTGTGCATGGAATGGAACAGACGATAGAACTGGCAGATACCAGTTTCCATGGATTATGCTTTACGAATCTGGTGGATTTTGACGCTTTTTGGGGACATCGGAGAGATCCTGAAGGATATGCGAAAGAACTGGAAATGTTCGATGAGAACCTTGGAATTCTTCTGGAACGGCTGAGAGAAGATGATCTTCTGATGATTACGGCGGATCACGGAAATGACCCAATGTATACCGGAACAGACCATACAAGAGAGATGGTTCCGCTTCTTTGTTATTCTCCATCAATGAAGAATAGGAGAGAACTTCCGGTACAGGATACCTTTGGGGCAATCGGAGCAACCATTGGAGAGAATTATGATATTCAGCCGGAGGATCATATGATCGGAACATCACTGCTTTCTCTGATCGGGGAATAAACGGAAATATATCTTTACATATAAATGACTCTGTGCTAAGATATGGGCAGTGTTAAAAGGAAGGGAGATGGCTTGATGACGTCTATTTGCTAAGAAAAGGACAATAAATTTGATGACTCATTGATTTTATGGTGGGGTGTTTTTGTTGTACTTATTTTGCAGATAGATGCACAGGGCTGATCTTTTCAGGCGCAGACGCGTCTGGTAATTTTGTGTGCTTTTCTGCCATTTGCGGGGCAGAAGATATGTGAGATATGGATGCGGACAGTTCATCGGAACTGTCCGTTTTTTTATCTAACAGGAAATTGCTTCCTGTGAGGTAAAAAACGCTACGCGAGGATCGCACTGCGGCGGAAAGGAAGATGCCGCAGGAAGTGGATGCCTGATTCCGCCATAAAAGAAAAAATTGTCCTTTTGAATTGATGAAGATCAGACAGAAAGATACCAAAAGAAAGGATAATTACAATGTTGAAAAAAGAAAAATGGAAATTACAATTTACGATGATCGCGCTGGGACAGGCGGTTTCCATGCTGGGAAGCCATGGCGTGCAGTTTGCGCTGATCTGGTGGCTTGCCGAGAAAACATCATCACCGCTGATGCTGGGAATATCGGGACTTGTGGCTTACCTGCCCATGTCGCTGCTGAGTCCGCTGGCGGGAATTATGGCAGACCGGCTGAACCGCAAAGCGATTTCCATCGTTTCCGATATGGGAATGGGAATCACTGCGGTGCTGTATGCGTTTTTACTGTCGATGTTTGACCTGCCGGTATGGACGGTATTCGTGATGCTGTGTGTCAGAGGAATCGGAAGTACGTTTCAGCAGCCGGCGATTCAGTCTATCATACCGCAGCTGGTACCGGAAGATCAGCTGATAAAAACCAACGGATGGATGCAGCTGCTGAATGCGGGAGCATTTCTGTTCGGACCGGTGATCGGAGCTTCACTGTATGCCATATTTCCGATGTCCGTTGTTCTGCTGAGTGACGTTGTCGGAGCTGTATTCGCCAGCGCTGCACTGGCCGTGGTAAAGATTCCGAAACTGGAGCGGAAAGAAACGAAGACATCCGGAATGCTGGAAGAATTCAAAGAAGGAGTTCAGATTTTCAGAGAGGACAAAAAACTGCTGTACCTGGTAACTGCAGAGGCATTCTGCATGTTTTTCTATGCGCCGCTGTCTTCTTTCTACCCGCTGATGACCAGCGATTATTTCGACTTATCCGCTATGTACGGCAGCGCGGTAGAGCTTGCATTTGCCGTGGGGATGATGGTTTCATCGCTGTTATTTTCCAGCGTATTAAAGATAAAAAGAAAGATCAGAACATCCTTCATCGGCCTGTTCGGTATGGGAATCATGTCTGCTGTCTGCGGCCTGGTTCCGCCTGTGATGATCGGATGGGCCGCATTTGCGCTGTGCTGCGTGGGACTGGGCGCGTCCGGAAATGTACACACGATTCCGCTGACGGCTTATATTCAGGAAACAGCAGCTCCGGAAAAAATGGGACGGGCGTTTTCTGTTCTGACACTGATTTCATCGGTGACCATGCCGGTGGGACTGTTATTCAGCAGTCCGATCGCAGAGAAGGCAGGCGTGGACCGCTGGTTCTTCATTTCGGGAGCGGCAATCGTGATCATCATGACAGTTATTTTGTGCCTGTATCGCATGAAATACAGAAAGAGAAAATCCTGATTCATTGTGCGGCGGCATTTTTATTGATATAATATATCAAAAACAGGAGATAACGTCTTCGCTGAGTGCAGCGGGCGAGTCTGACAGAGAAAGAAGTTCAGTGAAAGGATGAGAGCAAAGAAGGAATTCTTGAGACTTCCAGAAAGCAGATTATGATCCTGGTAACATATAAGGAAGCTTTACAGTAAAAGATGATTACAGAATTGATTATATGAAAGGGAACACTGGAGAGATACCGGAAGAAATCTTTCTACTGGTACCGGGATGTCATTGAGTCAAATGGAGACAGCCTGAACGAGGCATAAGGAAATAAATTTAATATTATATCTAAAAATCAGGTGCAGAAAGCGCACCTGATTTTTATTTTACTTCTTTTTCCAGCGCAGCAAAAGCGCAGAATTGGCGATAACCAGGACGGATCCCGCATTATGGACCAGGGCTCCGACTACGGGATTCAGAACGCCCGTAATTGCCAGAACAATGGCGATAAAATTCAGGGTCATGGAGAAAGTGAGATTACATTTTATCGTCGTCATCATCCGTTTGGAAAGCCGCAGCAGATGCGGGAGTTCACGGATGTCGTCATTGACCAGAGCGATATCGGCAGCGTCCACGGCAATGTCACTTCCAATGCCTCCCATGGCGATGCCGACGAAGGCACGTTTGAGAGCAGGGGCGTCATTGATACCGTCTCCGATCATGCAGACCTGCTGATTCTTTGCCTGACACCGATCGATAAAGGCAAGTTTGTCTTCCGGAAGGCAGCTGGCGCAGATTTCATCAATCTGGAGTTCACCGGCAATATACCGGGCTGTATTTTCATGATCTCCGGTCAGCAGTACCGGGGAAATACCGGTTTCTTTGACTCCCTGAATGACGGCAGAAGCATCTTCTCTCAGGGTATCCGCAAGAGCGAGGAAGCCGGCCAGTTTTCCGTTGATGGCAGTAAATACGAGGGTAGAGCCGGTTTCAGAGTATTGTGAAATGATCTGCGGTAATTGAGACGGAAGGGCAATCTGAAAATCTTCCATCAGTTTCAGATTGCCGGCGATCACATCACAGCTTTTTATATGAGCCCGGACACCGCGGCCGGGAAGCATCTGAAACTCTTCCGGTTCCGGAGCGGATGCCCCGGATTCTCTGGTATAACACTGAAGGATCGCTTTTCCGATTGGGTGTTCAGAACGAAGTTCTGCGCCTGCTGTGTATTCATACAGTTCTTTACGGCTGTACTGACTGGAAAGGCAGGAAACAGAGGTAACCTGAGGAGTGCCGTAAGTCAGGGTGCCAGTCTTGTCAAAGGTAATCCTGGAAACAGAAGCCAGCCGTTCCAAAGCGTCGCCTTCCCGGACAAGGAATCCGTGTTTTGTCGCATTTCCTATGGCTGCCATAATAGCGGTCGGGGTTGCCAGGACGAGAGCACACGGACAGAAAACAACAAGAATGGTCACGGCCTGGATGATCTGACCGGAAATCAGCCATGTGAGAACCGCGGCGCTCAAAGCGATCACAACGATCCAGGTAGCCCACCGGTCTGCGATACCGACAATCTTTGCCTTATCTGCGTCAGCGGACTGGACCAGGCGGATCATACGCTGGATGGAACTGTCTTCTCCCACTCTGGATGCCTTCATGTCGAAGGAACCAAATTGATTGACAGTTCCGCTGGATACAGAATCTCCCGCTGTCTTATCTACCGGCATGGATTCCCCGGTCATAACTGCCTGATTGATGGAAGTCTGTCCGGAAATGATCACTCCGTCCACAGGAATGGATTCTCCCGGAAGAACCCGGAGGATATCCCCTACCTGAACCTGATCCGCGGGAATGATTTCTTCGCTGCTGTCTGAGAGCCTTCGGGCAGTCCGGGGCGTCAGATGAACCAGTTTCTCGATTCCTGCGCGGGCTCTGGCAACGGTAATGTCTTCTAGCATGGCGCCTAGCTGCATGATAAAGGCTACTTCACCGGCAGCAAAATCCTCGCCGATGAAAACAGAGGCAATCAAAGCGATGGAGACAAGGACATCCGCTTTGATATCAAATTCAGTCACGAGACCGATGACGGCCTCCAAAATGATAGGAATACCACATAAAATAATTGCAATCCACGCTGCGTCAAAAGGCAGAGGGATCAAATCAAAAATACTGATTATTAATGCGATTCCGGAGATGATAAGGAAAGCAATATCTTTTTTCATGCCGCCCCATTCCAGGAATGCTTCTAATTTCTTCACAGTGCAAGACTCCTTTCTATACCCTGTGGGGTATCTGCTGTGTATGATTTTAGTATACCTATGGGGGTATATGTATGTCAAGAGAAGAAAAAAGAAAACTGCCTTATGACAGTTTTCTGATCAGATCCATGATTTATTTCATATTTGCGAATTGTTCAACAGCTTTTGTAAATTTGGCAATGGTTTCATCGGCATCGCCGTGTTCGATTCCATCCCGGACACAATGCTGGATATGTCCTTCCAGGACAACCTGGCCTGCTTTGTGGAGAGCAGATTTGGCGGCATTGATCTGGGTCAGTACGTCTTCACATGGAACATCTTCATCTACCATGCGGTCAATGGCCTGAACCTGTCCAATGATTTTTTTGAAACGGCGGTGAAGATTGTCTGCGTCCATACATTGTTTCATAAAGCATCTCTCCTACTATTAGTATTGTCATAGTCATTCTTTACCTTTTCTACAGGTTAGG
>OMEJ01000405.1_pt1 | contig 35061 bp, 31 predicted proteins | sample 1645361 | NCBI WGS metagenome assembly OMEJ01 (sample SAMEA103958156, study PRJEB25191) | human gut metagenome
TAGATGGAATAAATAATACTATTTATTATAAGCTTGAATCGGTAAGAAATGAATTAAATATGTACCTTCAAAATCAGGATCTGCTTGAACTTCTTGAATATTCATTAGATGAAGTAAGGGGCGAAAGTGAAAGAGCATCAGAATTATCACATCAATTTAATCCATTTTCTTTTATGTTCATTACTATTTCTTCTCTAATACTTGTAGCAAGTTCAACCAATTCCTCTTTAGATAATTCTGAAGGATTTATAGGCTTACCAAATACAACTCTTACTTTACAAGGTTTAAATCTTCTTTCATCTTCAAATCCCTTGTTAGCTCCTTCTATAGTTACAGGAACTATTAATGCTTTAGCCCTTGTGGCTAATTTAAGGCTCCCCTTTTTAAATTCACCTACACGCCCTCTTTTTCCTCTAGTACCTTCAGGGAATATTACCATAGAAAATCCTTCTTTTATATTTTTTACTCCTTCACTAATAGATTTAACAGCCTCTCTAGCATTACTTCTATCTAACGGAACACAATGTGCTTTTTCTAACCAATATCCCAGTACAGGCACCTTTAACATTTCTTTTTTTGCTATAAATCCTATAGGCTTGCTTATAGTTTTAAAAAGAATTGGAATATCTAATATACTGGTATGATTACTTATAAATACACAAGGCTCTGTAGGAATATTTTCTTTTCCTTCAACTTCAATTTCTATACCTATGGTTTTAATAGTGTAGGTAGACCATTTCATAGCTATCTCTTCCACAAATTTGTCTGCAGCTTCATTTCCTTTATATTTTTTTAAATAACATTCACCAGTTATGCTCTACATATTGCTGTGCTAGTTTAATCAGAAGGCGACATGGTGCTTCAAGCCAGGGTTCCTCTCGATAGAGTATATAATGAACACGGTACATTTTTGGTGCCAGTGAAAAATATGTAATAGCTGGTGATTCTGTAGCATAACCGGAAGGAATAAAACCAGAACCGAGATTACTGCCTACCATATCTAAAATAGATCGAGCGTAAGTGGTGCTGAAGAGTACTGTTGGATTAAATTTATGTGTCTCAAAGAATGAATTGAGCAAATTACGGATGCAAGAACCTTGAGGTTGAAGGATAAAAGGGCTATCTCCAAAATGTTCGAGAAGTTCTTTACTGGTTAAACAATAGCTACTATCCTGTTCCAGAATTCTGCAGTATGGGTGACTGCTGGAGACGGCAAAAAGTATCTCCTCTTTTTTTAATTCTATATATTTTCCCTTATATTGATTAAGACATGGGGCTGTAACAAAAGCAATCTCCACTTCTTCTTTAGCTATAGCAATGCTCATAGTATGAACATTGCAGTCCGTCATCATTAATTCTGCTTTGGGATATTGTTTACGAAAATCTGTGAGAATAGATGTAAGCATTTCTAATGATCTAGAAGCAGAATTACCGATATTGATACGAATTGTAGCGGAAATTCGTTTTATGTCCCGTTCTAACTCATCTGTTAATTCCAGAATTTTCCGAGCATACTCTGCATAAAGTTCACCTACCGAAGTAAGCTTATATACTCCTTCGCTACGTTGAAACAATGCGGTTCCAATCTTCTCTTCCTGCTTTGATAAGAACTGACTCAAGGTAGGCTGAGAAATATATAATTTTTGAGCAGCGCGTGTCATATTTCCTGTTTCTGCAAGAACAAGTATGTATTCTAAATAACGTTGATCCATTGTAATTGCTCCTTAACCTTAGATAAGTATTCTTATTATAAGCAATGCCTATAGTAAAAATAGGAACGGCTCATTGGAAAAAGTGTCTAAATTGAGATATAATAAAATCATAAAATCAAAAAAGTTGCACTGAATAAACATTTAAATCAAATAACAATAATACATAATGACTATTTTTATATTATATCAGATTAAGCGCATTAAGAAAATATTATTTATTTTACAATAATAAACAACTATAAACAAAATTTAGTGAAAGTAGGGAGGAAGAATTATGTTAAAAAAAACGTTATGTGTATTGGCATCCGTATGTTTGGCAATTTTAACATCAGCGTGTTCTGAAGGGCAAACTACGGGGAAACAAGTGGAAATGACAGAAGAAACCCCTAAGAGCAAAACATCTCAGAAAGAATTAAACGGTACTTGGGTACCCGAAAAAGATATTACCTTTGTGGTTCCTTTTGAGGCTGGGGGAGCGGCAGATATTCCCGCAAGAATTGTAGCCAGATATATGGATAAATACTGTGATCAAACAATTACTGTTGTCAATATGCCGGGATCTGGAGGACGAATCGGTGCAAAAGAAGTGATGAAGAGTGAGCCTGATGGATACACTATTATGCATGTTCCGGTTGGATGGTATATGCAGTATGCTACCGGAGTAGCAGATTTCAGTTATGAAGATTTTGAAACTATCACCATGTGGTGTGATTCATGGGTCGGGTTAGTAGTCAATGCCGATTCTCCATATAACACTTATGAAGATTTCATTGCAGCTGCAAAAGAGGAAGAAAACAAAATCACTGTCGGCGCAGTTACTGGCACTCTTCCCGTTCTTGCAGAGATGGCAATTGAACAACAAGAGGGCGTAAAATTTAATATGGTAGATTTCGGAACCGGAGCAAAGGCCCCCGAATTATTGGGCGGCCGTGTTGATGCCTATGTAGATGGTATAGGTGCAGTCAAATCATATATAGAGGGTGGACAATTTCGTTGTTTAGCAATATTTGCGCATGACAAAGTTCCAGGATTCGAGAATATTCCCACCACAGAGGAACTGGGATACACAGACTTTGATTATCTTCTGCAATCCTTTGGCTTGTGGGCTCCCAAAGGAACACCAACGGGTGCTGTTGAATATTATGCGGACTTAGTAAGACAGGTTGCTGAAGATCCAGAATGTCAAGCCGAATTAAGCTCACTCGGTTATGGATCCACCTCAATGAGTCCAAAGGATTACGCAGAAATGTGCAAAACCATTCAAGATAGCACAACAGATGCCGTTAAAAAAATGCTTGCACAATAAAATACGCATTAAGGAGACCAACTATGGGTGAAATTGTGTTTTTAGGACTTTTATTTTTGTTGTCCGGATATCTATTTTATCTTACATTTTATTTTCCAGTAAATATATTAGAACGGTCAGGGGGCGCTGGTCTTTTCCCACGAATCGTTCTGGCTTTTTTGATGGTTTTTCTGATTATCAGAATTATACAAATCCTTTGCCAAAATGAAAAAAAGCCTTTTGTATTTGCGGAAATGTTTAAAGGAACCAGATTTTTTTATCTGATTACGTTGACAGCTTATGTAGCGCTTTTAAAAGTTTTTGGATATTTCATTTGCACCACTTTGTTTCTCGCTATCATGATTAATATATTATACCGTCAGGTTCTGGGGGAATGGGGATCCGTAAAAATAATAGTTATCCGAAATCTGCTGATTATTGCATTTGCAGTATTGATGAATTTGTTTTTTTCAAAAATCCTTCATGTACTTCTCCCTGTCGGCATCCTTTTTCAATAGTCCAGGAAATACGGGGTGAATTTATGGAAATATTAGAAGTTTTTAAAAATGTATTAAATCCAGAAAGCATGTTTCTAACTCTTGTGGGCGTAGCTATGGGAAATATATTTGGATGTATTCCCGGATTGAATACACCGATTGCAGTTGCACTAATCCTACCCTTCACACTGGTTATGGATCCTGTACCAAGCATCTGTCTGATTATGGGAATTTATATGGGTGGTGTATCCGGAGGTCTGGTATCAGCAATTTTACTTCGTATACCAGGAACAGCTGCTTCTGTAGCAACAACGTTCGACGGATATCCTATGACATTAAAGGGACGCGGAACTGAAGCTTTAACTCTGGGAGCCTTTGCTTCTGTATTTGGAGGTATTTTCAGTACTGTTATGTTATTTTTACTGGCACCTTTGCTCTGCAAGCTAGCAATTTCATTTGGACCTTGGGAATATTTTGGATCTGCTCTTCTGGCTCTCAGTCTTGTCTGCGTGTTAATCAAAGGAAATCTGGTAAAAGGCTATATTGCAATGGCTATTGGACTTCTTATAAAATGTGTCGGAATCAGTCCTATTGATGGTATTGCTAGCCGTTTTACTTTTGGAAGTTACCATATGGATAATGGCTTCAATCTGATTGCCGTTGTAATCGGCGTATTTGCACTTTCAGAAATCTTGAATAATATGGGAAAACTAAATGTAGTTGTTCATATTTCAGAAGTCAGAAAAAAATTTTTCTATATGCTTCCTCCTAAAGACATTCGACGCCATTTTGGGAATATGCTACGTTCTAGTATAATTGGCACCGTCATCGGAATTCTTCCTGGAATGGGTGGAGGTCCTGCTGGCATGATTGCCTACGCACAGGCTAAAAAATTCTCAAAAAGATCCGAAGAATTCGGTCATGGCTGCGACGAAGGTGTCGCTGCTTCTGAAAGTGCTAATAATGCCACAACAGGAGGTGCTTTGATACCTATGTTGGCACTGGGTGTCCCTGGAGATACAACAACTGCAATTATACTAGGCGCTTTTATGATGCAGGGAATACCTACAGGCCCAGAACTAAGTTTAAATCAACCAATACTATTCCGTACAATCATTTTTACTGTATTGGTAGCTAATATCTTTATGTTTTTGTTTCAGGCTTCTACTCTCCGTTTCATGGCAAAGATCATTAGAATTCCCAGAATTTATCTTATGCCGCTGATTACAGTATTCTGTATTACAGGTATTATATGCCTGAATAATAATATATTTGATGTTTACTATACACTTGGCTTTATTATCCTTGGCTATATCTTGGATAAAAATGGGTATCCCATTGCACCTCTGATTCTCGGAGTTGTATTGGGAGGAATTATAGAGGAAAATTTAAGAAGATCTATTGTATATTATCAGTCATTCTTTAACTGTATACAACGAATATCTATTGGAACCCTGTTCTTTTGGATTGCAGTATTGCTTCCAATTGTTTCAGCTCTTTTAGCCAATAAAAAAGCATGCAGGGCATTACACATAAAGGAGAGAAATAAATGAGAGCGATCATGGTAATGTTTGATTCCCTTAACAGGAGATTTCTACCTAATTATGGGTGCAACTGGGTATCGGCCCCCAATTTTCAACGTCTTGCAGAAAAATCTGTAACCTATGACAATTTTTATGCCTCCAGTTTACCATGTATGCCCGCAAGACGGGATCTCCACACTGGTCGTCCCAATTTCCTTCACAGAAGTTGGGGGCCTTTAGAACCTTTTGATAACTCCATGCCTGAAATTTTAAAAGAACATGGCATTTATACTAGGCTGATAAGCGATCATGGCCATTATTGGGAGGATGGTGGAAGTACATATCACAGCCGTTACTCAACTTGGGAATGTATTCGGGGACAAGAAGCCGATCAATGGTCTGTCCGAACCGATGAACCTGAAATTCCAGATCATCTACCTGTTATGAGAAAATTTACTCACCCAGAATGGTGGCATAACAGTTGGTGCAATAAAGAAATTATTCATAAAACAGAAAACTGGCCTCAGAATCAGGTATTTAACAAAGGTCTGGAATTTTTATCTGTTAACAGCGATAAAGACAACTGGTTTTTGCAGATTGAAACCTTCGATCCGCATGAACCATTTGATTCCCCACAGGAATTCCGAAATCTATATGAGGATCATTACAACGGTCCACATTTTGACTGGCCATCCTATGCTCCTGTAACAGAAACAAAAGAAGTTGTGGAGCATGGAAGAAAAGAATATGCTGCGCTTCTTTCGATGTGCGACAGAAATTTAGGACGAATTCTGGATTTTATGGATAATTACAATATGTGGGATAATACCATGCTTATCGTAAACACTGACCACGGCTTTATGCTTGGTGAAAAAGATTGGTGGGCTAAATCTGTAATGCCCTGTTACAATGAATTAGCTAATACTCCATTCTTTCTTTGGGATCCACGTAGCAAAGTAAAAAATGAACGGCGTCAATCCCTTTGCCAGACGATTGACATCCCCGCCACACTCCTTGAATTTTTTCATATAGACCGCCCCTGTGAAATGATGGGACAGCCACTTTGTGAAGTTCAAAAGGACGATTCTCCAGTGCGTCAATATGGGATTTTCGGTTTTCATGGCTCCTTTGTTAATATCACAGATGGAGACTGGATTTATATGAGAGCCTCCGAATCAGTTTCTAATCAACCACTAAATGAATATACGTTGTTACCACTACACCAACAGGGATTCTTCACTAGCGAGGAATTAAAAGAGGCCGAAATCAGAGAAGCTTTCTCTTTCTCAAAAGATTGCAAACTGCTAAAAATTCCTGTTATTTCCAGACTGTCCAATATGACTTTCTGCAATTCATTCCAGTATGGACATATGCTCTGGAACCTAAAAGATGACCCCGACCAATTGTCTCCTGTCAACAATCCTCAAAAAGAGTCTGAGCTTATCAACGCTCTAATTCAAGCGTTAAAGGAATGTGATACACCCGAAGAACAGTTTATTAGACTGGGGATTGATCCTAATACCACCTATGACGCTAATCGAGTACTTTCTGATAGGAAAAAAGCCGTAACTTTTGACAGTTTTGAAATTACAAAAAAATTTGAATGGACACCAAATGCTCGAAATATTTTTATTGGAATGCTGTCCCTTTTGGAAGAACGGCAGGTAAACGAGTACTTCCAGGCACTTGATAACGAAATGAAATCTACAGGGAAAACTCTTGTAGAAAGAGAAAATTTTGAACACATTGCAGAAAAATTCTATTCTAAAGACCACAATAAAATCTTCTATTTTCTGAACAAACTAGAACGAACCCGTTAGAGAAATAAAACATTTCTCATAAATAAAATATTGGAATGGTTTTGTACTTCTAAAAGTTCAATTTGTCAGCATTTTTAAATCTTAAATTAAGTCGTTGCCACCATATTTTACGGGTGGCACGACTATCAATACTGCATGGGCGGAGGGACGTATGCAAGAAAGCTTCCCAAGGCCGTCGCTTTTGAACCAGGCATTCGCGGTCAAAAAAAGCCGGGACCAGAAGGTCATGGTGGAGGACATCAGCCAGACGAATGTGTAAAACTGGAAATTCTTGAAAATGCATTGGCTATTTATACTGAAGCTCTGCAAAAAATAGATGAGCTGATTCCTTAACAGGTATCCAAAAACGGGAGCATATCGCTTTAACGACAGCTCCCGTTTTTATATCCTGCAACTTATAAATCTAATTATTCTTCTTCCAGACAATGTGCCCCATTGGTAGCGATCACCTTCTGATACCAGTAATAGCTATCCTTTGGAATTCTTGCCAGATCCTTGATGTCCTCATCATCACGGTTTACATACACCAGACCATAGCGCTTCTGGTAACCATTACTGGTGCTGAGTACATCCACAAAGGACCATGGCAGGAAGCCTCTTACGTCCACTCCCAGCTCAATAGCTCTGTGAATTGCCTGAAGGTGCTTGGTCCAGTAATCGATACGGTAATCATCATGTACCTTTCCGTCCTCCAGAACATCTCTTGCACCCAGACCATTCTCTGTGATGATCATCGGGATCTCATAGCGCTGATAGATATCACGCAGCAGGTACTGCATACCCGTTGGGTCAATGGTCCAATCCCAGTCATTTGTATCCGCATTCGGATTCTTCATGTACTGATAGAAATCAGGCATTACCTCATAAGCTCCCATAGCGCCCTTCTTGCCGCTTAAGTTGCTCCTAGCCTCTGTCAGCTCATTCTTATCAGCATCCGGGAAGCGCACGCACTTGCTTGCATAGTAGTTTACGCCCAGGAAGTCCAGCATTCCCTCACGGATAATCTCCATATCTCCCTCTTCGATCACAGGAGCCATTCCATGCTCTTCCAGATAGCGGAATGCACCTACGGGATATTTGCCCTTAAAATAAATATCCAGGAAGAAGTGGTTCTTTAAATCCTCTGCATTTAACATAGCCAGCATATTTTTCGGAGTGGAATCCAGTCCGTATACCGGAGAATATCCGATGGCTGCACCGGAACGTCCGCCTTCTACCAGCTCATGGATCAGCTTGCTGATCTTTGCCTGTCCCAGATTCATATGGTGGTTGATCTGGAATTTCACCTGAGGATCCCCATGGTATTTCTCAGGCACATAATTCTTCTTTTTCCAGAATTCCACAATAATACTCTGCTCATTGATAATCAGCCAGTCTTTGATCCTGTCGCCGTATCTGCGGATCAGGAACTCTCCGTAAGCCACAAAATCATCCACGCTCTGGCGGCTTATCCAGCCGTCATATTTGTCTACAAGAGCCATTGGCATATCGTAGTGGTAAATGGTAGGGATCGGCTTAATTCCATTTGCTACCAGCTCATTTACCAGGTTGTCATAAAACTCCAGGCCCTTTGGGTTTACTTCTCCAACGCCGTCCGGGAAAATTCTTGACCAGGAAAAGGAAAAACGGTATGCAGTAAAGCCGCATTCCTTCATCAGCGCGATGTCTTCTTTATAGCGGTGATAGTGATCACTGGCTACGCTTGCATCTGCAAAGCCGGTTCCGCGGTTTAAAATGTCCATCTGGGACAGCTTCTTTCCGTCCTCTTCTGCTGCTCCCTCTACCTGATAAGCACTTGTAGAAGCTCCCCATAAAAAGCCTTCCGGCATCGTCTTTCTGATATCTGCGCTCATAGTTCCTCCTTTATGCATTCATTTTATTGTAGAAACTTTCAAATACCTGGATCATTTTCTCTGACAGGTGGATCTCTGACATAACGGTCATCAGCGTATCCTGTGCATGGTTAAACAGCAGGCTTGGCTGAATGGTTTCTGTTCCTGCGATCTCAGACTGGATCATCTCTGTCTGAGCATTGTGAGCTGCACAAATATGGTTATTTGCCTCCTCCATATGCTCCTTTGCTCCTGCAAAATCAAATGCTGCTACACAATCTAATGCCTTTCCGGCTGCATTTCTGGCATCACCTGCAGAAATTACGATCTGCATGGCAACCTGAACGACCTTATCATCATCCTTAAACATCATTTCTCCCACTTTTATTTCTCTCCTTTCTGAAAAGCAGCGCCCCCAAAACCAGGGAACGCCGCCATATGTTTTAAGTGCTCTGCATCAGCATGCAGCCTGTGTTTCTTCCTCTACGCACTGTCTCTCATATACTTTGTAGAATGGATACCAGGTCAGCAGATACAGGATAAACAGTACGATATACACCGGAACGGCTCTCCAGTCTCCCGTAATCATCACACTGGAAAACGGAGCCGGGATCTGTCCTACCTGAACCATCTTGGAAGGAATATTTAACAGGCCATAGTGCATGGTCAGCCATACAACTGTAGGACCAACGATACTATTGATCAGGATCGGAAGCATTAACAGAGGGTTAAATACAACCGGTGCGCCGAACATTAACGGTTCGTTGATATTGAACAAAGAAGGTCCGATACAGATCTTACCCATGGTTTTAAGCTTCTTGCTCTTGGAACCCAGCATCAGCACGTTTAAAGGAAGTGTGCCGCCGCGGCCGCCCATGGTGATCAAAGCAGCTGTAAATACGGCCTCGCTGGTAGCGATATTCATAGGAACGCCGCCGTTTGCCACAGCCTCGATATTCTCTGCGATCGCCACCATAAAGATAGGAGTGGTAACTGCATTGAATACCCAGCTGGAAATACCCATTGAGTAGAAAATAACCGGTACAAAGCAGATCAGGATAAAGCCGGGAAGTGTCTGAGCGCCCTTCTGAAGAGGCATAAAGAAGCTTACCAGAATATTGTAAAGATCCAGCTTTAATACGTTTGCAAAGATCATCGCCAGTCCCAGAGTAATGGTAATGGGAATGATATTGTTGATCCAGTCGCTTACAAAGTCCGGAAGCGTATCATTGTTTTCCAGTACATGAAGGTTTGCATAGATGTGGAATACAATGGCAACGAAAAGACCTACTACGATACCCATCATGATACCGGCAGCGCCGATACGGCCGTTATCAATCTGGAAGATTCCGTCTACTACCTGAGGACGGCAAAGCAGCAGGTACGCTGCAATGGAGATCAGCGATGCATTAATCTGATACTGTCCATGTCCCAGCTTGATCATGGCCTCATGGGTAACAAAGAAAGCTACGAAGATTGCCAGCAGTCCAAAGGAGAAATTCGCAATGGGACTTAAATCAGGAAGCGCCGGGATATAGGAACGGAATACGTTGTAGAAGAAGATCAAGGAACCGGTCAAAATGATCGGAAGAACCTTCTTCATGGTACTTGCCACGGTATCGATCCATGGATTTGCAAAAACCTGCCGGGCCTTAGGAGCAAATACGTCCGAAAGCCATGTCATTAAACCATTCATCTGTACTTATCCATCCTTTCTTGCAGCTACCTTCTCTGCCAGCTCAACCAGTGCGGCTCCGTCCAGAGAAGAATAAATCTCTGCCGGTATCAGCTCTACCTGGATTCCATGGGGTGCGCACTCCTCTGTCAGCTTCGGAACAGCGCTTGCATAGTGGGGACCAACTAACAGTACATCCATCTTGTCCATGTACTCGCTTACCACACTCTCACTTCTGGCTTCCACAGTCATGTCCAGCTTTTTCTTCTTTGCTGCCTGTCTTGCCTTCTGTGCCAGGAATCCGCTGGAGAATCCAGCTCCGCAGCATAATAACACTCTGATCGTACCCATAATTGTTACCTCCTTAGTTTGGTTAATGTGTTTTATATACTACCGGTTCTGAAGCTCATCTCTCTCCGCCCAGTCAATAATATCCATCAGGGTATCATAACTCCGGGTTTCCAGAAGATGGTTCATACAGCCCTCGTCCATCATAAAACTGGGGGCAATCCGGTAAAATTCCTCCAGGTTTTCCTTATTAACCGAAACGGATAAAAGAAATACCACCTGTACCTCATAAATATGCCAGAGCACCGGCTTTTCCAAAAGCGCCACGCAGACAAAAGTATCCTTCGTCACTGGCTGATAGGGATGAGGAATTGCAATCTGAGGACAGAAGTCTGTCTGCATCAGATTTTCTCTCTTTCGTACGGAATCCTCAAAATCCGGCGGAAGTTCCCGCACTCTGCGGATGCGCCCGCACAGCTCATGGAGGATCTCCTCTCTGCTGTTTCCCTTTATATTGGTAAAAAAGAGCGACCGGTCAAAATACGATCGGATTCCGCCTTTCCTGCTGCTTTTCAGCAGCCGTTCCACCTCTCCCGCATTGTGCCTGTCAAAAAAATACTGTACCTGACATACTGGAACCGGAATGGCTGTTTTTACGGGAACCGTAGAAAATACATAATCTATATTAGAAAAATCCCAGGATGCCAGAGATCCGATATCACAGGCTTCTACCCGGTCCAGATAATCTCCGAACATTTCCCGAAACCGATATTCAAAAAGCTTAGCACTACCGGAACCGGAGGCGCACACAAGAAGGATATTCCTCTTGTACCTCTGTCTGTCCTGCCGTTTTAACGAAAGGGCAAAACACAGGGCCAGGTATCCAATCTCTGCCTCAGGGACTATGGTGTGGAAATACTCCGACAAAACCGTAGACGCATGGGCCGCCACTGCATAGGGAAAGCTGTATACCTCTTTAATCTCCTTTAAAATGGGGTTGTCCATTTTCAGCCGGTACTGCAGGCGGATCCGCAGCGATACCATGTGAAGTCTCAGGGATGTATTTAAATCAAAATCCGATGCCAGATCCAGATTATATGTCTGCTTGACGCTTTCAAGCATCCGGTTCACCAGCTGATTAATCTCCATATCAATAAAAACGCTGCTTCTGTCTCCGGCCAAAATCTTTTTCTTTCCCAGAAGCTGAATCGCCATGTATTTAATCTCAGGAACCGGAAGACAGATTCCAAAAGCCTCTTTCAGTCCTTCCGCACAAAGCCTTGCGGCACGGATATCGCCTTCATGAAGCAGGTCGCTGTGCTTCATCTCCTCCAACGGAATCACACAGCCCCGTCCCCAGCGGTACAGAGCGATCTGCACCTGCAGGACAATATTAGGGATATCCATTTCATAGATGGTTTCCCCACATTGTTTTACACTGCTTAGAATCTCATTGCGGATCTGTTCCCCATCCCAAAATGTATGATAAATTTCCTTAAACCACTGATCGTTGAACTCATAAAATGCCGCGCTCATACAAAGCCGTATGGAAAATTCATCCCCCTGGATTTTAAGACCGTAATAGGGTTTTCTTTCAAGAGCCAGATGATGCTTATTTAAATACTGCTCGACTCCTTTTAAATCAAGGGACAACGTTTTTCTGGATATATAGAGCCGTTCGCAGAGCTCCTCCGCCTTCACTCCGGAAGCAGCGGCAAATAATCGGGCCAGAATAAATTCTATCCTCTCTTTTCCGGTCTCCGGAAGCAGGGCTGAGGTTCTTCCCTTTATAAACTCCTGATAGCGCTCCGGTTCCTTTACGCAAAGCCTGAGTCCAAGACCTCTGCGGCGCTCTATGGCAGCTCCGTTCCGGCAAAGAAGTTCATCCAGCTGACTGACCAGCGTCCGGGCCGTTCTCTCGCTGACTTCCAGCTGGTCGGCCACGGTTTCCATATTTATATATAAATCTTCTGAAAGCACTGACAAAAGCCGGTTCAGGCGTCCATCCATCTGCATCCGGTATTCCTCCCTTCTGCCTCCGTACATTCCTGATTTTTATACTCACTGTCTGTTTGTTATGCGTAGTATACCCCAAAATCATTTCCAGTTCCATCCGGCTTTCTTCCAGCAGTACTCGGCAAAAAGTACACCAAAATCCCTCTTTTAATCATGGCTGGCGACGTGCGCCGCCAGGCGCACCACACAAAAAAACCGGGCAGAAAGAATTCAATCCTTCTGTCCGGTTCTTAATATTATCCGGTTATTCAGCCTCTGCTCCCCCATTCTCCAGCAGCGTCATCTCATATTTCTCCAGAATAGTATTCTGAATCATTTCTCTGGTGCCGGAATTGATGGGATGAGCGATATCGCGGTACTCGCCGTCTGCAGAACGGCGGCTGGGCATCGCGATAAACAGCCCTTTTTCTCCCTCGATCACCTTAATATCATGGATCACAAATTCATTATCCATGGTAATAGATACGATCGCTTTCATTTTACCTTCTTTTTCTACCCGTCTGACTCTTACATCCGTAACCTGCATGCTAATCCCCTTCCGTCCTCTCCGTCAGCCCCCTTGCTGCATCTTCCACGCACAGCAGGAAGATGACTGCGCGTAAATTATAATGTATATCTCTCGTTCTTCTCTACCACGATCTTGATATTATCCGGCGTTCCGATATGTGTGGTGTTGGCCCGGATGGTATCACGGCTTTCAACGATGCAGTTTTCAATCACCGTGTTATCTCCGATATATACATCATTTAAAATGATGGAGTTTTTGATCACACAGTTGTTTCCGATATAAGCCTTTTTAAACAGGATCGAATTTTCTACCGTGCCGTTTAAGATACAGCCGCTGGAAACAAGACTGTTTCTCACCACAGCGCCCGGGTTGTACTTTGCCGGAGGAAGATCGTCGATCTTGGTATAGACATCCGGATACTCTCTGAAGAAGTAATTTCTCACTTCCGGCTTCAGGAAATCCATGTTGGTCTTATAGTAGGAATCTACGGTAGCAATGTTGCTCCAATAGCTGTGCATCTTGTATGCATAGATGCGCTTTAAGTTCTTATAGCGCACCAGAATATCATTTACCAGATCATAGCGGTCCTCTGCTGCACAGCGCTCCAGAAGCTCGATCAGCTGTCTTCTGCGGATTACATAGATACCGCAGGAAATCGTAGTGGCGTCTGAAGCCATGGGCTTTTCCTCAAAGTCCACGATCCGTCCGTCTGCAGCCAGCTTCACGCAGCCGAAACGGGTGACGTCCATACCTTCTTCCATATCCTTGCATACAACGGTGATATCTGCCTTTTTCTCGATATGGTATTCCAGAACCTTGTTATAGTCCAGCTTGTACACGCCGTCGCCGGAGGCGATCACTACATAGGGCTCATGGCTATTCTTTAAGAATGTAAGGTTCTGATACAGGGCGTCTGCGGTTCCGCGGTACCAGTCGCCGTTCTCCGGAGTAATGGATGGAGTAAACAGAAACAGTCCGCCCTGCTTACGTCCGAAATCCCACCACTTGGACGAGCTTAAATGAAGATTTAAGGATCTGGAATTGTACTGTGTAAATACAGCCACATTCTGGATATGGGAATTGGTCATATTGCTCAATGCAAAGTCAATGCTGCGGTAGCTTCCTGCAACCGGCATAGCGGCTACGGCTCTCTTGTTGGACAATTCCCGCATTCTCTTGCTGTTTCCACCTGCTAAAACAATACCGATTGCTCTCATTTCACGCCACCTGCCTTTATAATGTAATTTCCGCCTGCCAGTATACCGTCAGGATAGTCGTCGATTGCCGTCTCACCCGCAATGGCTGTATTTCTTCCAATCTTCACGCCGTCAGGAATCACTGAATTCTCTCCGATGGTAGCCAGTTCAAACTGATATACCTTGGGATCATAGGTGCTGGGTGCATAATCTCCAAAGCCTACCTCGGCATTTGCCCCGATCGTTACATTTTCAGCGATAATGGCCTTGTCCACCACTGTGCCGGCTCCGATATGAGTGCCCTGCATCACGATGGAATCCCGAACTACGGCTCCTTTCTCAATGGTTACTCCCGAACCTATAACAGAATTGATCACCTTGCCGTAAACCTCTGTTCCCTCGCCTATGATACTGCGTTCGATTTCTGCATCATCTGCTATGTACTGAGGAGGGATTACATCACTCTTGGTATAGATCTTCCAGTATTCCTCATAAAGATTAAACTCAGGAATAATGTCGATCAGCTCCATATTGGCCTCCCAGTAAGATCCCAGAGTACCTACGTCCTTCCAGTAGCCGTTGTATTCATATGCAAAAATGCGGTCTCCCTTTCCGTGACAGTACGGAATAATGTGCTTTCCGAAGTCACATCCGGGTTCGTCCTTTAAGTGGATTAAAGCGTCCCTTAATACGGGCCAGCTGAAAATATAAATACCCATAGAAGCAAGGTTGCTTCTGGGAACAGCGGGCTTTTCCTCAAACTCTGTGATCCGGTTGGCCTCGTCCGTAATCAGAATACCAAATCGGCTGGCCTCCTCAATAGGCACAGGCATGGCAGCAATGGTGACATCCGCATTATTCGCTTTGTGATAATCCAGCATAACCTCATAATCCATCTTATAAATGTGATCACCGGAAAGGATGAGCACGTACTCAGGATTATACGCTTCCATATATTCCAGATTCTGGTAAATCGCATTGGCTGTACCGGTATACCAGTCGCTGCCTTTGCTCCTTTCATATGGAGGTAAGATCGTCACGCCGCCTACGTTCCTGTCCAGATCCCACGGAATACCGATTCCGATATGGGTATTTAAACGTAATGGCTGATACTGTGTCAGAACTCCCACTGTGTCAATACCGGAGTTGATACAGTTGCTCAGCGGAAAATCAATGATACGGTACTTCCCCCCAAAAGATACCGCCGGCTTGGCTACTTTCTTTGTCAGAACGCCAAGGCGGCTTCCCTGTCCGCCAGCTAAAAGCATGGCAATCATTTCTTTCTTAATCACGTTATCACCTCTTGCTGTTATAATTTTTGTAAGTATAATTATAACACAAATTTTAGTTTCCGTATATAAATATTTAATTTTATTTTGTGTTTTTTGCGCAGTTTTCCGACATTTTTCGTTTAAAAATTCCATAGTTCTTCTAATTTATCCATATCTTGTATTATAGTACAGTTTTAAATACTATATATCCTTTATCCGGATCTAACATGCAAACCAGGGCAGTCTCTTCCTTCAGCGCCTTAAACTTGCAGAAAAATGCGGAAACTCCGGCTGGGAAGGCCTTGAAACATTGAGAGAAATATCATATAATCACGATATGCAGTTTTTAAGACATATTTTTTATCGAAATCAATGGAAAAAGAAAGGAAGTTACCATTATTATGGATCTGATTACAGTAAGAGAATTATACAAGCATCCGGATCAGTATATGGATCAGGAAATAACCATCGGCGGCTGGGTTCGCAGCCTGAGAGATTCCAAGTCCTTCGGCTTCATCGTCATCAGCGATGGAACCTATTTTGAGCCTCTGCAGGCCGTTTATCACGACACGCTGGAGAACTTTCAGCAGGTATCCAGGCTGGGTGTAGGAACAGCTGTCATTGTAAAGGGTACTCTGGTGGCTACGCCTCAGGCAAAGCAGCCCTTTGAGATCCAGGCCACAGAAGTTACGGTAGAGGGAGCCTCCGCACCGGATTACCCGCTGCAGAAGAAACGCCACTCCTTTGAGTACCTGCGCACCATTTCCCATCTGCGTCCCAGAACAAACACCTTCCAGGCTGTATTCCGCGTACGTTCCCTGATTGCCTATGCCATCCATCAGTATTTTCAGGAGCGTGATTTTGTCTATGTACACACCCCTCTGATCACAGGAAGCGACTGCGAGGGCGCAGGAGAGATGTTCCAGGTAACTACCATGGACTTAAACAATATTCCAAAGACAGAAGACGGCAAGGTAGACTTCAAGCAGGATTTCTTCGGAAAGCCAACCAACCTGACCGTAAGCGGACAGTTAAACGGCGAAACCTACGCCATGGCCTTCCGCAATATCTATACCTTCGGACCTACTTTCCGTGCGGAAAATTCCAACACTACCCGCCATGCGGCTGAGTTCTGGATGGTTGAGCCTGAGATTGCTTTCGCTGATCTGGAAGACAATATGAATCTGGCTGAGGGTATGTTAAAATACATTATCCGCTTTGTAATGGAGCACGCACCGGAGGAGATGAACTTCTTCAACCAGTTCGTGGACAAGGGCCTGTTAGACCGCTTAAACAATGTACTGAACTCCGAGTTTGGCCGCATCACTTATACAGAGGCAGTCAAACTGTTAGAGGAGCATAATGACCAGTTCGATTACAAGGTATCCTGGGGCTGCGATCTTCAGACCGAGCATGAGCGCTTCCTGACAGAGCAGATTTTCAAGAAGCCTGTATTTGTTACAGACTATCCAAAGGAAATCAAAGCCTTCTATATGAAGATGAATCCCGACAACAAAACTGTAGCGGCTGTAGACTGTCTGGTTCCCGGTATCGGCGAGATCATCGGCGGCAGCCAGAGAGAGGACGACTACGATAAACTGGTTGCCAGAATGGAGGAGCTTGGCCTTAAGAAAGAGGATTATGGCTTCTATCTGGATCTGCGCAAATACGGTTCTGCCCGTCATGCCGGTTTTGGTCTGGGCTTTGAGCGCTGCGTGATGTACTTGACCGGTATGTCCAACATCCGCGACGTCATTCCGTTCCCAAGAACTGTAAATAACTGCGAGCTGTAATTTTATCCATGATCTGCAGTCCGGACTGCGTTTCGGCTGCAGGCAGCATCTATATCAAACCAGGGCCTGTTGCGATAACAGGCCCTGATGTTTATGGAAGCGTTGGAAGCATCCTCTGCTTCCGGACGAGGGGGAGGTATTATGAAATTCATCCATACAGGCGATGTACATTGGGGCATGATCCCGGATGCAGATAAACCCTGGGGAAAAGAACGGGCACAAGCCATCCGGGATACGTTTAAAGCCATTATCGATCATGCAGGCGCAGTGAAAGCCGACTGCCTGTTTATCAGCGGCGATCTTTTTCACCGCCAGCCTCTGATGCGGGATATCAAAGAAGTCAATTATCTCTTTTCCACAATCCCCCATGTCAGGGTCGTGATGATTGCAGGAAACCACGACAAGATCCGGGAAAATTCCAGTATCCTGAGTTTTTCCTGGAGCCCTAATGTAACCTTTCTTGCTGATCCCGCTTTAAGTTCTGTTTACTTTGATGACATTAACACAGAGGTCTATGGCTTCAGCTACCATACCACTGAAATACGCGAGCCTCTCTTAGAGGATATCCAGGTTCCCTTAAACAACCGGATCCAGATCCTTTTAGCCCACGGCGGAGACCCGGCCCATGTTCCTATGAATTTCAACACCCTGAGCTTATCCCCATTTTCTTACATTGCACTGGGACATATCCACAAAGCGCAGGTCATTGCCGAGGATAAAATGGCCTACTGCGGTTCCCCTGAACCCCTGGATCTGACAGAGACAGGAACCCACGGATATTTTGAAGGAGAAATCCACCCCGTTACCCGGCGGCTGACCCGTCTGGACTTTATCCCTGCCGCCAGCCTGCGCTGCATCCCTCTGGCTGTGACCGTCACGACGGAAACGACAAACGGAGGTCTGACCGACCGGATCATCAACGAAATCGACAAACGGGGCCGGGAGCATATTTACCGCTTCCGTTTAAAAGGAATGAGGGATCCGGATATTACCTTTGATCTATCCTCCCTCTCTGCACGATTCCGAATCGGTGAAATCATCGACGAATCCGAACCGCTCTATGACTTTCCAGCACTTTTTGCAGAACATTCCAGCGATATGATCGGCTTTTTTATCCAGGCACTCCAAAAAGAGGATATGTCACCTGTAGAAAAAAAGGCCCTTTATTATGGCGTAAATGCCCTGCTTCACACCACGGACGAAAGGAGCTAGACCCATGAAAATACTCAGTCTTCATATTGACGGCTTTGGAAAACTGAATGACCTGGATCTTTCCTTTGAAGACGGCTTAAATGTGCTCTATGGAAAAAATGAAGCCGGAAAATCCACCCTTCATACCTTTATCCGCGGAATGCTCTTTGGAATTGAACGTCAGCGGGGACGTGCTTCCAAAAATGATACCTATTCCCGCTTTGAACCATGGTCCGGTACAGGGGCTTATCAGGGATGGCTCCGTCTGGAAAGCCAGGGAGAAATCTTCCGGATTGAACGCAGATTTCAAAAAGGGAATAAAAGCCTTACGATCATCAATGAAACAAAGGGCTGTGAGGAAACGCCCACAGCGGCTCTGTGGGAACGCCTGCGGTGCGGCCTTTCAGAAACCGCCTACAGCAACACCATCAGCATCGGACAGTTAAAAAGCGCCACAGACGGGGGGATGGTATCGGAGCTGCGAAATTACATTGCCAATCTCAATACCTCCGGCAGTATTGCTTTAAATATCACCAAAGCCAGCGCTCTTCTAAAATCCCAGAGGCGGGAAATGGCTGCAAAGCTGGTACCTGAGGCCGCAAAGAGATACACAGCGCTTCTGAGCGAAGTACGCACCATTGAACACGAAATTTCCGATCCCCGCTATCAAAACCGTCTTGCATCCTGTCAGGCTGATCTGACGCAGATAAAGGAAGAGCTTGAAACCCACCGGACAGAAAAAGAGTCTCTTCTTGAAAAAACTGCCAGAGGACGGCAGATCCTTATTGGAAGCCATTTTACAGATGAGGCCTCCATTCAAAACCAGCTTCGCCAGACACAGGAAGCCTATAAGGAATACAGAGAAAAAACGGCGGCATCCGGCGGACGCGTTCAGACGGCAGCCACAGCCCTCTGTTTTCTGGCGGCAGGCATCCTGGCTCTGGGAATGGGATCCTGCATCAAAAAACCAGATATGATCCGGGGGCTTCTTACCCGGTTCGGGCCTGAACACGCTGGAACCTCTCCTGCCTTTTTTACATTTCTCACCGGTCTCTGCGGCCTTGGAGGCGCTGTCTTCCTGGCAGCTGCCCTGATGCAGCTATGGAGCAGACGGCGCCTAAAACGAGAGCTGTCCTCTGTAACGGATTTTTTATCCGGGATTCTCAGGGATCATCTGGGCGATTCCTCTATCTCCGATGAATCCATCCGCCGGTTAGAACAGCGCATATCGGAGCTCCTTCGCCTGGAGCGGGCTGTATATCAGTCGGAGAACGCCCTGAAGCGGCTCACAGATGAAGCCGAACAGCTCCAGTCCCGTGAAGCAGAGCTTTCAAAGGAAATCGAAACCGGTCAGCGCCTTCAGTGGGAATTAGAACAAAAACTGGAACGGCTCAGTACCTGCCGCAGTGAAGCGGAAGGCCTGAAGCACGTTCTCACGGAAAATGAGAGGATTCAGGAGGAGCTGGATGCCCTGGATCTGGCCCAGGATACTTTAAACCGGCTTTCCTCTACCATCCGGGATTCCTTCGGTCTCTACTTAAATAAAACTGCTTCTGAGCTTATAGCGGGTATCACAGGCGGTATCTACACCAGTATGAGTATCGATCAGGACTTAAATATCTTTATGAACACCCCCTCTCATCTTGTTCCTGTGGAGCAGGTCAGCAGCGGAACCATGGATCAGATTTATCTGGCAGTCCGCCTTGCCGCCGCAAAGCTGGTTCAGACGGAAGGAGAACAGATGCCCTTAATCTTTGACGACAGCTTTGCTCTATATGACGATGAACGGCTGAAAACTGCCTTAAAATGGCTCTCAAAGACCTTTAAGGGACAGATCATTCTCTTTACCTGCCACCAGAGAGAGGCCCAGCTGCTCACAGCGAATCAGGTGGATTTTCACTATCTGACTTTGTAAACAAATCCAAAGCCCCATACCTGCATCTCTTCTCTGAAATACACCAGAAAGGATGCACCGGTATGGGGCCTTTTCCGTTTAAAAATATCTATCGTTCTTCTACTGTCCATCCGCCTTTTTCTGGCTTCCAGCCTTATACAGGGTAATAGCCTCTGTAATATTGGCCGCGGAGCCTGACTGGATCAGCTTTGAAAGCTCGCTTAAGCGGTCGGGTTCTAAAAATTCATTTCCAAGATAAGGGCCAAATGTATCTGTGATATGGATGTTCTGATCCCGGATACTGTCCTCCAGGCTGTGAAGCTGGGCGGAAAGCTCCTTAATCTCCTCTTCCAGAGCCAGCATTTCTTCTCTGCGGCTTCCCTCGATCTCATCTGAAATAATGGTTCTTGTCACATTTTCAAAATTGCTCACAGCATCCTTTTTCCGCTCTGCAATTTCAGAAAGCTCCTGGCTGGCGCAGGCAATCTCGTCATCATATTTTTCCAGGTCATAGAGAGCTTCATTTCCGTCCTTCTGAATGGTACGGGTAATCACATGGATCTTTTTATGATTGTCCCTGAGAAGATTGCGGATCTCCCTCCCCTTCTTTAAAACATCCTGATAATGAGTCCGAATACGGTTTCCCACCATCAGATAAAGCCCTCCAAATAAAAATACATCTGCTACATAAACTGCAGCCAGATACCACCATTTTCGTTCAGGAATCAAAAAATAGATGCCGCAGGGGAATGCCAGAAAGCAGATAAGGAAGGTTAAAAAACCTATTCCAAATTCCTTCATTCCCCTGGGATAATAAAGGGCATAAAAGAAGGTCGTATTTACAAAGGCCGGAACACGATCCTTTTTAAACATGGTCTTTAACTGTATCTTCAAATCTCTGTTGTGGTCTCTTAACTGGCTGGTTTCCTCGGCAATCCGTTCTTTCACGCCTTTATCTTTTGCCTTTTCCCGTTTAGCTCTGGCTTTTTTCAGCCTGTCCTGCCCCTTTGCAATTTCTCTGTCATAACCGGATTCAATCTCATCTCTGCGTGCCTTTACGGTGCGGGAAATGGTATCCGCCACCTCTTTTTTCAAAGAAGCCAGCTCCTTTTCCTTCTGGCTGTCCTCTGCTTCCAGCTGTCTGGCTGTACGGCTGTCGCAGTTCACGCGGTATATCGCATCTCTGGCATCTGCCAGGAATTTTACATAATCTGTAATGGCCTGTGCCACAATTTTGTCCTCCTTATGAGTCCCGCGCATCCTGAAATCATACCAAAACCGCGCGTCTTTTGTATATCCATAGCTTACTACAAAACAGGCCGCTGGGCAAGAGATGGTCTGCTTTTCCATATCTGTTTTGTGGTATAATAGCCTTACAAAAATAACTGTCACAGAAAGGAGCTGCTAAATTCTATGGAGCGCAGTACATATACCGTAACTCATCACGGACTTCTGATCGGATTATATGGCAAAACACTGGAGGAACATTTGGGAGAATACGGACTGGATATTTTTGCAAATGCGATCATGCGCTATGCCCATGAGAGGGGACAGCGGATGCGAAAACGGGCCGTCCGAGACGGACGCAGGCTTGATCATGAGACATTTTTATCCTATGGCGAACTCCAAATCCCCTCAAGTCCTGAGGACTACAGTATTGGCAGCGAGTCCCCTGTTTATACGCTCTGCTGCCACCGCTGCATGTGGCAGGAAAGCTGGGCCAGATATGGTCTGGAACGCTACGGCGCACTGTACTGCAGATATGTAGATCTCCATCTGATCCAGGGCTTTCATCCCGATCTGGCAATGATCACCCGGTCGGCCCTGGGACTTGGCGACAGCTGCTGCACTTTTTCCTATGTAGGCGACTGTCAGACTCCCAAAAGCCGTCAGAGGATCGCAGCTGTGAAAAAAGAACTGGCCGGACAATATACGAAGGATTTTCTGTATCACTGCGGCCACCTGGTAAACAGCTTCCATACCTGTATCTCTGATATTCTGGGGGAAGAGACGGCGTCTCTCATTACCAGACGGACAGCCTGTGATTTTGATACATATACAAAAGACGGATATTCCAAAGATATCCTGGCGGAGGCACAGCAGGATTTTTCAGAAATATAAGTCTTGAGGTTCTGCATTTTGCCGTGTTATACTGAAGCATACCATGTATGAGAAAGGGGGATTTTTATGTTCAGAATGTGGGGCAAGCTCATAAAGGACAACCATCTGCTAAAGGATATAACTGCCTGCCGGAGCGACTACTCCCAGTCACGGACTCAGATGGTATTTGACTGTCTGGATGAGATCTGCTATGAATTTGACCTGGAAAAGCCGATCTGGCTGGATTCCAATATAAAAGATTTTAAGCTACATGCAAAAACCCGCTTTGGCCGGGATCATTTTATTGAATCGGTAGATTTTGACTATCTGGAGATACAGGTGATCGAAGAATAAAACTTGCCTGTGTTTCCGGTCTGTAGTATGATAATGTATATGCCGCAGGGGACGATTTTGCTCCTTCCGGCTTATCACTATATGTATAAAGGAGAAAGCACTATGAAAATTGCACTGATCAACGAGAACAGCCAGGCTGCAAAGAATTCCATGATCTGCGAGAACTTAAAGAAGATTGTAGAGCCTATGGGCCATGAAGTTTTCAACTACGGTATGTATACCGCTGAGGATGAAACACAGCTGACCTACGTTATGTGCGGACTGCTGTCTGCTATCCTGTTAAACTCTAAGGCTGCAGATTATGTCGTTACCGGCTGCGGCACAGGAGAAGGCGCTATGTTAGCCTGCAACTCTTTTCCCGGCGTACTCTGCGGTCATATCGTAGATGTAGAGGATGCTTATATGTTTGCTCAGATCAATGACGGAAACGCCATTGCAATGCCATTTGCCAAGGGCTTTGGCTGGGGCGCCGAGCTGCACTTACAGTATGTATTTGAGAAGCTTTTCGGCTGCGAGAGCGGCGGCGGCTATCCAAAGGAGCGCGTAATTCCTGAGCAGCGCAACAAGAAGATCCTGGATGAGGTGAAGAAGATCACCCATACCGATATGATGACCATCTTAAAGAATATTGACCAGGATTTCTTAAAGACTGCTATCAGCGGAGAGAAATTCCAGGAATATTTCTTTGCCAACTGCCAGGTACCTGAGATCGCAGAGTACTTAAAGAGCGTATTAAACGCTTAATCCGATCATTGACCGGATGATACACAATCGGGCGCCTTTGGGCGCCCGGTTTTCGTTTGCAGGATCATTTCTACTGTACCTTTTTATACAGCGTATATACTACCACATCCTCTACATATCTGGAAAGAGTCATCAGCTGATCCCCTTCTGCAATAAAATACGTCTCATATGGATTTTTAAAATAATCTTCTCCCGGCAGAGATTTATAGATTCTATCCTCTGTCGGATAAAGCGTATAATCCTATATTTTATACCTAACCCATTTATCATCTTTTCCTACTATATACCCCAAAACCTGAAGACATCCGTTCGACTGCCGGCTGATCTCCAACCTGTGAAGTCTGGGCATGCCATAGCTTCCCAGGTGGTTTCCATAATCATATACCTCCCCATCCTGTACCCAGGCACCCAACTCATTTACCTGATAGCCGTCCGGCGTAACCGTATTGACATAGAGATAACCCCAGTCATCAAAGCAGTATGACTCTGCCGTTTCGTCCCCGCTTCCATAATCATAACCACCCGTCAAACGCAACTTCATAAACCCACGAGGAAATTATCCCTATATCTGTGCCTGAATTTTTGAATTATTTTTTCAAGCCGTAACAATAATATAAGACTTCTATTATTCCGGCTTTATTGGCGTTTCTTATACCGATGGACTTTAAATCTATATCTTCGTTTTCTATTTCGAATAAAAATTTTCTCATGTCATCGGCAATTTCAGCAGTGATGATTTGCCGTGTATCGGCAGTAATTAACTGAGCGAGGCGGAACACATCATTCTTGTGTTTCTTAATATTTTTACTGTCGATTTGCTCCCCATTGGACTTACGTTTCTTTTATCCAAAGCAAGCAGGATATCATTGGCGCTATATCCGTTGGCAACCAATCCCTCAAGGTAATTTCTGATATATATGTAGTTCTTATAAATGAGGGACGCAAAATACAAGGGTACCGGCAGCTGTTTTCCCCGCTTCCACAACAAAAATCAGCCCCACAGCTCCCGGAAAACGGAAGCGCAGGACTGATTTTCATATTGCTTCAATTACAGGCTCTTAACCACCTCTGCCACATGAGCAGCGGTAAAGCCAAATTTCTCAAACAGTTCATTTGCAGGGCCGGAAGCACCGAAGCCTTCCATGCAGACGGTTGCTCCGTCCAGTCCTACATATTTTCCCCAGCCAAAGTCGGACAGCGCCTCTACGGCCACTCTCTTTCTCACAGCCTTTGGAAGTACGGACTCTTTGTACTCTGCAGTCTGCTCTTCAAATACATCCATACATGGCATGGAAACAACTCTTACGTCCATGCCGTCAGCCGCCAGAAGCTTCTTTGCTTCGACTGCAAGGCTTACCTCAGAACCGGTTGCAATGATAATGGCATCTGGTGTCTCCTTCACGGAATCTGCCAGAACGTACGCCCCCTTTAAGGCGTCCTTTCCAGTTCCTTCCAGCTGAGGAAGATTCTGTCTCGTCAGTACCAGAGCGGTAGGAGTTTCCTTAGAGGTAACTGCCGCATACCAGGCTGCTGCTGTCTCTCTGCCGTCTGCCGGACGGAATACATGGAAGTTCGGCATGGAACGCAGCATAGCCAGCTGCTCAATAGGCTCATGAGTAGGGCCGTCTTCACCTACACCGATGCTGTCATGAGTCAGAACGTATGTCATAGGCACCTTCATCAGGGAAGACAGTCTTGCCACAGGCTTCATGTAATCGCTGAATACGAAGAAGGTAGCCACATAGGGAATCACTCCGCCATGAAGAGCCAGACCGTTTCCGATAGCTGCCATAGCCTGCTCTCTTACGCCGAAATGCAGGTTCTTGCCGCTGTAATCCTCTTTGGAGAAATCTCCCGCACCTTTTAAAGCAGTTTTATTGGAGGGAGCCAGGTCAGCAGAACCGCCGAACAGGTTTGGAACTGCCTGATTGATGCGGTTTAACAGCTCTCCGGAAATATTTCTTGTTGCCTGAGGCTTGTCCTCAAAGGCCCAGAACTCTTCCTGATCGTAAAGCTTTTCTGCCAGATTTCCGTCATGGTACTGATCCCAAAGTTCCTTCATTTCAGGATATTTCTCGCAGTACAGGGCAAAACGTGCCTTCCACTCTTCTTCCGGAGTTTTCAGACGCTCTTTTACTGTTTCCATGTGATCGTATACGTCCTGAGGAACAAAGAAGGGCTCCATGCTCTCCCAGCCAATGTTCTCCTTTAATGCAAGCACATTGTCTCCGCCCAGAGGCTCGCCGTGGGCAGAAGCCTTGCCCTGCTTTGCAGGACAGCCATAGCCGATCTCGGTATGAACAATGATTATTGACGGTCTGTCTGTATCTGCCTTGGCTGCCTCAATGGCTGCACCGATGGCGTCAAAGTCATTTCCATCCTCTACCTTAAATACGCCGAAGCCATATGCTTCCATACGCTTTGCCACATCTTCCCTGAACGCAATGTCTGTATTTCCCTCAATGGAAATATTGTTGGAATCATAGATTACGATCAGCTTTCCAAGTCCCAGAGTACCTGCCAGAGAGAATGCTTCAGAGGAAAGTCCCTCCATCATACAGCCGTCTCCGCCCAATACATAGGTATAATGGTCTACGATTTTGCAGTCTTCTTTGTTAAATACAGCAGCCAGATGAGCTTCAGCCATAGCCATGCCCACTGCCATGCCCATACCCTGTCCCAGAGGACCGGTAGTTGCTTCTACGCCTACGGTATGTCTGTACTCCGGATGTCCCGGTGTCAGAGAACCAGTCTGACGGAAGTTCTTAATATCATCAATGGAGAGATCTCCGTATCCGAACAGATGGAACAGAGAGTACAACAGCATGGAGCCATGGCCTCCTGATAATACAAAACGGTCTCTGTCAACCCATTCAGGGTCAGCCGGATTGTGTTTCATATGCTCTGCCCACAGCTCGTAGGCAATAGAGGCGCAGCCTAAAGGAAGGCCCGGATGGCCGGACTTTGCCTTTTCAATGGCGTCCGCAGAAAGTACGCGGATGGCATTGGCGGTTTTAGTCTTGATCATTTCCATGATCGTTCTCCTTTCTCTTGTGTCATGTCTTTTTGTTTCTGCTATAAACCAGTATTACACTTAATCTTATCATTTCATTTTGATTCCGTCTAGGGTGAGTTTTGAATTTATGGCGTTTACCGCCGGCATCTGTGCCTTTAAATCAAAATTTCTTTACCCAGGCATATCCTGTCATCCTGTATGCATCCGCAGAATGAATCAATCACCGGATATGATCGTTTCTCATCTTCCGTAGGATTTTTATGATACCATACGCCCTTAAATCCGTTCTTTAAAGCACCCTCTACGTCCTTTTCAAGACTGTCTCCGATAAAAGCGCACTGAGACGGGGCTGCTCCTGCCTTTTGCGCGCACAGATCAAAGAAACGTCCGGCCGGTTTTTCCGCTCCAGCCTCCTCGCTGGTTACGATCCAGTCAATATAAGAAGAAACTCCCAGCACTTCCAGTTTTTTATACTGGATATACGCCGTCATATCCGTGCCTATCCCAATTCCGATCCCTTTCGTTTTAAGCAGCTGCATCAACTGCAGAACCCCCTCTTCAGGACGGGCAGAAGATAAAAGACTGTCCCAATATAAATGATACATGACTGTTGCATGGGGAAAAAGCGGCTTTCCCAATAATTCCAAAATACACTGCATCCGGATCAGACGGTTATGCACTGCTGCACAGTCTGCGCCTGTCCGTTCCTTTACCAGCTGCTGTGCCTGGCGAAACACCTTCACAAATGTCTCCCGATCCATCTGAAGAACCGTTTCTCCGTAAACAGTCAGGGCTTTCATTCCAGCCTCATTTCCTCTGTCATAGCTGTAAAGAGTGTTGTCAATATCAAAAAATACCGCTTTTATCATCTGATTCTCCCGTATTATTTCCCCTGTCCATAGTAAGCATTAACGCCATGTTTTCTGTAATAGTGCTTATCCTGAAGCTCCTGAGGCGCAGGCTGCACCCGGGGATTGATCATCTCACAGCGGGCCGCCATTTTGGCAACCTCCTCCAGCACAACTGCATTGTGAACCGCCTCATGTCCGTCCTTTCCCCAGGTAAAGGGACCGTGATTCTTACATAAAACAGCCGGAACCGCTTCATAATCTTTATCTTTAAAATAATCTGCGATCAGAACCCCTGTATTCTTCTCATAAGCACCCTCGATCTCCTCCTTTGTCAGGCATCTGACACAGGGAATCTCTCCGTACATATAATCCGCATGGGTAGTTCCGTAGCACGGAATCCCTCTGCCCGCCTGAGCCCAGCTGGTCGCCCAGGGTGAATGTGTATGTACAATTCCGCCGATCTTTGAAAATGCCTTATACAGCTCCACATGGGTAGCTGTATCAGAAGAAGGATTATATTTTCCCTCGATTTTATTTCCTTCCAGATCCACGATTACCATATCATCCGGAGTCAGCTTATCATAATCCACGCCGCTGGGCTTAATAGCAAAATATCCTGTTTCCCGGTCAATCTCGCTTACATTTCCCCAGGTAAACGTTACAAGGCCATGCTTTGGCAGCAGCATATTTGCCTCATAAACTCTTTTTTTCAGTTCTTCTAGCATAATGTCCTCCCTTATTCCATTTCCAGCTCGTATCTTGCCACTTCGTCAATCTCACGATTCGTTGCGATCAGAATGTCTTTTCCATCATATTTATACGCATATGCATTGGCAGGGCCGCAGTCATGGTCAAGCCGCTCTGCCCTGTATTCCTGCTTTTCCTGATCGTAGGTAAATGCCAGCAGATCCCGGTCTCCCTTTCTGTGGCCGATAATTACAGTGGGAACACCGCCGATATCGCCGCCCCAGATGGCATGAACAAATTCCGCGTCCTTCCCATAGCTGTATACATGCTCAAAGCGGCCGTCTTTCTTTTTGTAGAAGTCGATCTTCTCGCCATGGAAGGGCGCCAGAACTGCCAGCTCCTTCTCTCCGTCTCCGTCCATATCAAGCAGCAGCGCATCGCTGGCCGGGGTATCAAGAAGCTGTGTAATCTCCCACTCGCCCTCAGGTGATGCAGGCGGAATAAACTGATAGATTCCGTTTTCACAGGAAACCACGCTTGTATCCTGTCCGTTTTCCTTTACACGGTAGTAGCCGTGGTTTTTGAGCATCTGATCCTTGATCACCTTCATCTCCAGCTGATGCTCCTCGTCAAAGCTGCTTAAATCCTCCGGAAGCACAGCCGCAAACACACGGCCGGGAGAGGACCAGTCATCCTTAAACTCATGGCCGGATTTTAAACAGCAGGCGATCAGATAGTGTACCCCATTTCTCTCTAAAATGTCAAACCGGTGTACAAAGGGCAGATCGGTCAGAGTGCGTACCTCCCAGTTTCCCTTTGATTTTGGAGTCACAATTACGATCTTTGCGTCCTTTGAGTCATTGGGAGAATAAAATTTATGGGTAGCAAGAAACTGGCCGTCCGTTCCCGGAACCTGCTGCATGGTCATAACACCGCCCGGCTGCTCCCAGACAGTATCCTCCTGGTTTCCATCCAGATCAAAGAGCAGACAGCGGTCTACCTTCTCAGCTGCCACCAGGATATGATCCTTTCCCTGATAATGAAGAGGTGCTATGGAATAACATTTTGTCAGATTGGAAATTACTTTTTTTACTGCCTTCATCGTTTAACCGCCTTTCTACTCATTACCCTGTAAAATCTTCGTCATCTTATCACAGGCAAACTTCAGATCTTCTGTCCAGTCTGGATTTCCTACATACCAGAACTCGGTCACAAACTTCCGAACGCCCAGCTCCCACGCCTTGCGGATACCGGCCTCAAAGTCTACATGGCCTGTCCCAAAAGGAATTTCGCGGAATTTACCCGGAAGTGTCTCTTTTAAATGCATGGCAGCCAGATGGCCCCGTCCGGTTTCCAGATCCTCTTCCACATCTGTACCATACGTTACAGCCGCATTGGTAACATTTCCCAGATCAGGATATACATTCAAATACGGAGAATTTACCCGATTTACATAAACCATCGCCTTCTCTACCGTATTCATAAATTCCGTTTCCATGGTCTCAAAGCCCATCATCACTCCGGCTTTTGCCGCCATCTCCACTGCTTTTTTTAAATTTTCCTCAAAACGCTCTCTTGTCTCTTCACTGCCTTCTTCATAATAAACATCATAACCGGCCAGCTGAATGATCCGAATCCCCAGATCCTCTGCCAGACGGATCGCCTTTTCCATAATCTCCATTCCTCTGGCGCAGGTCTCTGGATCATTGCTTCCCAAAGGGTATTTTCTGTGTCCACTCAGACACATGGTACGGATGGGAACACCCGTCTCACTCATCAGTTCCATTAAAGCCAGCCGTTCTTCCCTGCTCATATCAAGCCGTGCCAGCTTTTCATCTGTTTCATCAATACTAATCTCTATAAAATCAAATCCTGCCCCTTTTGCCGCCAGCATCTTTTCCTTCCAGCTCAGATCCTTTGGCATGGCCTTCTCATAAAGGCCCAGTGTATATGCTTTTGCCATTTTATTTTCCTTTCTTTTCTGTCTGATTTATCAGTCCTTCATTCGGAAAATCTGCTTTCTTCACCTGATGAACTCTTACTCCTTTTGCCCTCAGCTCCTCCACAGCCTCTGCCGGAGCCAGTTCATCCGTAATCAGATAGTGAATCTCCTCAATAGGACAGCTGATAAAGCTACTGATCTGCCCCAGCTTGGTATGGTCTGCCAGAATATATGCATCCTTTGCCACATTCCGCACCATTAGCTGGTTAATCGTAACCTCATTGGCGTTTTCCGTTGTCATTCCCATAACAGCATCAATGCCGGAACATCCCACAAAGGCCTTTTTGGCAATTACCGTCTGGAGATTGCGGATTGCATAATCCCCCACCATTGCCTCTTTTGGATAACGCAGCTCTCCTCCTGTAAGGATTACATTTACCCCCTGGCCTCTCTCTGCATCAATCGCTCTTCCATTATTTGTGATCACTGTAACATTTTTTTTTGTAATATATCGAAGAATCTGGCGGACATTCCGGCTGGTATTAAGAAACAGTGTATCGCCGTCCTCTACCAGACTGGCCGCATAGCGCGCAATCAAATCCCGGTACAGCTGGATTTCGTCCGTCTGCTCCCCTTGTTCCCGGACTGCAACTGCACCTCCGTATACCCGGATCAGCTGCTTCTGCTCTTCCAGATACTGTAAATCCCTGCGTATCGTAATCACAGAAACCTTCAGCTCTTCTGCCAGCGCCTCTACCCGAACCTGAGATTTTTCCCTTAATATATCCCGGATCCGTTCTCTCCGCTCATCCACATATACCTTCTCACGCTTCACTGTTTCCCCTCCCATTCTTTTAAAATAAGGCAAATATTTAACAGTCCTTCCGCCGTTGTGATAATAAAGGCTGCAGCAGTCAGCTGCGGCAGCCTTTTAAACAAGATCTGCTGTTTATACGCTCACTGTACTATTCAATAATACCCTGAGCCTTCAGCTTCTCCTCAATCTCTTTATCTGACATAACATTCTTTAACGGAATCACCTTGACACCCTTTGCCTCTGCATCTGTGAACATACTGGCAAAGTTCTGGGCACACAGCAGAACATCATACTGTGCAGCTGTGCTCTTCCCCTCAGACAGCGGCGCGTGATGGGTTTTACACTTAATGCCGTTTCTTTTTAACACCTTGTCTAATGCCAGCTGAGCCATCAGGCTGGAACCGGAACCATTTGCGCAGCACACGAGAAATTTTAAATTATTTGCATTTGCCATGAATATATCCTCCATATAAAATTATTTTAGTTTGCTTTGTTTGCCTTTAATTCCTTATATGCCTCATAATCTTCTGTCATAAGGAAGTAACCCTTCTTATCCTTGTAATACTGGATCTGCGGAATAGCAAGAAGACCGATAAAAATAAGAGTTACGCCAATATAGCTTAAATACTTCATAACTACTGTAAATACAGGCCATACAACCGCCCAGTCCCACATACCTAAATATCCGCCGTAAGCTGCCATTCCAACCCAGCCTGCAATCAGAGCAGAACCGAATACCTGGCATAATCCGGAGATAAACGGAAGAACCAGAACAGCCTTTAAGCCACCCTTTTCATTGGCAAATACACCGATGGTAGCATTGTCAAAGAATACAGGTACGAAACCGCAGATAATAAGTACCGGACTCTTTAAAGCAATCAGAACAATAATTGCCAGGATCTGTCCGATAAAACCGGATACAAAGCCCAGAGTCACTGCATTGGATGCACCGAAACCAAAGATAACTGCACAGTCTACACCAGGAACAGAACCCGGAAGCAGCTTGCTTGCAATACCTTGGAAAGAAGTTGTCAGCTCAGCAACGAAGGTACGGACGCCCATCTGCAGAATTGCCAGATATACTGCAAAGTAAAGACAGGTCTGGATTACATAGAACAGCATGCTCTGTCCTTCCTTCATAAAACCGCCTGCAATCAGATAGTCCTTTCCAAGTACACATAAGATTGCGCCAAAGAATACCAGCATCAAAACAGAAGCAGATACCATGTTGTCGTTGAAAATAGATAAAAAGCCGGGAAGTTCCAGATCCTCAATCTTCTTAACCTTCTTATCTTTCTTCTTGCCTTCATTTCCAAAAAGCTTTCCTGCCAGCCAATAGAAGAAAGCTACACCAAACATCTGCTGATGAGCCAGAGCAAAGCCTGCTCCGTCAGTTACTTCCTGACATGGTTTAATTGTCAGGTTAGAACCTACTGCCCAGTAAGCACCCAGAAGAAGAGCCATAACGATCAGCATCGGAACATGCATGCCGGGAGCCAGAAGGCCCGGAAGAGCAAACATGATCAGCCAGTAAGCAGTTGCAGCCTGCTGTACCTGTACGTTTCCTGTGGTAAACAGTGCGCGAAGCTTTGTATATTTGCTGAAGCGCACCAGCAGGATATTTACAATAAATGCGATAAACAGAAGGATCATCGCATCGCCGAAGCCTTTTCCGAATACTTCTTCTACTCCGGCTGTAACGGCATTCTGTCCAAAATACGGATCAATAACTGTTGCGTTAATATTGAAGCGTTCACCCAGACCTACCAGTACAGGACGGAAGTTGTTAACCAGTCCGCCGGAACCAACAGTCAGAATCAGGTATCCTACAATTGCTTTAATTGTGCCTGCCAGAATATCATACCATGGTCTCTGAAGCAGAATATAACCGATCAATACAATAAAACCAATCATAAATGCCGGCTGCTGCAGGATATTTGTTGCAAAATATGACCAGATCTTAGACAAAATTTCCATAAGTCACCCCTTATTCCCTCTCTTAAATCAATCCAGATATTGTTTCTGGATTTCCAACAGATCTTCCGGTGTTTCAGCCTTTAATAAAGCTGCCACCACTTCTTCGTTCATCAGAAGTTCTGACAGACGAACCATATTGTTCATGTGCTGCTCCGGATTGCAGGAAGCCAGCGTAAAAAACAGCTGTGCGTCCTTTTCCGGATCCTCCGGATCAAAAGAAACCGGCTTGTCCAGCTTCATAAAACCAATGCTGGTCTTATGTACCCCTTCAGCCCCTTCCTGAGAATGGGGCATGGCAATGTTTGGCATAAGCACAATATATGGACCATATTTCTCCACGCAGGCAACAATATCTTCCTTATAATTTGCCTCTATCGTACCGTCTGCCTCCAGACTTTCGCAGCTCATGCGGATGGCTTCCTTCCAGTCCGGCGCTTCAGCTGCAAACTTATAATGTTTCTGCTCTACAAATTCTCTCAGCATATAACTTTCCCCCTAACACTTATCTGACCTTACAGGCAGGAACGGAATGGAATATTCTGAGGATGTTCGAAGCAGTCCTCAAATCCGCGTCTGTGGTGGTAAGCTTTCTTATCCTTATCTGTGGGATATACATATTTTCCTCCCACTTCCCAGAAGAATGGATGGAACTTGTAGTCCAGACGGTCTTTCTTCATATCATAAAGTACCCGGATTTCATTGATATCTGCCATAAAGTTGGTCCATACGTCATAGTGGATCGGGATTACAACCTTGGCTCTCAATGCCTCTGCCATACGGAGAATATCTACAGAGGTCATCTTGTCTGCCATACCCACAGGATTCTCACCATAGGAACCAAAAGCCACATCTACATCATAATCTTTGCCGTGCTTTGCAAAGTAAATGGAGTAGTGGGAATCACCGCTGTGATAGATATTTCCGCCCGGAGTCTTAATCAGATAGTTTACTGCCTTGTCATCCATATCGGTAGGACAAATTCCTGTAAGCTCTTCTCTGTTCTCGCTGGTATCATCTGTTGTTACCAGGCAGGTTCTGTCAAAGGAATCCAGAGCAACGATCTCAACGTCTTTGATCTTAATCGTATCACCCGGTTTTACTGTAATGCAGCGATCTGCAGGAACACCCCATTTCTGCCACAGTTCTACAGATTTCTTCGGTCCGATAAATGGTACGGGAACCTCTTCTCCCTTTTCGTTTGTTGTTGTCATGCCGCTCTTAATTACATGGGCTGCATACTCAGCGCTCATATGATCCTGATGGTAATGGGTCGCCAGCACTGCGTCTACCTGCTTAATGGCAAAGGGATCGATCACAAAGGGGACTGCTCTTAAGTTAGGCTGCATCATTCTGCCGCCGCACATATTTGCCATCTGATGTCCCGGCTTCATCTTTCCGTCTCCATGGGTTCTCTTTCCGTTTCCGGCCCAAAGATCTACGGTAAGATTGCATCCTCCAGGAGTCTTAAACCAGATACCGGTACATCCCAGCCACCACATAGCAACGGTTCCCGGCTTCACCTCCTCGTTCTCAATCTCCTCATTCAGCCAGGTTCCCCACTCAGGAAATGTCCCCATAATCCAGCTCTCTCTTGTGATCTCATCAATCTTGCTCATTTCGCATCCTCCTTGTTTTTGATCATTTTTATGATTGTTCTTATGCGTTCATCTCTGTCTTTACTTGAATATTAGCACTTTTTGTGCAGTATAGCAATGGTATTATATGATTGTTTCATATTTTATATGATTCATTTATTATTTTGCATTATATTACACGTAATTTAACTTATCTTTTATATATTTTATCCATCATTTTTACCATTCCATTCGTTTTATCTTTGTATTTTAATTTAATTTTTTATATATTTACTTGTTATCCTGATTTTTACATACTTTCTTCTTGGTTATATGATTCTTTTTTATGGATTTCGGTCTTATCTTTTAGTCGTCATCCCTTCATATGATTCTTTTTACGATATCAGCGTGTTCACCTTTTCGATCGAGTAGGAGGCGGTGATTAACCGCCGTCCTCTCACAGCACCGTACGTACCGTTCGGTATACGGCGCTTTCAA
>OMEJ01000408.1_pt1 | contig 34925 bp, 28 predicted proteins | sample 1645361 | NCBI WGS metagenome assembly OMEJ01 (sample SAMEA103958156, study PRJEB25191) | human gut metagenome
TTGACAACAGCGCAATTCTTCTGAAGGCTGATTACCAATTCAAGGGGCCGCTCACGGAAAACTATGTCCTGCAGCAGCTCCGAGGACAATTTGCGGTGGAACCGCGATACTATTCTGACAAAAATGGGGAGATCGATTTCCTTCTGCAGCATGGGATGGACATCATTCCTGTCGAGGCAAAGGGCGGCGAGGAAAAATCCGCCCCGTCCTTTAAGCGGTACATCGCTGAGCGTCACCCCAAATATGCCATCCGCTTTTCGAAGAGAGGGTACCGCAAGGACGGAGCCATTACCAATATTCCGCTGTACCTGGTCAGAAAGACAAAAGAGCTTTTATGATTTCATCTTTGAAGAGAGGGCCTATAACGCTTCTCAGTCGTCTTTCACGTGTGCCCTACGAATATATACGATGAAATCGCCCTGTAATTTCTCTTCCAGATTCAGCATACACACGCCGCTTTCCTGGAGCAGTTTCATCATATCCGGAGAGATGTCTGATAGAGCATATCCATCATCAAAGTCGGTTAGCTGTTCCTCGAAATCAAGCGGCTCCGCAATATCGACGAATTCTCCGGTGGAGTTGGTGGCAAAAGGCTCATCTCCTTTCGATTCAGGTTCTTCAGATGTAGAACGCCTGTCCATCAACTCACAAAGCCTTAGTATTTCAATTTCGTATATCAGATATGTTCGTTAGCGTCCTTCACTTCATCCATCAGCGCGATGTTGTGATTCCAAGTGATTTGTGCAAGCGTCACTTGCACAATTTTCTTATCTGGAAAGCCCAGAGCGAATTTGGCCATATATTTAAGGTTCCGAGCGAAGTAGTCAGTCACATCTGGAAAAGAAATCTTTATATCCGAGACCAGATTTTCAACGAACCTATTCCCCCACGTCTGCGGTTCTTTCCTCTAATTTAATTAATCTTCCGCATCACGGTCCGGAGGCATCGGCCATTCTACCCTCCAGCAGAGGAACCCGTGGCTGGGGTACAGGCCTCCCCCGATAGCACCGGTGGTACTGGGAGCAGACGACTTACTCCGGCGGGTTCCGAGGAAAGGCTAGGGCACATGGCGCTCTCTTTAAGTAATAGTAATGCTGCCTCACAGATTGATTCTCTCCTCTCCAAAAACAGAAAAAGCCGGAGCAATCATGCTCCGGCAGAAGTTTGGGTCTGGTTTCGTTCACTTGCTCAATCCTTTTGCAACAATCAGAATAAGTCGCTGTGTGTCCCTGTCCGGGTGAGGTAAAGGAGTAATTCCTGCTCTACGATCTCATAAATCAGCAACCAGTCCGGGGCAAGGTGACACTCCCGGCAACCGCTATAATCTCCCGATAAGGCATGGTCGTGATACTCAGCTGGCAGGCCGTTCCCCGTTGCTAAAATCTCAACAGCCTTTTCCAGTATCCGAGTATCATAACCGCGCTTTTTGATTCGTTTATAGTCCCTTTTAAAAGCGGTTTGATATTTAATCGTCAGCATTAAGATCCTCCATCAGCTCCGCCACAGAGGAAAAGCCCCGACTCAGCCCGATTCCCTTTCTTGCGTTCTCTATGGCCTGGAGCGTTTCCAAGTTTGGCAAAGGGTTCCCAACCCGGAACGGAATCGCCTGCTCCCGAACAGCTTGCCGGAGAAACATATTGATTGCCGCGCTCAAGCTTAGCCCGAAACTTTCAAAAAGGGCCTGAGACTGCTCTTTCAAATCAGGGTCTATCTTGATATTGGTACTGACTGGCGTCATATAATCCGCCTCCCTTCTAGTCCTTATTATATGCCTATTGTACCCCTTTTGTAAATATTTTAGGCGCAATTTGATAAAATCAGACGTGGAATATAAAACCATGTTTATCCGATAGTTGTTACATCTCTTTGAGATGGCCGCATCATTTCTGTGCGGCTCTTACGGTCACCCGCAAGTTCAGACTGTGCCTTCAACCGCATGGGCTGCCCCGTGTCCAGTCGTTACACCTTCCCTTCCGGGCTTGGCTCGGCGTTTTCTGCTGGAACAGTATACCATGTCATGCTGAACTTGACAACTCACTTGCCATGGAGCTCAAAGAATCCGGCTTTTAGAATTACGTAAAGTTCTTTCGCCGATCCAATGTCCGCAGAATCAATAATATCTCCCAAATCTGCTTTGAACGCATTTACGTTGACTAACTGTAAAGGTCCATCGGAAAATACAACATCAGACAATTTTGAAAATGCATATTGGCATCTTGTCGGAGCGGATGTATCAATCTTTTTCGTACTCTCAAGAGTTTCCAGCCTCATCTCCTGTAGCACTGTGAACAATTCTTCCACCTCATATTTGAGAGCCTCTCTATACCGGTCTACAACCTTCAGATTTTTTTTGCTGCTTACTGGAGTAGAAAATATCATCTTAAGTTGTTCTAGTTCGAAATTATAGTAGTCGTTATTAAATCGTTGCCTAGCTTCATCAATTAAAATTTCTATCTGATGAACGATCGAGTCTGTTCGCTCTATTTTTTTATTTTTCCAGGAGTCAAGATATTGGTTCACTTGCCTCTCAATTTCTTCAGCAATCGTATTCAAATAACGATAGCGTTGTTCAGCAAATCTGATTAACTCATCAAAATAGATATCAAGAAAAAGGGCATCTTCATCTGGCCGATTGCTATAGAGAATTACAGAAAAATCGCCGTTGCCAAATCCGCCACCTGACCAGCTTGCGTAACGACGTTCCTTTTGTTTACCTCCAGTAAAGTAATCATACAAATTAATTTGATGCGCTGCAAAACAGGCTCGAATTGTTTGGAAGTAGGCATTATCAGATGTTTCAAATAGTTTATGTTGAAAAATCTCTGCATTTCCAGTGAATGGAATAGCACGGGTATCAAAGAACACCCTATGCAACTGCTGAACGGCTTCCCACATCGCATCAATACAGATAATAAAGGTCATAACTTTTATGCTGGAATTATTATCGTTTTTGTTTGAAAGATTCTTTTTATCAATCGCTTCTACAACAACGTTGATCCAATCCATTGCCGAACAGATTATATTCCAACAGTTTTTCCCTTTATAATTGCGATACATTTGAAGGACTAAATCATGTTCATTCACTTTATCTCGAAAGCGTTTTATTATATCTCTGTCCATCGGTCCTCCCATGTCACATGTTGTTTCTCGGCCTTCTCTGTCTGTATTCCAAGTAGTTGTTGATGTTGGTACAAATTGTGATACTGCGTCAACCCCTGAGGCGTTTATTCAAATTCTTTGTTCCCCATCCGAATCCTCAGCAGACATATTTCCAATCAACTGTCTTGCTACAGTAATGACGCCTGAGCAGCAAGTCTCCACGAGCCTTTTCCAAGCAGCAAGATTCAGTTTAAAAAAGTTCTTGGAACCATTCACTCTCCAAATCAATCACATTCTCTAATAGGATTGCAGTCCCATCCCGCAAGCTCAGGATCCGCTCCACCTCGTCAAGCTTCTTCAGCCGTCCGGTAACAGTGAGATAAGCCCCGCCTTCCTTCCGCTCATCCGGCTGAAACCAGGTGACCGTGACCTCCGGCTGCTCTTCGATGTGCTCCATCAGGACTGCCTGCTTTTGATCCAGTTCTTCCTTTGTGTCCTCATCCAGCTCCATTCTTCGGTCTGTCAGCCTGGCCGTCTCCGCAATGGCAGCACCGTGGCTACTCAGGGCCGCAAACGGGCTGAAAATCGCAACACGGTCTCGAATGGACATTCGAGGATGTTTTTTCGATGTGGGATGGGGCAGATCGATCATGTCATCATATGGACCGCTCACTCGTGATGTCCTCCGATCGTCCGGTTTCGCTCTCTGGCCGTGGCGCCCTCCTCCAGGTTCATGCCCTTCAAGATGGCGTTTTTCCCGTATTTCTTCTTGATCCCCAGCATGGCTTCCTGGATCTTCCGCTCTTTTGCGTGAGTGGCCTCATCCGCCTGCGCCTGTCGCTCTTTGGCAGCATAGTCGGTGAACAGATCCAACTGCTCCGTCTCCTCCCCCTTGGGGACACTGGCCTCATCCAGCAGCTTGTTGGCGCTGATGCTCAGCCGGCGGACCAGCAGGTTCGGGTCCACGATCCGGTCATAGAGGGTCGTCACCGCTCTCAGCAGGTCACTGGCCAAAGAGGTGTAGGGAAAGTTCTCTGTTCCCACCGCGTGCTTTGGGATCTTCCGCCCATAGCGATCCGTTGTCACCGGGCCCCGATAATTCCGGCTTCGTTGGGGATCGGTGAGATTCTCGATGTCATAGCCCACGGTGAGCACCAGCTGGTTGGTCACCAGCCCCTTGTCCACCAGGTCCAGGGCCAGCGCGTCCGCCATCTCTCGCACCACCAGTCTAGCCTTCTGAAAGTCATAGGGGCACTGGAGCACTTGGCCGGAGACGATGCTCTTGTTCTCCGGCTTGTACGACTTTGCGTCCGCGATGGTGCAGGGCTCCCAGCCCCAGGCGTGGTCGATCAAGATCTCCGCATTGACGCCGAACAGCTTGTACAGCAGTTCCTCGTTGTAGTAGTCCGTGTCCTTCCCGATTGAGCAACGGGCTACATCTCCCATGGTATAGAGGCCGTGGGCCTCCAGCTTCTTGGCATATCCCCTGCCCACCCGCCAGAAGTCCGTGAGAGGCCGGTGGCTCCACAGGAGTTTCCGATAGGTCCTCTCATTGAGCTTTGCGATCCGCACGCCGTCCTTGTCCGGCTGGATCTGCTTGGCCACGATGTCCATGGCCACTTTGGCCAAATACAGGTTGGTGCCCATTCCCGCCGCTGCGGTGATTCCGGTAGTCTTCAGGATGGCCAGGATCATGGTCCTGGTCAGCTCCCGAGCGGTCATGTGGTAGGTGTCTAGGTAGTTGGTCAGATCGATGAATACCTCGTCGATGCTGTATGGGTAGATATCCTCTGGGGACACGTATTTCAGATAGACGCTGTAGATCTTGGTGCTCCAGTCGATATAGTGAGCCATCCGGGGCGGGGCAACAAGATAGTCCAGAGACAGGGATGGGTTTTCCCGCACTTCCGGGTCATGCCAGGAGGAGCCGGTAAACTGGCGGCCAGGGGCTTCTCTCTGCCGCCGGGCGTTGACCTCTCTCACCCGCTCCACCACCTCGAACAGCCGGGCCCGGCCGGAGATGCCATAGGCTTTCAGTGAGGGGGAGACGGCCAGGCAGATGGTCTTCTCCGTGCGCTGCTTGTCCGCCACCACCAAATTGGTGGTCATGGGGTCCAGGCCACGCTCCACGCACTCCACACTGGCGTAAAATGATTTCAAATCGCAGCAGATGTAGGTCCGTTCCTTCATGCCTCGCTCCCTCCCTTCTCCATTAGTCTGCCACGGGCACTGTCACATTATCGGGACCATCCCAGCACGGCGTCCAGCTCCTCCTGGGCCGCCTCCGGGAAGTTCTTTTGGATCTGCTCATAGATCAAAGCCTTGGACTCTGCCGGGTCCATGGAATAGGCCGAGGCGATGTGGTCGTAGCCCCACAGGGCCTCCGGCGTGGTATAGACGGAGATGGGCCAGCCGTAGGGGAGCCCCTTCTTGTTGATTCGCTGCCGGAAGTCCCGGATCAGCAGATAGCCGCCCATCTGGAGGTCCGTGACCGTTCCCTCGAAGTTCTTCTCGCCCTCTTTGCCAAATCCTGCCTGCCGCTTCAGCGCAAAGGAGAACCACTCCTCCTGTCCGTCAAAGCAGTCCATGATCCGCTTCTGACGCATGGAGGCCAGTTCCTCGTCCCAGCGGCTGTCAAAGTCATAGCCATCCCGCCGCCAGTTGGCGAAGTGAGGGAACCAGGCTTTGGAGATGAAACCGGCTTTCCCACCAAAGAACTTCCCGTAGGCCACCTTTCCGCTGCGGGCGATGAGGCAGCGCCACTCCCAAGGGTCCTGCTCCGGATCGCCAGTCCACCAGAAGAGGTCAGCGGTGTTCTCCTCCGCAGAGAAGCCGTCCACCTCATTTTTGAACAGGGGCAGGAAGCCGATCTCGTCGATCCAGTCGATCAGCTCCTCCCAGCTTTGAATACGGGCGGGATCGTCCCAATCCAAGCCCCGCATGATCCACTCGCCGTTCTCGATCGCCACGATGCCGCCTCCTCGAAATTGCCTGAGACGATTATACCACATGGAGTCTGGGGATGCCATAGCGGTCACATCGGCTGCTCGGAGAATAGCTCTATTCAGATTGGGCGGGTGCAGATCCCCTAATTGGGCACTTATCGAAAGGCCAATGAACCTACTGGGATTTTATATCTGGAACTCCTCGCCTTTATTTCTCCGCCTTATCTCCTCCTGAATATATCAGTAAATTATTCCTCAGTGCTTCCTTCAAGTTCAGCATACACACGCCGCTTTCCTGGAGCAGTTTCAGCATATCTGGAGAGATGTCTGATAGGGCATACTCATCATCGAAATCTGTTGGTTGGTCCTCGAAATCAAGAGAGACCGCCACATCAGAGATTTCTTCGGTGTAACCGTCGTTGACAGGCTCCTCCCCTTTCGAATCAGGTTCTTCAGGCATAGCACGCTCGCCCATCAACTCGCATGGCTCTTCCTGTCCACAACTATCACAGGCAGAACACGCTTGCAGCAATACGAGGATCAAATCAGCTGCCAGCTTTTGCAGTGCCTCGCTGGCATTGATCAGTTCCATAGCGGTCATCTCCCCGGGAATCACAGCGGCTGCATGATCCAGGCAGTGCAATTCCAGTCGATCAAATCCGGCCAAATTTGATTGCTCCAAATCCTCTGCTCGGACGATCACTTCATTCTGTTTCACGAACACGACGACTCTCCTTCCCAAAATCGCTCTGCATAAAAACAAGCGATATGTCCTTTCTAAAATATAGATTCCTGCTTCTCAGCGCCCGGCGATAAGCCTTGACCCATTTACTAACCCATCAGCCGTTGGACACGCCGAATTTTATTGGACGAAAAAATTCCGAAAAGCAGAAAAATCCGCGAATATTGTTTGCTTTATCACGCAAAAGATTTTCCAGCGGTATCTACGGACCAGAAGGCCGGGGGTTCGAATCCCTCAGGGCGTACCAGCAAGAAGCCTGTGTTCTCTAAGAACACAGGCTTCTCTGTTTTTCTCCGGTCCTTCCCCCGCTTCGTCTCTGCCCATATCACGCCACAGGCCGGTGAAATTTCAGGCTACTTCTACCATTACTATCAGTTCCTCGCTGCTGTCAGGATGCCGCTGACCGTGTTTACCGCCTGGATCTGGGTGTCTTTGGTGACGTGGGCGTAGGTGTCCAGCGTGAATCCGGCGCTGTAATGGCCCATCATTCCGGAGACTGTTTTCACGTTTCCCCCGTTCTGCCGGGCGATACGCCGCTGGATACGGAGCGTTTTTCTCTGGAAGTCAATGCCTGTCCATTTTAATCCCAACAGCTCTCCCCGCCGCAGGCCGGTTGTCCAGGTCCATGTAGCAGCGTTCATACACGCCGCTTTTCCCGGCCTTCTGAAAAAACGCTGTCAGCTGATCCGGTGTCAGGTCCTTCACCTCCTGCGCTCCACCTTTCGCAGTGTGTGCAGCTCTTGGCCGGGGTTGTTCGGATGAGCGACTGTTCCGCCTCTACTTCCATGGCGGGGGACGGCATTTGGCGAAGATTCCGCACTGTTTTGCATACAAGTCTTTTTGCTTTACAGCGGTTCTCTTTGCTTTGAACGTCCTCCTTTTCCAGCAGCTCTTTATAGAGCCACTGTATCTCCAGAGAGGAATTGCCCGGGCTTCCGGCCAGAGTTATCAAAGAATTGACAGCTGCGGAGGCGGATTGTGTCGGGACAGCTTTCCATCTTTCGATTCAGTATATCAGGCCGCAGCTGGAGCGTCTGGACTGCCTCCGCTTTCATATCCGCAAGCAGCAGGAAGCACGGCAAAGCTGACCGGCAGCACAAACACAAGACTATTTTTCGAGAAGGAATTTTTATGAGGCTCCAGGACAACGCCGCCTTTGCGCCGCTGCGCTGCGTTTTGGCCGGATTTTTCAAAAGCATCTCCCATGCGCCGTCCAGATCTGTGTCTGCCTGGGGCTGAGTGCTGTTCCTTGCATCTGGAATTTCCGGATGGCGGAAGCGCAAATGACGGCTTTCAATCTGCGGAGTCTTTCGGTCGGTACAGGGTGAGCGTGTACATCGGAGCCGTTGGCTCGCCCTTCCATCCAGAGCCATCGTGTCGAACCTCCACATATTGTTCCTGTGATTTGGAGAACACTATTTCTAAATTACGCATTTGGAGGATCGTATATGGAGTCATTGTGGGAACAGACGTCCGGACATACAGGGTTTGGTCATCTGGAGCAGGATGCAAAGACCGATGTATTGATTATCGGCGGGGGGATAGCGGGGGTTTTATGTGCATATCTGCTGCACCAGGCCGGAGTCCTCTATCTGCTCTTGGAAGCTGAGACGATTGGCGGCGGGATCACCAAAAACACCACCGCCAAAATCACCTCCCAGCACGGCCTGATCTATGACAAGCTGATCCGTAAATTTGGAGCTGGCCAGGCCAAACAGTACCTTGATGCCAATGAAGCGGCCCTTCAGAAGTACCGGGAGCTGTGCCGCGGCATGGACTGCGACTTTGAAGAAAAGACTGCCTATGTGTACTCTCTGAATGACCGCCGGAAAATCGAACGGGAGCTGGATGCCCTGGAAAAACTGGGGGTTCCTGGGGAATTTACAGACCGCCTCCCCCTCCCCTTCCCTGTGGCCGGAGCAGTTCGATATCCAAACCAGGCCCAGTTTCATCCGCTGAAATGGATCGCCGCGATTTCAAAGAGCCTGCACATCTGCGAGCACACGCCGGTGCGGGAGCTGGTCGGAACAACTGCAATTACGGATTATGGAAAAGTCACGGCAAACAAAATAATTGTAGCCACCCACTTTCCCTTTTTGAATAAGCACGGCAGCTTCTTTGCCAAACTGTATCAGCACCGCTCCTATGTGATTGCTCTGGAAAACGCCCCGAATGTAGACGGCATGTATGTGGACGAGGCCCAGACGGGCATGTCCTTTCGCAACTACAAGAATTTGCTGCTGGTAGGCGGCGGAGACCACCGCACCGGAAAACAGGGCGGGGCCTGGCAGGAACTGCGGGATTTCGCCCAGCGGTACTATCCCAAGGCCGCAGAGACATCCCACTGGGCTACCCAGGACTGCATGTCTCTGGACGGCGTTCCCTATATCGGCCCCTATTCCGCCAGCACATCCGACCTGTATGTGGCCACCGGTTTCAACAAGTGGGGAATGACCTCCGCCATGGTGTCGGCCATGGTCCTGTGCGATCTTGTCCAAGGGAAGCAGAGCCCCTATGCCGAGGTGTTTTCCCCCTCCAGAACGATCCTCCGCCCCCAATTGGCGGTCAATGGCTTCGAGGCCGTGGTCAACCTTCTGACCCCTTCCGCCAAGCGTTGTCCCCATCTCGGCTGCGCGTTGAAATGGAACCCGCAGGAGCACACGTGGGATTGCCCCTGCCACGGCTCCCGTTTTACAGAGGAGGGCAGGTTGATCGACAACCCGGCAACGGGGAATCTGAAAAAGTAGTGCCGCCGAATGAAACAGCTCCATCTGTGTTTCCTGTCTGAGACGCAGATGGAGTTTGCATAACAAGCACGATCTTTCCCCCAATCCCTAGTCTGTTGCCCCGGCCGCAGAAGATGCACAGAGTCCTTCCAGAAAAGGCAATCGGCCGATCCGGTCTTGCCGCATGGTTCAGGCCCTGCCTCTCATCCCTCTCCGGCGGAATATGGGCAGCAGTTCCGGTTGGTTTTGGAACTATCTGTATATAGTATCCGCATTGCTCCCTTTTGAACAGCAATCTATATCCGGTATCCGATATATAGGTGCGCCCCTTCTCCATCAGTACGATTCTTGATCCCCTGTTCCGTTGAAGATGTGGTCCGCCTTCGCGCCGTCATATCCCCTACGCCAGAAATGCCGGTTTCCATATTTATCTCATGTTCGCATGCTTTCATAGATCATCAGACTATTTTTCCCCTTTCAACACCCCATAATCTGTGAAACGCTGTACTTGGGCGGGATACCTGCCAATATGTGAACATGATCTTTGTACGCCTCTCCTCTATAATTTCTGTCCCCTTGTATTCACACAATTTCCTCCTTTGGTTCTTGTAGCAGTTGGCAGACCTCCATTGTTCTACCAAAGGAGGACATTTTTTCGGCATGGATAAAGCTTTTTGGAACCATCGGTTTTGCCGGTGGTTCTCTTTTTCAAAAAAGCAGCAGGGCGGATTTCTCCGCCCTGCTGTCTTATTCTGCTTTGTCTCAGGCCACCTGATTCCAGAAGCGATAAAGGATCACCGCGAACTGGGCGCGGGTGGCTGTTCCAGCGGGGTTCAGCGTCCCTGCGCTGGTGCCGCCCACGATGCCGTTGGCCACGGACCACTGCAGGGGTTCCACTGCGTACCCCGCCACGCTGCCGGCATCCGGATAGGCGCTCAGATCGGCCCGCTGGCCGTTGGCATAATTCCGCAGTTCCGCAAAGCGGTACAGCAGGGCCACCAGCTGCTGCCGGGTCACCGCCGCACCGGGGTTGGTACCGTCGGAGATGCCGTTGTCCATGGCCCAGGTGCGTGCCTCTGCCATGTTGGCGGGAGACTTTTCGCTGAGCCGCGCCAGGATCATCCACACCTGCTGGCGGGTGATACTGCCGTTGGGGCTGAACGTCGTGGCCGTGGTGCCGTTGACGTAGCCGTTGTCATAGGCCCAGACAATCTCATCGTAGGCCCAGAAGGTCTCCGGCACATCGGTAAAGAAGGCGCTCTCCCCAGTGCGGGCGAAGGTGACTTCGATGGTCACCCGGCCGCGGGGCTGTTCAAAGGTATAGGTGCCGTCCCGATTGGCGGTGACGTCGATCTCCCGGCCATTCCGGTCGGTGACGATGACCTCGTCCACCCCATAACCGCTGTCGGGATCCGGGGTGATGGTCACCTTGTCGCCCTCCTCGGGAGTCCGGGGATTCACCTTTACGCTGCCGCCGCTGCCGACATTCAGGATGGGGGCGTAACTGGGATCGCTGTCAGAGCCGCCGGAGCCGGTAGATGGGGCAGAATAATAAACCTCATACCCTCCCGAGATCTGCCGCACATAGTAGTTTGCGGCACATTGGATATTCGCCGCACTGAAAGCATGGCCGTTTGTGTAAATAGAGATGTTCTTGGAGACGGAGACCGTTTCACTGATGTCCTTCAGCAGATACACGGCCGAACCCACGGGCGCGGAGGAGATCGCCTCTGCCAGCGTCTCGTAGTACGTCTCCGTGTTTCCGGACACCACGTAAGCGGTATCAGAGGCTGCGGCTTCCTCCACATTTACCTGGTTCAGATACTTGTTCGCACAGTCGATAAAGGTGGATCCTGTGACCGTGATCGGAGCAACCTGCTCTCCTTCCACAGCGCTGGTATTATTGACGCAGTATCCGCCCTCCTGGCTGCAGTTTTTGAATGTGTTGTCCGCAACTGTGATTGTGGAGGTTTCGGTCACCGCGCCGCTGAACATAATTCCGCTGCCGCTGCCGCTCAGATCAAAGGTGTTCCCCGTAATCGTACACTTGTCGATTGTACCATAGGCCACAGAGATCGCACAGGACTGGTTTGTTCCATCAAAGGTGCAGTCTGTCACCGTGAGCTCTTCGCCTGCAACCAGCATTCCCCAGCTGCGCATGTTCCGGAAGGTGCAATGATCGTATGTCACATCATTTGCATGGGGATTATTGAGCGCCATATAGCACGTTTTGACCTCGATGTCATCGAGTCCCTCCACGCCTTCCAGTCCGGTGAAGGTCGTATTGGTATAGGTGGCGTTGTTCCAACGGTCAAACACCGCAAATCCGTTGGTACGGATGGTACAGTCTGTTACAACCAGCTTCCACGCTTCGTCGATATTCTCGCCGGTTTGCGCCCAAGCAGCAACGCCGATCACAGAAGGAGACGCACTGTTGATTTCGTCTGCGGTCCCGGCAACAGGGGCGATCAATTCCGTGTTTTTCAGAGTCAGGGTTCCTCCGGCGGCGCCGTAATGAACAATGGCGCCATAGGGAATTGCAGTGCCGGTCATCCGCTGAACAATGCAGTTTTGGATGGTAAGATTTGTTCCCGTTTCCGTGGTTTTTAATTTGCAGGCACCCTGGTCCTTAGAGTCCTCCTCAGAATAGGTCTGCTGGAACCAGATGCCATCCAGTGTGACGCCATCCGCGGCAACACTGACCGTTCCCGTCAGGATCGTGCCGGCTTCGTCCGCGCCGCTGCCAAGCAGCGTGATCTTCTTGCTGATTGTGAGATCGTCGGCATAGGTCCCGGGTTTGATCCGAACCGTGTCACCGGAGCCGGCCGCATCAATGGCTCCCTGGATCGTGGTGAACTCCCTGTCGCCTATCTGTGCCACAAAGGTCTTGGCGGGGTCTTTCTCCACCACAAAGCTGCCGTTCTCGCCCTTGACCGCCACATAGCCGTCCTGGCACAAGGCCTCCGGCACTTCGGCGGAGAACGTGCCGCCGGAGACAGAAACTACCTCGCCGGCAGTGGGCCATGCTTCTTCCGTCTTATTTGTATTATTGAAGGCGTAGGCCTTGACCGCATCAACACTTTCTGCAGATTGGAAGGTTCCGTCCTCAATGGTGACGGTGCCCAGGTCCTGATAGCCCTCCCGCTCCACAATCGAGATGGCAGCGCCGTCGCCGATGACGCCGTCATCTCCAGTTTTGTTTTCATGCCGCCCTGTTACTATGATGGCCGTCTGCGCTCCCCGTACTGCCAGACTGCCGGCGCACATCTGCACACCCACATACTTGGCGTTGATGATGGAGTTTTCGATGGTCACTGTCCCGGTGCTGGGGAAGTAGATGCCGTTCCCATTGGGCACGTTGAGGGTGCTGTTCTTCAGGGCGATGGCGTTCTTCACATTGGTACCGTTGGTGACGATGCCGTAGATATCTTCTCCCTCAACGCCGACGGTAACACCTTCCAGGGTGAGGGAGCTGTTGCTGTACAGCACCCGAGCTCCATCTGCCTCAGGGCTTGTCCCCTCCAGGGTGCCGTTCTGGATGGTGAGTCCGACATTCTCATAATTGACATCTACAATCGCGTCTGAGCCTGTGTAAGTATACGTTCTGCCGGCAAGATCCAGCGTGCCGCTGCGGCTGCCGGAATAGATCTTGTCACTTCCAGTATAATCGTGCAGAAGCGTCACGACGGCATTGTCCCCGGCAGCGCTCACCGCATTGGCATAGCGGCCATAAATGCGGTCGACACCGCCGACGCTCACCCGGAAGCCGCCGTTGGCAATATAGTCTGCCGCAGTTTCACTGTATAGGAGATACGCGCTGCTGTCCAGCTTGACAGCATCCGTACCGCCCTCCAGAACCACAAGTGTCACGCCGGCGCCGATTTCGGCGGGCAGCGGAATCGTACTGTTCCCGGATTTCACGCTGACAGGCAGCTTCGCCCGAATGGTGCCGCCCTGCCCGGAAACCGAGTTGATGAGCCGCATAGTGGAGTCCACGCCATCAACCGGCTTACTGCTGTAATTCGTCTTCAATGCCACTGCGCCGTCACTGCTGGTAACTGCCGTGCCGTCAATATCATAGCCATTGAGATCAATGGTCACACCATAATTTACAGTACTGATGCCGGAGGTGAGCACGAGACTTTTCTGCAGCTGGACGGTGCTGCCGGCAGGCGCTGCTTTCGCAGCCGCACTCAACGTCAGGTAGTTGGTTCTGCTCCCATCCCGGGCAATCACGACCGCCTCGGCGGACTCGTCTTTCACTCCAACAGAGAGGGAGCCGTCGGGATTTTCCACCACGCCGTAGCCATCCCTGAAGGCGTCGGAACTGTTGACAACCCGCGCCGCCTCGGCGCCGGGGAAGCTGCCGCCGGAAATTTCTGCTGTGGCTGTTTCTGCCAGACTGATTACGTACGAAGAGCCGTCGCCCTGCGTCTGGAAGGTACCGCCGGTGAGCGTGAGATCCGCGCCGGCACCCATGGAAATGGCGGTTCCGCTGCTCTCACTGGTGAATGTTCCTTTCGAAATGGTCAGCTTGCCGGTGTTGGCCCCGCCTGCAAAGTAGTCAGAGCCCACAACCGTGCTCTCGGCGGTAAATGTGCCGCCGGAGATCGTTGCCGTGTTGGCATTATATACGGCATAGCGATTCTCGCCGGGCTGCGTGAAGTTGCCGCCGGTAATGGTCAGCTCTCCGTAATCGTCATTCTTTACTGTGATCTGGCCGCCGGTAAAGGTGCCGCCGTTGATGGTCAGCTTGGCTTGATTCCCGCCCGCGCTGGGCTGGGGCTCACCATTGGAGCCATTTTCCGCTGCGGAGCTGTTCTGCCAGCCATTGCCGATCAGGCTGGAATAGAGGCCGGAGTTGCCATCAGAAAACTTCACCGTGACGCCGTCTTTGATGGTCATGGTGCCGAAGTTCTTCAACACATACCAGCTGTTGCTGCCGCTTGCGTCGCTGCCGGTACTGGCCTCCTGAGAGCGGGTATAAGAGCCGCCCTGCAGGGTGATGGCCGCATTGATGTTGTTGTACACCGCACCCCTGCCATGGCTGATGTTATCCACCACGCCGGACTTCTCCGCGGAGGTATCCACAATGGTAATCCGGGTGCTGTTGTTGAAGATCGTATGACTTTCCTTATTGGTCAGGGTGTGGCCGTTCAGGTCGATTTTGATATACCGGCCTTCCGGGATCACCACGTCTTCAGCCAAGTTCTCATTCAGTGTAATGGTGTACAGCCCTTTGTTGGTGTCTTTGTTATACGCTTGCGTAGCGTCGATGGCCGCACTGACGGAGTCATATTCCGTCGTCCCGCCGTTCTGTTCCATGGTAACGGCGGACTCCTCCAGAAGAATGATCTCCTGAAGCGGCACCTCATTCGGCACAGAGGTGCTGCCATTTTCAGGGATTTCCTCCCCGGTGGGGTCCTGTACACCGTCTTCCGGCGTCTGCGGATCCCTTTCATCCTCTCCGTCACCGGCGGGCAGTTCCGGATCCCCGTCACTGGGCTGAAGGTCCTCTTCTCCCTCCTGCTCTTTCTCCGGATCGTCTGGCTCCTTTTCAGGAGTCGAAGGCTCCTTGATCTGCTCTTCCTGCTGTTCTCCGGATTCTTCCGGAGGTGTGAGTTCCTCTGCAAACACTGCCGTAGGAAGCAACGTCAGTATTAGACAGAGCGCCATCAGGACAGACAGCAACTTTCTCTTCATTTTCTCGTTTCCTCCTTTTATAACTTCTTTATAACCCCTGCGCTTCAGGTTCAGAACGCACAATGACACAGCCGCTTTACAGGCGGCTCCCGCTCCGGAGACCGCCTGTAAACACTGCGAACATGAAAATCACAGAGCATGTCCCATCACCTCCTCCCAACTGACGATAAGCGGTTCATTTAGCGACCGCTCCTGGAAATGCTCCAGCAGCAGACGAAAGCAGACCGCAGATTCGTCCGCTGTGGATTACTGAGTTTCCTTGGACACCGTATCTGTCTGGCGCGCTGTCCGGGTGTCACGGGTCAGCGTCTGTTCGATCCTTTTCTCTTTAGAATATTTTTATGTCAAAATTTATATTTTGACCATATAAAATATCTGGCTCTGCACAGTTTGCACTGTGAGAAAGAAAAAGTGCCACGCCAGCAGCGCCTTCCAGGCACTGATGGGTATGAAAAGAAAAGCCGCAATCTTTCTCATTTTTGCGGCTCTTTTTTGTGTGTCAAAAGACGGGATGGGTCTTGTGTTTCAAAATGCCAGATGGTATAATATTATTATCTATACAGTAAGTAAAGATATTTATTTTCGCTTTTATATTGTCAAAATATAAATTATGTCCTATAAAATTAATCCCAGCCTGTTTAGTTGCTGTGCGTGCTCCGCACCGGAGGTCGTCAGATAAATGCGTGTGGTTTCGATGGAGCTGTGGCCCAGCACATCGGCCAATCGAACAATATCCTTACAGGCCCGGTAGAAGATCGTGGCAAAGAGGTGCCGAAAATTGTGCGGGAATACTTTTCCCGGCTCCACTCCTGCGTATCTGCACAGCTGTTTCATCTCCGCCCAGATCTGACGGCGGCTCAAGCTTCTTCCGCTTCTGGTGAGAAAGATCTCACCAGAAGCGGTTTTGTGTTTTTGCGCGTATTTCAGCAGCTTCCGGCAAAGTTTTTCCGGCAGGAGGATGGTTCGGATTTTCCCTTTTAAAAAGATATCCGTCCGGCCCCGTTTTGCTGCCTCCATGGTGATATACTGCACTTCGGAGACACGGATGCCGGTAGCGCAGATCGTCTCCATAAGCAGCGCCAGCCGCTCCTGTCCTCTGGAACGGGCCGTCTCCATCAGACGTTCGTACTCCGGACGTGTCAGCTCCCGGCCCGCGTCCCGGAACAGCCGGCGCTGGACTCTCAGAAATTTTACCCGGCACCCGTCCCAGCCCAGAAAGTGAAACAGGCCGTTGAGCGCCGCCAGCATGGCATTGACCGTTGCCGGCGCATAGTCCTGCGTAAGCAGATGCTCTTTCCAGGCTGCCGCCGTCTCCTTTGTCACCGGAGAGCCGTCCAGCCAGACGGCGAATGCCCGGATGTGGCGCAGGTAATTCTCGATGGTACCGGCGCTGCGCTCCTCGGCACGCAGGTGCGCAGCAAAGGCTGTGAGTCGTTCACTGGAAATCGTAAGTTCAGACATTTGCAGACCTCCTCAACAAAAGATCCTCCTTATTTTACCTTACAGACGGCGGTTTATGTGCCGGGGATATTCTCCCGAGCTCTTCGGAAAAAGCCGAAAAAGCGGGAACATCTACGTGATGTTCCCGCTTTTTCCATGTCACAATATCTGTTTTTCTGCCGGAGATGTCTCCCGCCCTCCGCCGTATTGCGGCTGTGCTTTGATCAGCCAGTCCCGGGCTTCCTGCAGCTCCCGCCTTCCCGGCGTGATCTGCAGCTGGTAGTTGACCCGGCCCAGGAGCTGAGCCAGGTAGCGGTCCTCCGGTCCGTCGATCCCGGCTCGCGCCATGTGGCCGGAGATGCCAAATTTTTGGCAGAAATGCAGCTCCTGGCGCAGTGCACGGCGCTCTTCGGACGGGACATTGCACTTTTTGTTGACCACAATACCTGTCACAAGCTGCCGGCGGTCTGCCGGGAGCCATTTTGTCTTTCCGGGATTGAGATAGAACCCCAGCGCCCGCAGCCGGGGCTCCACGCACCGGAGCACCTCATCCCGGGCGAAATCGCCGGAGAACGTCATGTCGTCGCAGTACCGGGTGTAAGCGATCTGCCTCTCCCGGCACCAGGCCCCCACCTCGTTGTCAAAGTCCCGCATAAGGATATTGGTGATGCAGGGGGATGTGGGCGCCCCCTGGGGCAGCCGATCCCACCCGTAGCACAGCATAGCCAGCAGAATACGTAAGTTCTCTGCATAAACCTCAGCTGGAAAGGCAGTTTCCTTCACAGCGGAATACAGGATACTGTCAAAAAAATGACAGATGTCCAGCTTCAAAACACAGGGCTTTCCCACATGGGGCGCAGCATTGCACAGGGTGCTGCCGCCGTATCGATAGGCCGTGGCGTAGGGGGACACAGGCATGTGGACCAGCAGCACCCGCAGGATCTGGCGCTGGATGTGCTTCAGCAGCGGGTCCGGGACCGACAGCTCCCGCACACCGCCGGAGGACTTGGGGAGCTGCCTGCGGATGTAATGGCGGTCCAGTGTATTGCTGACGGCATACAGCGTCCCGGCGGGGATCCCCAGATCCCGCACAAGGGAGGAGAGCTCCCGATAGACAATCAAGTGCTCTCCTCCCTTCTCATGCCTGTGGAGCGATACAAATTTGTATGGGGAACCGCGCGGCGGTATCTTCCAGCACATCGCAGGTGTGCTCCAATACCGCAAGCGGGCTCGCCTGCGCGAAGCGCATACGCCAGAATCCAGCCAACCGGCCGCGACTCGCGGCCGGCGCCCGAAAGGGGCTGCAGCTATCACCCCTGTTAGCAGGCATGGTGCGAACTTTATCAGAATTATAGCAGATCGCCCGCCGCTGTCAAGAGGCGGACGGCAGCCACAGCTCACAGCGGAAGACCTCGCCGTCGTAGAGCCGGTCAGCAGCTGCACCTTCACCGGCTGGGACACCGCCTTTTCGATCTCCGCCTGGAGCACATTACGGGCAATCGGTTCCGTTTCAACTGCACCGATGGCACTCCCGGCCACACCCTATACAACGAAAATACGTTTGAATACAACGGCATCGCCGTCCTGCTGAAATCGGTTCCCTCAGACCCCGCGCCGGACTTTCAGAACAGTGTGTTCCCCGGCAACGACACCGATATCCGGCTGTCCCCCGGCGGGTGGGCCCACCGTGAGTCCCAGGGCGTCCGCCCCGGCATTTTATCAAAATCACGACTGGTTTTTTATGGAACACTGCCAAACTTTTTATAGGTTTGCATCCGATACTTGACAAAAAATATCCAAATTGGTATTCTCCAATTGACAATACGACGCATAAAAGGAGAACGCGGCATTGGTCATTACCCGGGAGACAGATTACGCCCTGCGCATCCTGCGGGCACTGTTGGATGGAAAACTGCATACCGCGGGACAGATCGCACAGGATGAACTCCTCCCCCAGGCCTTTGCCTATAAAATCCTGAAAAAGCTGGAGAAGGCCGGACTGGTGGAGGTGGTCCGCGGAACGGCGGGCGGCTGTCGGCTGTCGGCGGATTTGACCGGCACCAGCCTCTATGACCTGATGAAGGCCATGGGAGAACGCGGGAATCTGAGCTCCTGCATGGACCCGGCGTATCAATGCCCCTGGCGCAGCTGCCACGGCGGCTGCACCGTGCACTGCAAGCTGGCTGAGATTCAGAACAAGCTGGACGAGGAGCTGCGGGCCCACAGCCTGCAGGAGATTTTGACGGACCCCTGATTTGACAGTTTTTCTTTTGCTTGAAAGTTGATAAATTTTATCAAGATTAAAGAGGAGGTACGACTATGCTGTTTCAGACCACACAGGCACACGAGGAACTCCGCGCCAAAGTCCGTGCGTTTGCGGAGGAGGAGATCAAACCCATCGCGTTCATGCTGGACCAGCAGAACGAGTTCCCGGACGAGGCCATCCGGAAGCTGGGCGAGATGGGCCTCATGGGCATCCCCTTCCCCGCGGAGTACGGCGGCGCCGGGCTGGATGCCCTGAGCTACGCCATCGCCGTGGAGGAGCTGGCCCGGGTGGACGGCGGCGCGGGCGTCATCCTGTCCGCCCATGTCTCCTTAGGCTCCTGGCCCATCTTCGCCTACGGCACCGAGGAGCAGAAGCGCAAGTACCTGGTGCCCCTGGCCAAGGGCGAGAAGATCGGCGCCTTCGGCCTGACGGAGCCCAACGCCGGATCCGACGCCGGCGGCACTGAGACCACCGCCGTCCTGAAGGGCGACCACTATGTCCTCAACGGCGGCAAAATCTTCATTACCAACGCCCCCAAGGCGGACACCTATGTGGTCTTTGCCGTCACCACACCGGATATCGGCACCCGGGGCATCAGCGCCTTCATCGTGGAGAAGGGCTGGAAGGGCTTCTACTTCGGCGACCACTACGACAAAATGGGCATCCGCTCCTCCTCCACTGCCGAGCTGATCTTTGACAATGTGGAAGTGCCCAGGGAGAACCTGCTGGGCAAGGAGGGCGACGGCTTCAAGATCGCCATGTCCACCCTGGACGGCGGCCGCATCGGTATCGCGGCCCAGGCGCTGGGCATCGCCCAGGGGGCCTATGACGCCGCCGTGGCCTACTCCAAGGAGCGCATCCAGTTCGGCAAGCCCATCGGCTTCCAGCAGGCCATCTCCTTTAAGATCGCCGACATGGCCACCAAGCTCCGCTGCGCCCGGTTCCTGGTGTACTCCGCCGCCGAGCTGAAGGAGGCGCACGCCCCCTACGGCATGGAATCCGCCATGGCCAAGATGTACGCCTCCGACATCGCCCTGGAGGTCACCAACGACGCCCTGCAAATTCACGGCGGCGCCGGGTTCATGAAAGGTATGGAGGTGGAGCGGGCCTACCGGGACGCCAAGATCACCACCATCTACGAGGGCACCAACGAGATCCAGCGGGTGGTCATCGCCTCCCATATCCTGGGCAAGGCCCCCAAGAGTTCCGGCGGTTCCTCCAGCCAGCCCAAGAAGCCCGCGCCCGTCACCGGTGTGCGGAAGAAGGTCATCCTGCGGGACGGCTCCCCCGCCGAGCAGGTGGCCGCCCTGGTGGAGCATTTGAAGAAGGACGGCCACGACTTCACTGTGGGCATCCCCCTGGACACCCCCATCGCCCAGGCGGAGCGGGTGGTCTCTGCCGGCAAGGGCATCGGCGGCAAGAAGAACATGAAGCTCATTGAGGATCTGGCCAAGGCCGCCGGCGCGGCCATCGGCTCCTCCCGTCCGGTGGCGGAGACGCTGAAATACGTGCCCCTGAACCGCTATGTGGGCATGTCCGGTCAGAAGTTCACCGGCAACCTGTACATCGCCTGCGGCATCTCCGGCGCGGTGCAGCACCTGAAGGGTATCAAGGACGCCTCTACCATCGTGGCCATCAACACCAACGCCGGCGCCCCCATCTTCAAAAACTGCGACTATGGCATCGTTGGGGATGTGAACGAGATTCTGCCCCTGCTGACCGCTGCTCTGGACACCGGCGAAAAGCAGCCCGCGCCGCCCATGGTGAAGATGAAGCGGCCCCGTCTCCCCAAGCCGGAGCCCATCGGCAAGCGATACGTCTGCGGCGGCTGCGGCTATGAGTACATCCCCGAGCTGGGCGACCCGGACGGTGACATCGCCCCCGGCACGTTGTTTGAAAAGCTGCCGGAGGACTGGGTCTGCCCGGAGTGCGCGGAGCCCAAGGACCAGTTCATTGAGGCGTAACGGCCTGTCATCTGTGAGTAAAGGAGGATTTCTTCATGCATTGTGTGAGAACTGTTACCGAAAATCTCTATTGGGTCGGCGCCAATGACCACCGTCTGGCTCTGTTTGAGAACATCCACCCCATCCCCAAGGGGGTCAGCTACAACGCCTATCTGCTGCTGGACGAAAAGAGCGTCCTGTTTGACACGGTGGACTGGTCCGCCTGCCGCCAGCTGCTGGAGAACCTCGAATACCTGCTGAACGGAACGCCTCTGGACTATCTGGTCATCAACCACATGGAGCCGGACCACGGCGCCTCCATCGAGGAGATCCTGCTGCGCTATCCCAAGGTCCGGATCATCTCCACGGAGAAGGCCTTCATGCTGATGCGCCAGTTCGGCTTCCATGTGGACGGTCACGAGTGCATCCAGGTCAAGGAGGGCGACACCTATTCCTTCGGCGACCACACCGTCACCTTTGTGGGAGCTCCCATGGTCCACTGGCCCGAGGCCATGGTGACCTTTGATACCACCAACGGCGTCCTCTTCTCCGCCGACGCCTTTGGGTCCTTCATCGCCCTGGACGGCAAGCTGTTTGCCGACGAGGTGAACTTCGACCGGGACTGGATCGACGAGGCCCGCCGGTACCTCACCAACATCGTGGGCAAGTATGGCCCCCACATCCAGCTGCTGCTGGGCAAGGCCGGCGGCATCCTGGACCAGATCCGGTATATCTGCCCCCTTCATGGTCCCGTGTGGCGGAAGGATCTGGGCTACTTCATCGACAAGTACGACAAATGGAGCCGCTATGAGCCGGAAGTCAAGGGCGTGCTGATTGTCTACGCCTCCATGTACGGCAACACCGAGGCAGCCGCCCAGGCGCTGGCCGCCAAGCTTTGCGAACGGGGCATCACCGACGTGGCCCTGTACGACGTGTCCAACACCCATGTGTCCTACCTGATTGCCGAAAGCTTCAAGTACAGCCACATCGTCCTGGCCTCCGTTACCTACAATCTGGGCATCTACCCGGTGATGAAGAGCTATCTGGAGGACATGAAGGCCCTGAACCTCCAGAACCGCACCTTCGCCATCATCGAGAACGGCTCCTGGGCCTGCAAGTCCGGAGACCTGATGCAGGCCTTCATCGACGAGGAACTCAAGAACATGACGGTGCTCAACGAGCGGCTGTCCCTGGCCTCCTCCCTTCAGGCGGACAAGGCCGCAGAGCTGGATCAGCTGGCGGACGCCCTGGTGGAATCCCTGCAGGAGGACCTGGAGAACTGACGCCCCGAGCAGCCGGATAGCTCCGTGCACCGGAGGAAATCCCATAAGAAACGCGCACCGGGCGGAAACGGTCTCCCCCGGTGCGCCTTCGCGCAGAGGAGAGCGGCATATCCCTACGGATATGCCGCCCTCTTTTTCTTTCGGGTCAGCCGGTGGACTCCCCCGAGGCGGGCTTTCGGCACAGGCAGGCCGCCTGCCGCCTCGCTGCTGGGGCAGGGCAGGTGGACCTGGCGGGCACTTCATCCCGTGCTCCGCGTCCCGCTCCCCACCGCTGCTGTCTGCGACCGGCAGCATATTCGATCCGTTTTTCTCAAAAAGCTGGCCAGATATTTCTTCAGACACCTGGCCCCGGAAATGAACCGCGTCCCATTTTCAAAAATCAAATTATGTATCGTTCTCTTCCCGCATAGCAGCCGTTCTGGGGCTATTATAAAAAATTGAGACTTCCGGAGAAGCCTCAAAAGCTGTGGGCATATACCTTTCTGTTACAGCCCGTGAAGCGGGATCAAAGGGAAAATACCGCCCTCGCCGCGCTCAGGAACCGTTTGACAGTAACTGCGGCCCCGGGGGTGTGGAACAAGCCGAAGGGGATGGTGTAGTTCCAGTCCACGGGGAGGGCCTTCAGCCGGGAGTTCACATTTCTGTCGGTTGTCAATGGTCATCATGTCCTTGGAGTTTTCACGCGGGTTGAACACCTGGATGCTGAAGAAGTCAAAGCCCACGAACCGGATCTGGGAATCGTCCTGTCACAGCTCCGGTGCCCACTGGTCAATGGGACCAGTCACGCAGCAGGCGGCCGCTGCTGGAAACGGAGGTCTGTTCCCCACACAGGGGGAAATGAAATTCTCCATGATAAATTCACAATCCTGTGCTATACTTTTCCCGGTGATTGTTGATGAAACGAATTCTGATCGTGGAGGACGAGCCGGAGCTGCAGGAGCTGCTGTGCGCCTATCTGCAGGACGCGGGCTATGCGGCCGCTGTGGCCGGAGACGGCGCGGCGGCCCTGGACCTGTTCCGCGCCCAGTCTTTTGACCTGGTCCTGCTGGACATCATGCTGCCGAAAATCGACGGCTTCGGGGTCTGCGCGCAGATCCGACGCCAGTCCCAGGTGCCCATTCTGATGCTCACGGCTCTGGACGGAGAGACGCAGCAGCTCCGGGGCTTCGGCCTGAATATCGACGACTACGTGACCAAGCCCTTCTCCATGCCGGTCCTGCTGGAGAAAATCCGGGTGATCCTTCGCCGGAGCGGCGAAGCGGCGGAAAGCCGCCTGCATTACCGGGATCTGGTAGTGGACCTGGACACCAGGGAGGCTGCACTGGACGGCCGTCCCCTGGATCTGACGGCCCGGGAATTCGAGCTGCTGCGCACCTTTCTGGCCGCGCCGGGGCGGGTCTTCACCCGGGAGATGCTGCTCTCCAGGCTGTGGGGCTACGACTTCTTCGGGGATGAACGGGTGGTGGACAGCCACATCAAAAACCTCCGCCACAAGCTGGGGCGGGACTATATTGAAACCGTGAGAGGGGTGGGCTACCGTGCTGCGAAGGAAACTCGCTGAAAGCCTGACGGTGCGTATTTTTCTGCTTACCTTCCTGCTGCTGCTGGGGGCAGGGGGACTCACCTTCGCCCTGATTGCCTGGGCCACCCCCATCACCTACACCGCTGTGATCAGCGACCGGCTCCAGGCCCAGGTAGCCGACCTCACCCAGCAGCTGGCGCAGACCAATCTGGCCGACGCGGGGCCCATCCTGGACGCCTTTGTCCGGGAGAGCGGGGCGGAGGTAGCCCTGACGGCCCCCGGCGGGGCGGAGGCGGACACCGGCTCCCTGTTGGTCCTGCCGGAGGAGGACTGGCAGGTAGCCGTCACCATGTCCGGGGCGGACAACTCGGTCCAGACCTATGAGGCCGACACCTATCAGGTGCAGATTGACCGGGCCGACGGTGTGGTGACCGCCACTCAGACGGGGATCCTCACCACCCAGATCACCTTTGCCGACCAGGAGGGGACCTACCAGCTGCTGGTCTCCCCTCAGCTCCGCTTGGCCAACCAGGCGGTGGAGGCCCTGGGGCGGGTGGCCCCCTGGCTGGCTCTGGCGCTGCTGGCCTTCTCCCTGCTGTGTGCGTTCGGGTACTCCCGGTATATCACCCGGCCCATCGTGCGGCTGAACGGCATCGCTGGCAGGATGGCGGAGCTGGACCTCCAGTGGGTGTGCGGGGAGCGGCGCCGGGACGAGATCGGCCAGTTGGGCCGCAGTCTGGACAAAATGGCCCGGCGGCTGTCTGCCGCCCTCACCGACCTGGAGACCGCCAACCAGGCCCTGCGGGGGGAGGTGGCCCGGGAGCGGGAGCTGGACCGACAGCGGATGGCCTTTTTCTCCGCCGCCTCCCACGAGCTGAAGACGCCCGTCACCATTTTGAAGGGACAGCTGGCCGGGATGCTGGAGGGCGTCGGCGTATATCAGGACCGGGACAAGTACCTGCTCCGCTCTCTCCAGACAACCGGCCGGATGGAGCGCCTGATCGGCGAGATGCTGTCCATCTCCCGCATGGAGTCCGGATCTGCCGCCGTCCGGCAGGAGCCCGTGGACCTGTCCGCCCTGATGGCGCAGCAACTGGCTCTGGACCGGGAGCTGCTGGAGCAGCGGGGCCAGCAGCTGGTGTCCGCACTGACCCCGGGGATTACCGTGCCCGCAGACGCCTCCCTGCTGGGGAAGGCCGTGGGCAACCTGCTCTCCAACGCCTCCCGCTACTCGCCGGAGGGGGCGGAAATCCGGGTTTGGTGCGGCCGGTTGGAGGGCCGCCCCGCCCTGAGTGTGGAGAACACCGGAGCGCGGATCAGCGGAGATGCCCTGCCCCACCTGTTTGAAGCCTTTTACCGGGAGGAGGGTTCCCGGAACCGGAGCACCGGCGGCAGCGGACTGGGGCTCTATCTGGTGAAAATGATCCTGGACCGGCACGGCGCGGTGTGTACCATTGAGAATACGGAGGAAGGGGTAAAAGCGACTGTAAGGTTTTAGTTTTCTGCCCATTCCGGACTTTCTTCCGCAGATGTGACCGTTTCAAGTATACGCTGAGACATCGTACAAGCGGAGAAGCTGCATAGATCAGGCCGAGGAGGTTGCGTATGGCGAAAAAAATCCTGGTTCATGGTTCTGGACACAAGGCGGCAAGCTGGAAGGAAACGGTCTCCTGCATGGACGGCAAAGAGGATCTGCTGTGTCCGGACCTGTGTGCCCTGCTTGCCGGGAAAACAGCAAGCTATCCGAGCCTCTATGGGGCGTTTGCAGAATACTGTGATCACGTCGGCAGGGCGGTCCATCTGTGCGGTCTTTCACTGGGCGGTATCCTGGCGCTGAACTATGCGCTGGACTTCCCCGAAAAGGTAAAAACGCTGGTCCTGATCGGGACGCCTCATAAAATTCCCAAGGCGGCGTTCGGTATCCAAAACCTGATTTTCCGCTTTCTGCCCAGATCCGTTTTTGACACCATGGCCTTTGATAAAGAGAGCACGTTTGTCTTGGGCAATTCCATGAAGAAGCTGGATTTCAGCGGCAGAGTGCGCGGTATGCGGTGTCCCGTCCTCATCATCTGCGGGGAAAAGGACCGTTCGAATATCCGCTCCGCCCAATACCTGTCGCAGAACATCCCTGGCGCGGAATTACAGCTTATCGAACATACCGGCCATGTTGTGAATGAAGAAAACCCAAAGGCGCTGGCCGAGCGTCTGAACAAATTCTATTCCCTGCATCCCTGACTGCTCCGCCAATCTATATGGAAGAAAACGAGTCCGCCGCAAAACAGAAGTGTTCTGCGGCGGACTTTTTGCAAGATATTTCCCGGTGTCCGCTTCTCCACACAAACCACACATAATCTCCAACTCCCCTCCACACAGCCATGGTATCCTTTCCGTATCCCAAGCAGAAAGGATCCCGATCACATGGAAATCAACATTCAAAACGTCAGCATGACCTACCCCAGCGGAAAACAGGCCCTGCAGAACCTGAGTCTGGAGCTCCGGTCTCCCAGCCTCATCGGCCTGCTGGGGCCAAACGGCGCGGGCAAGTCCACTCTGATGAAGCTGCTGGTGGCCGCCCTGCTCCCCACATCCGGCTCCATTCTGGTGGACGGACAGCCCCTTCTCAAGACGGAGTGGCAGCTGAAGGCCCAGCTGGGCTATCTTCCCCAGGACTTCGGGTTGTTCAACGAGCTCACCGTGGCCCAGTTCCTGGACTATATGGCCGCCCTGAAGGGGCTGCGGGACTCCGGAACAGCCGTCCGCGAGGTGATCCGGACGGTCAATCTGGAGGGGCAGGCCCGCGCCCGCATCCGCAGCCTGTCCGGCGGACAGCGCCAGCGGGTGGGCATCGCCCAGGCCCTGCTGGGCGCCCCTCCCCTCCTGATCCTCGATGAGCCGACGGTGGGGCTGGACCCGGAGGAGCGCATCCACTTCCGCAACCTGTTCTCCCGCACGGCCCAGGACCGGCTGGTACTGCTGTCCACCCACATTATCGAGGACGTGCAGTCGGTGTGTGACCGGCTGGTGGTCATCGACCACGGGCAAATCCTGTTCACCGGCACGCCGGAGCAGTTGATTCAGGCGGCAGAGGGCCATGTGGGCGTGTTCTGGGAACGGGAAGCCGGTCAGGAGCAGGGCCTGCACATCACCGCCCGGGTCAACACCAGCCAGGGCGTCCGATGCCGCGCAGTGGCGGACGCGCTGCCCGCCTATGTCCAGCGGTCGGAACCGTCTCTGGAGGACGCCTACCTCTATCTCATCTCACGGGAGGCGGTACAATGAAGCTCCTGCGTCTGTTCCCCCTGGAGCTGGGACGGCTTCTGCACAGCCGCATGACCTGGCTCATCGTTCTTCTGACCGTCATCTCCCCCGCAGTAGGACTCGTCCTCTACAAGCCGGCCATTGCCAGCACCATGCTCTCCATGTACCTGGCCAATCCGGCCCTGGCCGGAGGGGCGGCGGGCGGTATTCTCTTCGGCCTGCTCACAGTATATGAGCTGGACCGGGCCGGCCGCAGCCGTGTGGAGGTGCTTACCAATGCGGTTGTTTCTCCTCTAGCCGCGGCGCTGGTACGCCTGCCGGCCCTGCTGGCGGCAGCCGGACTGGCGCTGGTCCTCACCATGCTGGTGTGGCTTCCCATCAGCTGTGGGCTGATCGGCTCCGTCTTTGACGGGGGCGACTATGTCCTGGCGTACCTGCTGTTCATGGGACTGGCGCTCCCGCTGTCTATTCTGGCTGCCTCTGCAGCCTATCAATATACCCGGCGGGCGGACCTGTCCCTGGTGCTCTTTGCCGCCTTTGCGGCGTTGAGCCTGACTGTCTGGGCGGACAACTGGCAGCTCTGCTGGCTGAACCCCTGCGTGTGGGCGCTGTCGGACGATTTCTCCAATTTCCGCATCTTTCGGTCCGTAGCCTGGATGCGGCTCACCTGGCTGGCGGCCCTGGCGGGGATCTGGACGGTGTCGTATCTCTGCATCCGGCAGTACGGGAAGGGGCTGCCCGGCTCCCTGGCCCGGAGCGTGCGGCGGGCCCACCGGCCTATCATCGCCCTGTCGCTTCTGGCCTGTTCTGGCTTTGCCTATGCCGCCCAGCCCCTGGTGGACCACAGCAACCCCGACCAGACGGTTATGGACTTCTACCAGGTTCCCTATGCGGAGAATGTGGTCTGCACCAGCCGCAGCGCCCAGGTATTCCCGGACACCACCGCTGGGACGGTCTCTGGCACGGCGGCCTACCGGTTCCGGAACACCTCCGGGCAGGCGTGGACAGCGGCCTTCGGCGTCAATCCGGGCTATACCATCTCCAACGTGCGGGTCAACGGCGCCGAAGTGCCCTTCTCTGTGAGCGACTATCAGGAGTACAACGAGGCCATGCTGGAGGTGGCCCTCCCGTCGGACCGGGAGATCGAACTGACTATGGACTACGGTGGCTTTCCCCGGGAAAACCGGAATGTGTCCATCATGCAGGGCGGCACGGAGATCAGCTCTGAATACCTATGCCTGGAAAATGCCGGATTGTCTCCCCGCCTGATAAACGTGCTGCCGGGGGAAAACGGTTATCCCACCACCATCGAGATCACGCTTCCCGCATCCATGTCGGTCATCCCCTTCGGGGCCAGCAAGGCGGAGGTCGTCGCAGAACAGACAGACGGCACAAAAACCTGGCGCTATGACTCCAACAGCGCTGGCGGCATTCTCTATGCCGGGGACTACATCCGCCAGGATATCCAGGCCGGCGGCATGGACATCGAATTCTACTACGGCCGCAAGCATCAGGCCGTCATGGAGGCCGCCGGGGCGGCGGAGGCCGTGAAGTCGGTGGTGGACTACTGTACAGCGCACTACGGCATGTTGTCCTTCGGCACCGGCGATACCCTGAAGCTCATTCAGAGCCGGGTGACCGGCGGCGGCTACGCCGCAAACGGCGCCAGTCTGCTGGACGAGGCAGACTTCACCGCCGACAATCTGAGCGATACCGGCAAGGGCGGCGGAGCCGGAGAAGTCATGATCCACGAACTGGTCCATCAGTGGTGGGGCCTTGGAAACATGTTTGATGCGTCGGATGAAAGCAGCCCCTGGTCGGCAGAGGGCCTGACGGTCTACACCACCTACCGTATTGTCAAGGAGCGATACGGCCCATCCTACGCACAGGAGCACTATGTGGACCAGTGGCAGCAGGCGGTGGACAACTATTACCTGAACTTCTATGTCCGCAATCCGGACTATTTGGAGGCGCTGCCCGAAGAGGAGCGGCTGGAGATCTCCAACAGCCTCCGCTATGTGCGGCAGTACTGCGAAATGCCCCTGAAGATTTTGAAAGCGGAGCAACTGGTCGGCGGCGAGGAGGCCATGGACCGGATCCTCCGCGGCCTGTTCAACCGGGAGCTGGATCCCATGTATCCCTATCTGACCTACCAAGACTTTTTAAACGCCTGCGGGCTGACAGAGGAGGACCTGAACCTTGCGTAAAATTTTTCTCTATGAGTGCAAGCGCCTGCTGTGGAACAAATTTTTCGCCGGGCTTGTGCTGGTGCTCCTGTTCTACGGCTGGCAGGTGCTGCGGCGCGTGACCATCCTCGGGGTGTCCCACACCGCCCCCTTTTCCCCCTGGAGCTTCGGGGACTTTCTGAGCCGGATGCTCCCGCTGCTCTGGATCGGGGCGCTGTTTTTCCTGACCTTCTTCACCTCGGAAAAAGCCCGACGGGCAGCAGTGCTCACAGACGCGGCTCCCCTTCCGCCCCGCCGGTACGCCCTGGCCCGGTGCGCCGCCGCTCTGACCGGCACCGCCCTGCTGGCGCTGGCCTGCATCTCAGAAGCCGCCTGCTTCTATGGGATCTATTTCGGCTGGTATGGCTGGAGCGGCCTGGTATTTCCCACGCTGGTCACACTGGTCCCTCCGCTGGTGTTCGCACTGGGCAGCGGCTGGCTGTTGGGAATGCTCCGGCCCTGGCTGCTCTATGTCTGGATGCTGGTTTCTCCCGTCTGTCTGGCGCTCCCCCTGCCGGAATCGCTGGGGCTGTGGAACGGGCGCCTCTTCGCCCAGTATCCCCTGACCCTGGGGACACTGGACCCGGCGTTTACGCTGCCGGCGGCCGTTCTTTTCGTCCAGTTCGTCCTGCTGGCGAGCGGCGTGGTCCTGCTGGCGGTTCGGCCCGAGGGCCAGCGGCAGCACTGAACAGGCCGCCTCCGTCCGCGCCGCATGGGAGAAGGGCGAATTTCCTGTAATGTAATTTTACTTTTCACCAATTAAAGCACAGTAATATTTTCGTTTTGATGGAAACAATTGTCCTCCTCTCCGAATCCGGCCTGTGGGATCAGGCGGCTCCGTATCCGGAAAGTGGAAAACCGTTCCAGGCAGGACGGCATGTGTGCAAAGAGCCCGGCACGCCGCAGTGTGCTCCCCTCTTTCCAAAAAGACAGGCATCCGGAGATTCCGGATGCCTGTCCTTCTGCTTTTGAATCAGCTGCGAGCGGTCACTTCACATCGGGCATGGCCCACTCTTTAACGCCCGCAAAGTACGGGCTCTGCTTACGGCGGCGGAAGTCGTCCGCGTCCTTCTGAGACCAGTCGTACAGGCCCTGCCCCGCCGCCTGCCCGGTCTTGCCGGTGGCCAGGCCGTCCAGCACCAGCTGCTGGAGCTCCCGGGTGCCGCACAGGTCCGGATAGACGTTCTTTGCAATGGCGCTCTCCAGTTCGTATCCCACGGCGTCGAAATACTCCAGCAGGCCGATGGATGCATAGCGCATTCCCACGGCGTACTTCACCGCCCGGTCAATGTCCGCCGCGGTGGTGACTCCCTGCTCAATGAGGTAGATGGACTCCCGGAACAGCGCCTGGGCAAAACGGTTCACCAGGAATCCAGGCACACTGCGGTTCAGCACCACTACCTGCCGGTGCAGTGTCTCCAGCAGCGCCAGCGTACGGGTCACTGTGTCCTCCGCCGTCTTTTCGTGGCGCACCACCTCCACCAGGGGCAGCATGTGCACCGGCTGGAACGGATGCGCGATCAGAAGGCGCTCCGGGTGGGAAACCAGCCCCGCCAGGATCTCTGCGTCGATGGAGGACGTGCAGGAGGCGATCACCACGTTGGGCGCAGCGTTCTGCTCGATGGTCTCATAGACGGCCCGCTTCTCCTCAGTACCCTCCGCCACTGCCTCGAAGACGAAGGTGTGCTCCTGCAGAGCGGCAGGGTCGTTGGTGATGGTGACCAGGGCCATGGCGGCCTGCTTGTTGCCCTCCGTAGCCAGGCCCTCGGCGATCAGGTCATCCCAGTTCTGCTCGATGGACTTCCGGCACCGCTCCAGCCCCCGCTCCGAGTGTCCGATGACCGTGCAGGGCAGGCCGTTGCCGATGATGAGCGTGGCCTGGCAGGAACCGATGGTGCCCGCTCCATAAACCGCAATTCGTTCCATAGCTGCCTCCTTTTATGATTCCTATGATTCTATTACATCATGGCCCAGCCGTGGGTCAGCCGCAGGGACTGGCCCGTCAGAGCGCCCTGATCCTTGGACAGGAATACCAGCGTGTTGGCTACATCCTCCACCGTGGTGAACACCCCGTCCACGGTATCCCGCAGCATGATGTTCTTCACCACTTCCTCCTCCGTAATGCCCAGGGAAGCCGCCTGCTCGGGGATCTGCTTTTCCACCAGCGGCGTCTTGATGAAGCTGGGGCAGATGGTATAGGTGTAGATGCCGTACTCGGCGCCCTCCCGGGCGATGGCTTTTGCCAGTCCGGCCACGCCGTGCTTGGCGAAGTTGTAGGGCTCTTTCAGCTTGGAGCCCACGAAGGACTGTACGGAGCCGGTGAACACGATCCGGCCGCCCTTGCCGGAGGCCTTCATCCGGCGGTAAGCCGCCCGGGACACCAGGAAGGCGCCGTCGGCGTGAATGGCCATCATCTTCCGCCAGTCCGCGAAGGGATACTCCTCAAAGGGGTGGACGATCTGCACACCGGCATTGGACATGACCAGATCGCAGGAGCCGTAGGTCTCCATCATCTTGTCAAAACCAGCCTCCACCTCCTGCTCATCGGCCACATCCATGTGGACGGCGATGGCGGAGAGGCCCTCTGCTGCCAGTTTGGCAGCCAGTTCCTCCGCAGCGGGCAGATTCACATCCGCCACCACGACGCCGTAGCCCTCCTGCGCCATGCGCTCGGCGCAGGCCTTGCCGATACCGGACGCAGCACCGGTAATCAATGCGGATTTCATAGTCATCATGATTTCCTCCTCAATCATTTATCTTGTATCTTGATCTCGTCCGAAGCGTCAGACGATGCCGATGGTACCCAGAATGATGGCAACGATATTGGCCAGGATGGGAATTGCGCCGGCCACTATGAACATATCGAAGTATCCGCGCTTGTGGGAGATCTTGCAATAGGACAGATAGGTGACCACCGCGCCGTCATGGGGCATGGTGTTCAGTCCGCCGCAGGCGATGGAGCCAACCCGGTGGAACACCGCCAGAGGAATGCCGGAGGTCTGGGACATCTGAATAAAGTTATCCGCCAGAGCGTCCAGGGCGATCTGGAGACCGCCGGAGGCGGAGCCTGTGGCACCAGCCAGGACATTGATGGCAATGGATTCTGCGATCAGGGGACTGCCGCCGATTCCCAAAACCAGCTCGGACAGGAACGCAAAACCCGGGGTAATCTTCACAACGGAGCCGAAGCCTACCGCTGCCGCGGTGTTCATAATGGCGGACACTGCGCTCTGGCAGCCCTTGTTGCAGGTCTCACCTACATTGGTCAGATACACACTGCCCCGCACCTTTCCCATCAGGAACAGGAACACCAGGGAGAGCAGGATCCCCGCCAGCAGGCACACCACGATGTTCATCTTGAACACATTCAGCAGGATCACAATGACCACAAAGGGGATAAAGCAGCACCAGGCCGGGGGCAGCTTATCGTCCGGCACCTCCTCCGGCATCTCATCCGGTTCGTCATACCCCTCGCCCGCGGCACGGAACTTCTTGGCCCGCCAGCTCAGCCACAGGACAGGACCCACGAACATGATGATGGTGCACACAATCCCGATCACAGGCGCCGCCGTGGCGGTGGTTCCGAAATACTCTGTGGGAATCAGGTTCTGGATCGTCGGCGTGCCGGGCATCGCGCTCATGGCAAAGGTAAAAGCGCCGGTCATAATCGTGGCCGGAATCAGGCGCCGGGTAATGTCAGCCTCCTTGAACAGCCCCAGCACAATGGGATACATGGAGAAAATGATGACGAAGCCTGAGATCCCGCCATAAGCCAGCACACCGCCGCACAGGACGGAGGCAAAGATCGCTTTGTCCCGCCCGACCAGCTTTACAACGGCTTTCGTCAAAGAGACCGCGCCGCCGGAATCCTGCATGATCTGGCCAAAAATCGCGCCCAGCATAAACGCCGGGAACCACTCCTTGACGAAGCCGACCATACCCTCCATGTAGTTCTGCGTATAGGCGGTAAACATGTCCAGCCCGCCGGTGAAGGCCACCAGCAGCGCGCAGACAGGAGCGGCCCAAAGCAGGGATTTTCCACGGAATGCCAAAAAGATCAGCAGCGCAAGGCCGACAATAATGCCAACCAAACTTAACATAAAGGCTTTCTTCCTCCCGCTATCAGAATGTAGATCTGGTCCAGGCTACAACTCTGGACGGATCCGGGGTTCACACAGAAAAGCCGCCGGCCGGCAGTGCTTCCAATGTTTATCATAGCGGAAGAATATATAAATTTCAATAATTTAATTTATCAAAAATTATATAGAATTTTTATTGTAAAATTCCAATTCTATAATATTATTCAAAAAATATTATTATAAAAAATAATAGCTCGCTTCAATACCCGTCTTAAAGGTCATCCGGCGGGAGATGGTGCTTGCAGTAATCCAGAAACAGCGCGCAGGCTTTCGGCATATACTTGTCCTTGTTCCAGGCCAGCACGATGTCCCAGTATTTCATGCTGTCGCTCATGGGCACGCAGCACACGTTGGGATCCGGATGCTTGTCCAGCACCGGCTTGGGCAGGATGGAAACCGCATGGTTTTTTGACACCAGCTCCACCATGAAATCCCACTGGGAGCTGAGCAGGGCGAATTTCGGCCGGAAACCGGCCGCATGGCAGGCGTCCACGATCTGTTCGTGGAGAATGAAGTCCTGATTGAAGATGGCGAAAGAGTCATCCCGGAGCTGGGAGACCGTGACGGAGGGCTCCTTCGCCAGCGGGTGGCTCTTGTGAAGCAGCGCCACGTTCCTCTGGGTGGAAAAATGACAGTAAGCAAAGGAGGACAGGCGTTTGGAATTGAGCGTGACGGCGATATCCACCTCGCCGCGCTCGATCCGCTGGTCGATGCGGTAGGCGCCGTCCTCAATCATCTTGATCTCAATATTGGGATACTCCATGGAGAAATTGGGGATCAAGTCGCCGAAAAAGCAGGCGCCGAACAGCGGAGAGAGGCCCAGGGTGAATTTGCCGGAGCTGTTTTTGTTGGTGGTCTTCATATCGTCCAGCGTCTCCTGATACAGGTCCAGGATCTGCTTGGCCTTGGTCCACAGGCGCAGACCCTCGTCGGTCAGGTGCTGCTCCCGGTTGAAGGCGTAAAAGAGCTGAACACCCAGCTCCTCCTCCAGTTTTTTGACCGTGACGGACAGCGTGGGCTGCGACACCGCCAGACTCTCTGCTGCCTTGGAGTAGCTGCCCGCCTGTGCCACCGCCGTAAAATAATACAACTGTTTGATATCCATAGGAACGCCTTTCTGCCCTGTGCTGGTATCGGGGCCCATTTTGTTTCATCATAGCCCAATTTTCCAAAAATGGAAACCCCAAAATGCGGAGCCGCAGTCTTTTTCGGTAACATACCGGGGTGGATCATGGCACCCTTCCGGTTTGAGAAACGGTCCCGGGCACCTACAAGGGCGGCCTTCTATGCTTGATTGGAGGCGGGCGCATGGGCCAGCGGGCCGCAGCGTCCGGGTGCTTCCAACCGGCCCTCCAGGATTTCAGCTCCCTTCCCGGCAGCTCCTGTCGGGAAGGCGGCATCCCCACAGTCTTCCGCCGCTTCCACCCAAGAAAAGCAGCCCCGCGCCGGTCCGGCGCAGGGCTGTCATTCAGACAGGAAACGGAACGCCGGGTCTGGCGGACCTCCTCCCTCACATTTGAAATCCCTGCAGCAGCTTGGCGGTAAACGACCGCGTCAGCTCCCGGACAGAAAGCCGGACATAGCCGACGCCCGCCAGCTCCATAGCCGTACGCTGTTGCTCCGTTACTGCGGTA
>OMEJ01000413.1_pt1 | contig 34512 bp, 29 predicted proteins | sample 1645361 | NCBI WGS metagenome assembly OMEJ01 (sample SAMEA103958156, study PRJEB25191) | human gut metagenome
AAAAGCGTATCGGGCATTGGCCAAAAAATACCATCCGGATATGAACCCGGGAGATAAGGAAGCAGAAAAGAAATTCAAAGAGGCATCAGAAGCGTATGCCGTACTTAGTGATGCCGAAAAACGTCGTCAATATGATCAGTTTGGTCATGCGGCATTTGAAGGCGGGGCAGGCGGAGCTGGTGGCGGCTTCGGCGGTTTCGATTTTAGTGGTGCGGATTTTGGAGACATTTTCGGAGATATTTTCGGAGATTTGTTCGGAGGAGGTCGCCGTGGAGGTCGTGCTGGCAATGGACCGATGCAGGGGGCAAATATCCGAAAAGGTGTAAGGATTACATTTGAAGAAGCTGTATTCGGATGTGAAAAAGAATTGGAAGTGGTCATCAAAGACCCATGTACAACATGTAACGGAACAGGTGCAAAACCTGGAACTTCTCCGGAGACTTGCCAAAAATGTGGTGGAAAAGGTCAGGTTGTATATACTTCTCAGTCCTTCTTTGGAACCGTACAGAATGTACAGACTTGTCCGGATTGTCATGGAACAGGGAAGATTATCAAAGAGAAATGTTCTGATTGTGCGGGAACAGGTTATGTGGCAAGCAAAAAGACGATACAGGTATCCATTCCGGCAGGTATCGATAATGGACAAAGTATCCGAATCCGTGGAAAAGGAGAACCGGGAACAAACGGTGGTCCAAGAGGCGATCTGCTGGTAGAAGTAACGGTATCTAGACATCCTGTTTTTGGACGTCAGGATATGCATATTTTCTCTACTGCGCCGATTTCATTTGCGCAGGCGGCACTCGGTGGAGATGTGCGCATTAAGACGGTGGATGGGGATGTTCTATATAATGTAAAACCAGGAACAAAGACAGACACAAAAGTACGTCTCAAAGGAAAAGGTGTACCATCGCTTCGCAACAAACAGGTTCGAGGAGATCACTATGTGACACTTGTCATCCAGACACCGGAGAAATTGAGTGCAGAAGCGAAAGAAGCGCTTCGTAAATTCGATGCACTGACTGGAAACACATTGAATCAGGATATCGATTCCGAGAAGACGGATAAGAAAAAAGGAAAGAAAAAAGGATTTATGGATAAATTAAAAGAGTCCTTTGAAGATTAGTGAGGAGGTACGTAAGTACCTCCTTATTTTAGTGGGCGGTCAGGACGACGACAGTACGTGCCCCGATCAGATAATCATTGCCGACATGGGACATCTGTTCCTTTTCAAACGTGCATCCGCCAGTGTCTGACAGGGAGGTGTCCACAGCAAGGTGCCATTGCAGCGGTTTTGGAAGCTTTGGCAAATGGATGAGAATAGACTCCCAATAGGGATTGACAGCGAGGTAGACAATGTCTTCCAAGTCCTGTTTTTCATCGTGACCGGCGAACATGGTGCATACTATTTTGGAATCCTGAGTGAAATTATCATCCCACGGCGTGGCGCCGTGCTGGCTGATTGGTGGAAATCCGCAGTGGCTTTGTGCGATGCTTTTTCGTATCGCCGGGTGATTGCGGCGAAAATGAATCATATATTTACAAAATTCAAAGATATCTCGATGAGTATCAAGTAATTTCCAGTCAAGCCAAGAGGTCAAATTGTCTTGACAATAGGGATTGTTGTTGCCAAACCGGGTGTCACAGAATTCATCGCCGGATAAGAACATCGGAGTCCCACGGCTGCACATCAATACAGCGAAAGCGTTTTTGATCATACAGTAGCGGAGTTTTAAAATCAAAGGATCTTTTGTGTCGCCCTCTGCGCCGCAGTTCCAGCTCCGGTTGTCGTCGCTGCCGTCTGTGTTGTTCCAGCCGTTTGCTTCGTTGTGCTTGTGATTGTATGAGTACAAATCATATAATGAAAAACCATCATGACAGGTGATAAAGTTGATAGAAGCATTTGTTCCACGTTCAAATGGATTGTATAGATCGCTGGATCCGGAAATTCGAAGCGCAGCTTCCGGCGCTTTCCAGTACCCTCCTTTTAGAAAGTCGCGCAGATCGTCCCGGTACTTTCCGTTCCATTCCGACCAACGCTTCCAGGAAGGGAAATTTCCTACCTGATAGAGACCGCCTGCATCCCATGCTTCCGCAATCAATTTCACATCACCGAGAATCGGATCAAAAGCGAGTGTCTGCAAAAGAGGAGGCTTATCCATCGGAGTTCCATCTTCATTGCGACCAAGGATCGAGGCAAGATCAAAACGAAAACCATCCACCCGGTATGTCGTAACCCAGTATCGTAGACATTCCACAATCATCTGTTGAACAACTGGATGATTGCAGTTTACGGTATTTCCACAACCACTGAAATTATAATAGTTTCCATCCGGAGTGAGCATGTAATACACATTATTGTCAATCCCCTTGAAGGAGAAAAACGGCCCATTTTCATTGCCCTCGGCAGTATGATTGAATACGACATCCAGGATGACTTCAATACCGTTTTCTTTGAGTGTCTTTATCAGTTGCTTTAATTCTGTACCGACATGATTGTATTCTCTGTCAGATGCGTAGCTTGTATTTGGTGCAAAAAAGCTGACTGTGTTGTAGCCCCAGTAATCAAGCAGTTCCCTTCCATCAATCACACGGTGATCCCGCATCTCATCAAATTCAAAAATGGGCATTAGCTCGACTGCATTGATTCCAAGTTCTTTCAAATATGGGATTTTTTCCATAATTCCGTGAAATGTGCCGGGATGCGCAACACCGGAAGAAGCATCTTTTGTAAAACCGCGTACATGCATTTCGTAAATGATCAAATCTTCCATGGGGATAATCGAAGGTTTGGTAATCCCCCAGTCAAAATTGTTTTTCACAACCCTGCCCCGGTATCCAAGAAATGCATCCGGTTTTTGCCCCCATTCACTTTGTCCGACGACAGCTTTGGCATACGGATCCAGAAGTGGTTTGTGTCTATCAAACAGAAGACCTTTTTTCTTATCATAAGGACCGTCAAGACGAAAAGCATATTGAAAATCTTCCACATCAAGGTCAAATACAATCATGGAAAAAACATTTCCGATGCGGTAGTTGTCAGGATATTTTAAAATAGCAAATGGTTCTTTTGCATAAGGCTCATAAAGCAGAAGTTCGCAAGAAGTGGCACCTTGTGAGTGGATGGTAAAACATACGCCGTCAGAAAGTGCGGTTGCTCCATTTATATCAAAGAATCCGGGGCGAATTCGAAACCCCTCTAAAGTATCAAGAGGAACCATGTGGTCTGAGTGTATCATTGATTTTTGCATAAGTCGTCCTCCTTTGTCTGGAATTGAGTTGTCTAACAATATGACTATATTGTAGCATAATTTTAGAGAATAAACAAAATAAAAATAAATAGTACAAGAGTGGTGTTTGTGTTAAAATAGAACGAAAAGAAAGCGTGGCACACTGAAGATGTGTATCACGATTTCAAGGTGCAAATTATAGAAATAAGGAGAATAGAGATGTTACTATTAAATAAGAAAGATATTGAAAAGTCAGTTGATTTGGACGGAATGATGGATCAGATCGAGGAGGCATATAAGATCTTTGAATCGGGAGCTTACTATATGCCACCAAGACCGACAGTGGAGCATGATAATAAGACACTGATTTACATGCCGTGTTATACCAAAGACAGTTTGGGGACAAAAATGCTTACGATTTTTCCGGAAAATGCAAGTCTTGGACTTCCGTCAATTGATGGGCTGGTGTTGATGAATGATCCAAAGACAGGAAAACCGCTGGCAATTTTGGATGGACAGACAGTGACGGCATACCGAACAGGAGCTGTCGGCGGAGTCGGTATCCGGCATTTGTCGAGAAAAGATTGCCACACGGTCGGAATTGTGGGCGCAGGCGTACAGGGATTTCATTTGGCGCTCTATGCATGCAAGGCGAGAGATATCCACACTGTCTATGTGTTCAATCACAGTGGACGGGACTTGACAGATTATCTGGCACGTTTAGAAAAAGCGATTGATAATCTGGGGACAAAAGTGGTACAATGTAATACGGTGGAGGAACTGGTGCAAAGCAGCGAAATTATCTGTACTGCAACACCATCTGAGAAGGCAGTGCTGCCAAATGATAAAGAGCTGTTAAGTGGAAAATGCATTATTGCAATCGGTTCTTATACACCGACAATGCGCGAGATTCCAGATGTTGTATTTGAGCTGGTGGATGACGTTTATGTGGAACTGGAATATGCATGTGAAGAGAGCGGGGACTTAAGTCAGCCGCTGGCAGACGGGATTCTGACAAAAGACAGAGTTCGATATATGCATGAACTGATCGATTCAGACATAGATGAAGATGCACTTACTCAAAAGACAACATATTTCAAGTCAGTCGGTATGGGGCTGTTTGATGTGTGTATAGCACAGAGATTAATGGACGATGCCAATCAAAAAGGAATCGGGCAGCAGATTGAGTTTTAAGTAACAGTTCGGCTGATTTAAGTTTTAGCAGTTGAACGGTTGCAAATGATGAGATAAAGGAGACAGGATTATGAAAGTAGTAGCAACAGAAAAAGCACCAAAAGCATTGGGACCATATTCACAGGGATATGTACATAACGGTATTTTTTATTCAGCAGGGCAGATTCCAATCAATCCTGAGACAGACACTGTGGAGGCAACAGATATTGCAGGACAGACAGAGCAGGTGTGCAAGAACTTTGCAGCTGTGTTGGAAGCAGCTGGAACTTCATTTGACAAAGTTTTAAAGACAACATGTTTCTTGAGCGACATGGGAGACTTTGCAGCATTCAATGAAGTGTATGCAAAATATTTTACATCAAAGCCTGCGAGAAGCTGTGTGGCAGTTAAGACATTACCAAAAAATGTGCTTTGTGAAGTGGAACTAATCGCAGTTGTAGAAGAATAGGAAGGAAATCAAGATGGCAGAACAGGAAAATAACGGAGCATGCTCTTCTGAGAGCTGTTCTGGCTGTGCACACGCAGATTCTTGTGCGAGCAAGAAAGTAGATATGACAGTGCCGGCAAATGAATACACACATGTTAAAAAAGTAATCGGTGTGATCAGTGGAAAAGGCGGAGTTGGAAAATCGATGGTTACAGCCTCGCTTGCAAGACTTATGAGAGAGCAAGGTTATTCGGTGGGGATCTTAGATGCAGATATCACAGGTCCATCTATTCCGAAGATGTACGGAATCCATGAGCACGCAATGGGAACAGAAGTTGGAATGTTTCCGTGTATTGCAAAAGATGAGACAAGAATTATGTCTGTCAATCTTTTGCTGGACAGTGAGGACACACCGGTGATTTGGAGAGGACCGGTCATTGCAGGTGTTGTAAAACAGTTCTGGAATGAAGTACTCTGGGGAGATTTGGATTACTTATTCGTAGATATGCCACCGGGAACAGGGGATGTGCCATTGACAGTGTTCCAGTCTTTGCCGGTAGATGGAGTGGTCATCGTGACATCGCCGCAGGATCTTGTTCAGATGATTGTGAAAAAGACCTACTATATGGCAAAACAGATGAATATTCCGATTATCGGAGTTGTTGAGAATTACAGTTACTTGGAATGTCCGGATTGCGGAAAGAAAATCTCTGTATTCGGAGAAAGCCATATTGATGAGATTGCAAAAGAACTTGGCATGAGTGTACTTGGGAAAATGCCAATCGATCCGAAGCTTGCCGAGATGGTGGAAGCAGAGAAATTCTATGAAGTGAAAAATGAATATTTGAAAGATGCAGTGGAAAGACTGCAGTAGAAAAGAAGACGTATGAGAGAGAATCTTGTGCGTCTTTTTTGTAAGCGAAGATCTTAAAACTGCAGAAAATTTGAAGTCACTATTGCAAACATCTGTTCTGTGTGATAATATAAGAAACAGAACATACATTCGAGTAAAGAGGAGCAAAAAGATGAAAATCACAGAACAGATGTCTCTTTTAGAAAAACTGAATATTTTATCAGATGCGGCGAAATACGATGTGGCATGTACATCGAGCGGAGTTGACAGGCAGAACGCTGGCAATGGAATAGGGAACTGTGCGAAGGCTGGAATTTGTCATAGTTTTTCAGCAGATGGAAGATGTATTTCATTATTGAAAATTTTGTTTACAAATGAATGTATTTATGATTGCAAATATTGCATTAACCGTTCTTCAAATGATGTGAGAAGAGCATCCTTCACTCCGGATGAAGTATGTACTCTGACAATTGAATTTTACCGCCGGAATTATATAGAAGGATTGTTTTTGAGTTCCGGAATTCTGCATAGTCCGAATTATACGATGCAATTGATTTATGAGACGCTTTATAAGTTAAGGACAGAGTTCCATTTTCAGGGATACATCCATGTAAAGGCAATTCCAGGAGCAGATCAGGAACTGATACAAAGAACAGGATTTTTGGCAGACAGGATGAGCGTGAATTTGGAGCTTCCGACAGCAGAAGGACTTAAAAAGCTTGCTCCACATAAGAATAGAAAAAATATATTAGCGCCGATGCGCCTTGTGCAGAGTAAGATGGCTGAGAATCAGAATGAGGTAGCAGTCTATCGGAATGCGCCGCGGTTTGTTCCGGCAGGACAGAGTACGCAGATGATCATCGGAGCTACTCCGGAGACGGATTTTCAGATTATCAATGTTGCAGAATCTCTTTATAAAAAGTTTGAATTGAAACGCGTGTTTTATTCTGCGTTTATCCATGTGAATGAGGATGAACATCTTCCGGCAAGAACGGGAGACGGTCCTCCATTGTTGCGAGAACATCGCTTGTATCAGGCTGACTGGCTGCTGCGATATTATGGATTTGAGGCGAAAGAATTGCTGTCTGAAAAGAACCCGAATTTCAATGTGTTGGTAGATCCAAAATGCAATTGGGCGCTGGAGCATCTGGAATGTTTTCCGGTGGAAGTCAATCGAGCTGATTATCACATGCTTTTGCGGGTTCCGGGAATCGGGTATAAATCTGCTGGAAGAATTGTCAAAGCAAGAAGAATGGGAACATTGGATTTTACGGATTTAAAGAAGATGGGGGTCGTGTTAAAGAGAGCGTTATATTTTCTGACCTGCAATGGAAAGATGATGTATCCGACGAAGATAGAACAAGATTATATTTTGCGCAATCTACTTCATGTAGGGGAAAAACTGCCGCTTACAGTAGAACAGATGAATTACAGACAATTGTCGTTATTTGATGATGTAAGCTTTGGGAGCGAACGGGCAAAACAAAACAGAGTGGATAAAGTTTTTAGGTAATGGAGAAGATGATATGAAGCAGATTTTTGTATGCAATGATACGATTACAGGGATTTTTTCGGCAATTTACGATGCGTGGAAGATTGTACTATCTTCCGGAGAGACTGGGATTGCACTGAAAGGGATGATGAACCAGGAACTTTTTTGTGAATACACTGAAAGTGTGGAGAGTGAGAAAAAGGCAATTGCAGTGGAGAATATGATAAAAAAGAATCTGGGGATGGAGGTGTACCGGAATATTTATTATGCAATATTGGCAGAGGATGCAAAGAAGGCGAATGCAGTTCTTGGAATGATGCAGGAGGCGAGGCGAATACACGATAAAAGGAAGATTATGGAGCATTTGTCGCATGAGCAGGTTAGAAAAGTGTTCGAGCTAAAGAGAACAGTGGAGAATGAAGCGCACTGTTTTCAGGAATTTATCCGTTTTTCTGAGTTGGAGAGTGGAGTGCTTTTTTCGAAAATTGCACCTAAAAATCAAGTGCTTACATGCATCGCAGATCATTTTGCAAATCGTTTGCCGTTAGAGAACTGGATGATCTATGATGAGACCCACCAGATGTTTCTGATACATCGCAAACAGCAGAATTGGTTTCTTGTTTGGAATGAAAAATTGAATAAAGAAAAGATAAACAGGGTATCCTATGCAGAGAACACGTACTCCGAACTTTGGAAGGGCTTCTTTGAAAATATATCAATAGAAGAAAGAGAGAGTTACCAGAGACAGAGACAACATTTACCGATTCGGTTTCGTGGAAACATGGTTGAATTTGTACAATAATCGACAAAAAATGAGTTCTAATTATACAATTCGACAATTGACGACAAGCGATTGAATTGGTATAATAAAAAAAGTGTTTAGCAATACCATGAAAGGAGTGATCACAGTGGACAAGAAGTTTCAAATAAGACTATCTGCTACCGAAGATGTAAAAGAATTTGTAAGAGCAGCTGGGCAGTGCGACTTTGACATCGATGTATTTTATAACCGTGTGGTAATTGATGCTAAATCTATTCTAGGAGTTCTAAGCTTAGATTTGACTCAGCCTCTGACTGTTCAGTATGGTGGACAGAATGATAATTTTGAAAAGACATTAAGAAAATTTGCAGCATAGATATGTGATGGAAGGAAGCTCTGAATCTTTTGCGGTGTAAGCCGAAGGTTTGGGGCTTTTCTTTTACACATGGATAAATAAACATGCTATAATGAGGCGGGGAGGAAATACAGATGGAAGAGAAGATAATTCGTATTTCTGTTCGCAATTTGGTGGAGTTTATATTGCGGGAAGGCGATATTGATAACAGAAAGGGAGGAATTCCGGACAAAGAAGCAATGCAGCTTGGTGGGCGGATCCACAGAAAAATTCAAAGGCAGATGGGATCAGACTACCATGCGGAAGTTCCGCTTAAGATAGAGATTCCTTGCGACGGTTTTTCGATTCAAATTGAAGGACGGGCGGACGGAATTCAAATGACAGAAGATGGTGTCCTGATTGATGAGATCAAAGGTGTTTTTCGAGAACTTCAATATATTGAGGAACCGGTAGGGGTGCATCTTGCACAGGCAAAATGTTATGGATATATCTATGGAAAACAGCAGAAGTTAGATTCGATTGTGGTGCAGATGACGTATTGTTAGATGGAGACGGAGGAAGTGAAGCGTTTTCAAGAGTATTTTGCAATTGCAGAATTGGAATGCTGGTTTTTCAATCTTGTGTCACAATATGAAAAGTGGGCGCGTTTTCAAGTAGAATGGAGACAGAAGCGGGATGCGACAATTAAAGAGATAGAATTTCCATACCAATACAGAGACGGTCAAAGAGAACTTGTAGCGTCAGTCTATCGGACGATTTTGCGAAAGAAAAAGTTATTTATTCAGGCGCCGACCGGTGTGGGGAAGACGATGGCAACTATTTTTCCGGCGGTGAAGGCAGTTGGAGAAGGACTTGGAGATAAGGTGTTTTATCTGACTGCAAAGACAATTACAAGAACAGTGGCGGAGCAGGCATTCCAGACTTTGAAGCAGAGCGGTCTGGAATATAAGGTAGTTACGCTGACTGCGAAGGAGAAGATTTGTTTTTGCGAGAAGGCGGAGTGCAATCCAGAGGCGTGTCCCTATGCAAAAGGACATTTTGACAGGGTAAACGATGCTGTCTATGAGATGATTACAACCATGGGGAGCATGGACAGGGAAAGCATAGAGAGACAGGCAAAAAAACATAAGGTGTGTCCGTTTGAGATGGGGCTTGATGTGTCGCTTTGGGTAGATGCGGTTATCTGTGATTATAACTATGTGTTTGATCCGAATGCACATTTGAAACGATTTTTTTCGGAAGGAAAAAAAGGAGAGTATCTGTTTTTGATTGATGAGGCACACAATCTGGTAGAACGTGGGAGGGAAATGTACAGTGCTTCTCTGTATAAAGAAGAGTTTTTGCAGATGAAGAAAGCAATGAAATATGAAAATGTGAAACTTGCACGGCAGTTAGATGGATGCAACCGGATTTTGCTGGAAATGAAACGAGAGTGTGTAACATATAGGGAACATCATAGTATTTCGCATTTTTCTTTGAAGCTTTTGAATGTCATGAATGAGCTGCAAAAAATGATAGAGGAAAGAGAGCAGATAGATGAGGAAGTGCGGGAATTTTATTTCCATGTGCGGAATTTTCTTAATATTTACGAGGAACTGGATGAAAATTATGTAATTTACACAGAACTGGAAGAAAACGGAGCGTTTAAACTAAAGTTATTTTGTGTAAATCCGGCGGTGAACTTACAAAATTTTTTAAGTCAGGGAAACAGCACTATATTTTTTTCGGCGACGCTTTTGCCGATTCGATATTATAAAAAATTACTGAGTGTGGAGACTGATGATTATGCAATTTATGCACACTCTCCGTTTGCGGAGGAGAATCGGCTTCTTGTATTGGGACAAGATGTCAGTACGAAGTATACAAGGAGAGGAGCGGATATGTACGAACGGTTTGGAATCTACATTAAGAATGTTATGCAGGCAAAGCCGGGAAATTATCTTGCTTTTTTTCCTTCGTATCAGTTTTTGGAAGCGGTGCGAGATGCATTTAACAGACATAGAACAGAAGAAATGTGCTGTATGGTGCAGGAGCAGAATATGGATGAGTCGGAGCGAGAAGCGTTTTTACAGGCATTTGAGGAGGACAGGGAAGGAAGTTTAGTCGGATTCTGCGTCATGGGTGGAATTTTTTCAGAGGGAATCGATTTGACCGAAGAGCGGCTGATTGGTGCGATAATTGTAGGAACCGGACTTCCGCAAGTGTGTTATGAGCGCGAGATTTTAAAACAGTATTTTGAACGACATGGGGAAGATGGATTTGATTATGCGTATTTGTATCCGGGAATGAACAAGGTGCTTCAGGCAGCCGGACGTGTGATTCGAACAGAGGAAGACAGAGGTGTGATTGCACTTTTAGATGATCGCTTTTTGGGGAGAAGGTATCAGGAAATTTTTCCGAGAGAGTGGAAACGGATTGCGTATTGCAATGTGGAGACGATTGGAGGAAAAATAGAACAGTTTTGGAAAAACGCTTGTACAAAGCAAAAACCTGATACAAGCGTTTGAAAAAAATTATTCGATTGATTGGAAATAATTTAAAAATTCTAAGGTTGCCTTTGATACCGGAACATGATCGTTGTGTACGACAACAAGCTGTCTTGTCGGAAGTACCTCATCTGTATGTACAACAAACAGATCATCTGAATTTTTTGGAACGCAGTAATCCGGAATAAAAGCGATTCCCAGTCCGATTTTTGCCAAATCGATTAATAAGTCATTGCTGCTGAGCTCGATTTCCGGAACGAGATCCAGTTGATGTTTCTGAAAGAGACTGTGCAGAAATTCACTTGTTGTACTTTTTCGATCCAGCATCAGAATCGGGTAGTTCAAAAGATCCCGAAACGATAATGTTTTATCTTTCAATTCTGCAAAAGAACGATTGGCAATAAAAACATCTTTGAACTCCGCAATCTGTTTAAAAGAATAAAGATTGCTCAAATAGGAATTCGGGTAGTTGATGACAATCAGGTCTACCTGACCTGTCTCCAATAATTCTACACATTTGATTGAAGTTTGGTTTGTTACTTTAATATGTGCGTTTGGAAATTCTTTATGAAACCGTTCTAAATATGGAACTAAAAAATAACGACAAATCGTGTCACTTGCACCGATGCGAATCTGTCCTCCGGTGGAAGAAGAATCAATCAGCTGTGATTCTCCACGTTTGATCAGGTTCATAGCAGGTTCCACATGACGAAGGAGAATCTCGCCTTCCGGTGTTAGCTGTACACGTTTTGTGCTCCGGATGAATAAGGTCTGGTCCAATTTTTTTTCAAGCGCTTTGATTGATTGGCTGACGGCTGATTGAGAGATGAACAGCTGCTTGGACGCCTCCGAGAAGCTCAAGGTTGTCGCAACATAAAAAAATACTTTATATAACTCGTAATTGATATCCATTATTAGTCCTCCTTATAAAAGTGCTGTTCTTATTATAAGGGGTAAAAGGTAGAATTACAATAGAGAATAGAAAATTTAGTGGGAAAGGAAGATGAATGTATGAAGATAGTACATTGGTTTTTGGGAATGACAGCAATTCTTTCTGTGATTGTCATCTTACTGATTTCCAGTTTTGAAATCGGAATTTACAGTTATTTTGGGTGGTATGAAAAGGAATATGAAAAATACAATGTCACGGAAGATTTGGAGATGAAGATGGATGATGTCATGGATGTGACAGAAGAGATGATGGCGTATCTGAGAGGAGACAGGGAGGATCTGGTTGTTTGGACAACTGTGAATGGAGAAAAACAGGAATTTTTTAATGATCGGGAGAAGGCGCATATGGTGGATGTACAGAATTTATTTTTGGGAGGTCTGACATTGCGTTTTAGTGCGATTATCGTGCTTGTGATTTCGTTGAGTGGATTGATTTTCACAAAGGGGAACTGGAAACGGATTTTGCCAAAATCATTTTTGACAGGTTTGGGAGCGTTTCTTGTAATTTCAGGAGGTCTTGGAGTATTGTTCGCATCTGATTTTAATAAGTATTTTTTCTTATTTCATGAGATCTTTTTTGACAATGATTTATGGCTGTTGGATCCTGCAACGGATTTGATGATCCGAATGCTTCCGGAAGGATTTTTCTTTGATATGGTCATTAGGATAGGAAGTATTTTTATTGGTATGCTGGCAATACTGTTGATTCTCAGTATGCTTATTTTGCACCGACAGAAAGCGAATAAGAAAAACTTATAAGTGAGTTAAGATATATTAATTATACTAATGATGCGAAATGTGGTAGGATAAGGGTAGTAGCCAAAATGGAATTACAGATGGAGGATAATATGAATAGTGTAAAACGTGTATATGTAGAAAAGAAACAAGAATTCGCAGTACAGGCAAAAGAGTTGAAACAAGAATTAAAAAGCTATTTGGGAATTCAGACGGTGGAAAATGTACGTGTGCTGATTCGCTATGACATTGAAAATATTTCAGATGCAACATTTGAGACGGCGTGCAACGGTATTTTTTCCGAACCGCCGGTAGACATTTTATATAAAGAAGAATTTGAAGTGAAAGAGGGAAGCAGAATTTTCTCGGTAGAATATTTGCCGGGGCAGTTTGATCAGCGTGCAGATTCTGCAGTGCAGTGTGTGCAGTTCATCAAAGAAGACGAGATGCCGGTAATCAAGTCAGCAACGACTTATGTCATTGAAGGTGCGATTACAGATGAAGAATTTGCCGCAATCAAAGCGCACTGCATCAATCCGGTAGATTCCAGAGAGACTGGTATGGAAAAGCCAGAGACATTGATTACACAGTTTGAAGAGCCGGAAGATGTAAAAATCTTTGACGGTTTTAAAGATATGGAAGAGGACAAGTTAAAAGAATTATATGATTCTTTAGGACTTGCCATGACATTCAAAGATTTTCTTCATATTCAGAACTATTTCAAGGGAGAAGAAAAGAGAGATCCTTCTATGACAGAGATTCGTGTGTTGGATACATATTGGTCTGACCACTGCCGTCATACAACATTCTCTACAGAATTAAAAGAAGTAAGTTTTGGGGAAGGCGATTACAAAGAGCCAATCGTCAATGCATACAAACATTATTTGAACACACACAGTGAGATTTTTGCAGGAAGAGAAGATAAGTTCGTATGCCTGATGGATCTTGCTCTTATGGCAATGCGCAAATTAAAACGTGAAGGAAAGTTAGAAGATCAGGAAGAGTCTGATGAGATCAACGCGTGCAGTATCGTTGTTCCGGTAGTGGTTGACGGTGTGGAAGAAGAATGGCTTGTGAACTTTAAAAATGAGACACACAACCATCCGACAGAGATCGAACCGTTTGGTGGAGCAGCTACTTGCCTTGGTGGAGCAATCCGTGACCCATTGTCAGGACGTACTTATGTATATCAGGCAATGCGTGTGACCGGTGCAGCAGATCCGACTGTGTCCGTAAAAGAGACAATGAAAGGAAAATTGCCACAGAAGAAACTGGTGACAGGAGCGGCGCATGGATACAGTTCTTATGGTAATCAGATTGGTCTTGCAACCGGTGCAGTAAAAGAGATTTATCATCCGGATTATGTGGCAAAACGTATGGAGATCGGCGCTGTTTTAGGTGCGGCGCCAAGAAGAGCGGTTATCAGAGAGACATCGGATCCGGGAGATATCATTATCTTATTGGGTGGACGTACAGGACGCGACGGCTGTGGTGGAGCGACAGGTTCTTCTAAAGTACATACAGAAGAGTCTATTGAGACATGTGGAGCAGAAGTTCAAAAAGGAAATCCACCGACAGAACGTAAAATTCAGCGTCTGTTCAGAAGAGAAGAAGTAAGTAAATTAATTAAAAAGTGTAATGACTTTGGTGCCGGTGGTGTGTCTGTTGCAATTGGTGAGCTGGCAGATGGACTTCAGGTGAATTTAGATAAGGTGCCGAAAAAATATGCAGGTCTTGACGGAACAGAGATTGCGATCTCTGAATCACAGGAGCGTATGGCTGTTGTCGTTGATCCGAGAGATGTAGAGCAATTTTTGGCATATGCAAAAGAAGAGAACTTAGAGGCTGTAGAAGTGGCTGTTGTGACAGAGACTCCAAGATTAGTATTGTCATGGAGAGGAAAAGAGATTGTTAATATTTCCCGCGCATTCCTTGATACAAACGGTGCACATCAGGAGACAACAGTGGCAGTTGACATTCCGAACAGAGAAGACAGTATTCTTGTGAAAGAGGATGTCGATGATGTAAAAGAAAAATGGTTGGATACCTTAAAGGACTTAAATGTATGTTCTCAGAAAGGTCTTGTGGAGATGTTTGACGGTTCTATCGGGGCTGGCTCTGTATTTATGCCGCACGGTGGAAAATATCAGATGACAGAGACACAGGCTATGGTTGCAAAATTACCGGTATTGACCGGAAAATGTGATACAGTGACTATGATGAGTTATGGATTTGACCCGTATCTGTCAAGCTGGAGTCCATACCATGGTGCAGTTTACGCAGTGCTTGAATCTGTGGCGAAAATTGTGGCAAACGGTGGAGATTACAGTAAGATTCGTCTTACGTTCCAGGAATATTTCCGCAGAATGACAGAAGATCCATCAAGATGGAGCCAGCCATTTGCAGCGCTTCTTGGAGCATATGATGTACAGCTTGGATTAGGACTTCCATCTATCGGTGGAAAAGACAGTATGTCAGGAACGTTCCAGGATATCGACGTGCCTCCGACACTTGTATCATTTGCAGTGGATGTGGCAGAGCAGAAAGACATCATTACACCGGAATTGAAAAAAGCAGGTAACAAGTTAGTATGGCTCCGTGTGGAAAAGGATCAGTATGATCTTCCGATATATGCTCAGGTAATGGATCAGTATGGTAAATTCAGAGAAGATATCCAAAACGGAAACATCGTATCCGCTTACGTATTAGACAGACACGGTATTGCAGCAGCTGTCAGCAAGATGGCATTTGGTAACGGTATGGGTGTGAAAATTGAAAGCAATGTGGATAAGAGAGATCTGTTTGCACCTGCATTTGCTGATATCATTGCAGAAGTACCGGCAGAAAAAGTATCAGAGCTTGCAATTACATATACAGTCATCGGTGAAGTGACAGATAAAGCGGTGTTTGAATATGGTGACGTGACAATCGAATTGAAAGAAGCAGTTGATACATGGAAAGCTCCGCTTGAAAAAGTATTCCCAACTGTTTCGGGACAGACGGAGGCGAAAGCTGTGAAAGAACAACTGTTCAACACAGACAGCATCCATATCTGCAGCCATAAGATTGGACAGCCAACTGTATTTATTCCTGTATTCCCAGGAACAAACTGTGAATATGACAGTGCGAAAGCGTTTGAACGCGCCGGGGCGAAAGTGATCACAAAAGTGTTCAAAAATCTGGATGCAGCAGATATCCGTGATTCTGTCGCTGAGTTTGAAAAAGCAATTGCACAGGCACAGATGATTATGTTCCCAGGTGGATTTAGTGCGGGAGATGAACCAGATGGTTCTGCGAAATTCTTTGCAACTGCATTCCAAAATGCGAAGTTGAAAGAAGCGGTAGAAAAATTATTGAACGAACGTGACGGTCTTGCACTTGGTATCTGTAACGGATTCCAGGCGTTGATTAAGTTAGGATTGGTTCCATACGGAAAAGTATGTGGACAGACAGCAGCATCTCCGACACTTACTTACAATACAATCGGACGTCACATTTCGAAAATGGTATATACAAAAGTTGTGACAAACAAATCACCTTGGCTGCAGGGAGCTGAGCTTGGCGGAGTTTATACAAACCCGGCATCTCACGGAGAAGGACGTTTTGTTGCATCAGAAGAAGTGTTGAATGAATTATTCGCAAACGGACAGGTTGCAACACAGTATTGTGATCTGAATGGAACAATCACAATGGATGAAGAGTGGAATCCAAATGGCTCTTACAGAGCGATCGAAGGTATCACAAGCCCGGATGGACGTGTACTTGGGAAAATGGCTCACTCAGAACGCCGCGGTGATTCTGTTGCAATCAATATTTACGGAGAACAGGATCTGCAGATCTTTGAATCCGGTGTAAAATATTTCAAATAAGAATAGAGTGTTATAGTTTCTATATCAGAAAAGGATACGATGCATATAAAAAAAGGGTGCATCGTATCTTTTTATTTGGTATGATAAGAAGGAAAGAGAGGAAAAGAGATATTTATGAAAGAGAAATTGGAAAAAGCGGGATCTTTTATGATCACACTTCTGTTGCTTTCGGTGGCAACGGTGATTGGCTGGACATTTCGCGTGCTACATTTTCCGGAGACAAACATTGTAATTGTCTACATTTTATCGGTAGTTTTGACAGCGCGGTTTACAAAAGGACATGTTTATGGGATTATGGCATCGCTCATTGCGACATGTGCATTTAATATATTTTTTACGTCGCCATATTTTACCTTGTTTGTGAGTAATCCAACCTATCTGATCACGTTTGCTGTTATGACGATTACATCTGTTGCAACAAGTACTTTGACGGCGAAGGTAAAACAGAAAGTGAGAGAAGCACAGGAAAAAGAGGTGTCCGCAAGGTCGTTGTACCATTTGACGAACCGTTTGACGAACGCGGAAAATCTGAACGAGACGATGGAAATAGCGACAAAAGCAATAGGAAAAGTAGTAGGTGTGGAAGTTTCCTGTATCTGTTTTGACGAGGAATTGGAGGAAAAAGAAGAAAGAAAAAATCCGGCGTTCGAAGAATGGCAGATATGTGGAAAGAAATCCATATTAGGAGTTGTACGGATTCCGAAAGAGAATTCGGAGACATTGAGTGAATCTGAAAAAAAGATACTGCGTTCGATGATTGAGAGTACAGCGTTTGCAATGGACAGATTTCGAAGCGAGGCGGAGCGAATCAAGGTGGGAGAAGAGATTGCGCAAGAACGTTACAGAGGGAACCTGCTAAGAGCAATTTCCCACGATCTTAGAACACCGCTTTCTGGTATTATGGGGACAAGTGAGATATTGATGGGAATGACAGAAAAACAGGATGAGCGGTATATGCTTGCAGAAAATATTTATAAAGATGCGGCGTGGCTGCATGCACTTGTGGAAAATATATTGAATCTGACACGTATGCAGGATGGAAAGCTAGTATTGAAAAAACAGATGGAAGCGGTGGAGGAAGTGATTGAGATGGCGGTAAAGGTCATTGGCAAGAGGGCTCCGGAACGCGATATTTTGATAGATATTCCCGAAGAGATGTTGTTGGTACCGATGGATGCAAGGCTGATCGGGCAAGTGCTGGTCAATCTTTTGGATAATGCGGTGAAGCATACAAAAGTGGAAGAAGAGATTCGGTTGACTGTCTCAGTAGATGAAAAAGAAAAAAAAGCAGTGTTTTCAGTTGCTGACAAGGGCACGGGAATTGCAAAGGAAGATATTCCGAATGTTTTTAAGATGTTTTATACAACGAATCGAAGGGGCGCAGATACAAGCAGAGGTATAGGGCTTGGGCTTGCAATCTGTGAGTCGATCATAACTGCACATGGCGGTGAGATCTGTGTGCAAAGCAGAAAAGATACAAAAGGGGCAGAATTTATATTTACACTGCCGATGGGGGAATAAGAGCATGATAACAAGAAGTGAAACAATTCTCATTGTGGAGGATGATGCACAGATCCGAAATTTTATAAGCTATGTGCTGCAGCAGGAAGGTTTTCCGCATTTGAGTGCAGGAACTGCTAAAAATGCACTATCGTTGCTTGTGACGAATCCGGTGGATCTGGTTCTTTTGGATTTGGGACTTCCGGATTGCGATGGGATGGATGTGATCAAAAAAATCAGAGAATGGTCGGAAATACCGATTATCGTCGTGTCGGCGAGGGATCAGGATCATGAAAAAGCGGCGGCGCTGGATACGGGAGCAGACGATTATCTGACAAAACCGTTTTCTACCACTGAGCTGATGGCGCGTATCCGAGTGGCGCTTAGACATTTGAAAAAGACAGGTACGGAAAGTGGGCAGGCAGTGCGCACGGTCGGAGGTCTGTCAATTGATCTGGAAAAACGACTTGTGTATTTAGATGGAGCAGAGATTCATGTAACTCCGCTGGAATACAATTTACTTACGCTCTTTTTTAAAAATGCGGGAAAAGTTTTGACGTCGCAGTATATCATCAAAGAAATTTATGGAATCAGCTATGGAACAGATACGCAGGCGCTGAGAGCGTTGATGGCGGGGCTTCGGAGAAAAATTGAGAAAAGTCCGGCAAAACCAAGATATATTTTGACCGAGATAGGAGTCGGTTATCGTCTGGTAAATGAATAGAATAGTGCGGAATACAAATACCGTTTTGGCATAAAAAGTCAAAACGGTATTTTTTTCTCACAGGATTCTCACAGCATCACGCGGAACTCTCGCACCCATCTCACAAAAAAGAGATTAATATAAGCATGCAAAGAAAAAGAGAGCAATAAGGAGGTCTTTGTCATGATGAAAATAAAGAATAGTGATAAAGAAGAGATGCAGAGGCTTTGCAATTTTGTGAGGGAGAATCTGGAAGCCTTTGGAGCGTTTCCACAAAATAGTCGCTACGTGTTTGATGAAAGCGACTGTAAAGATGTTATGAAACAAGGAGGAGAAAAAGATGATGGATCTTATTATGATTGGAATTTTACTTGGTAGTTTCGGATTGATCAAACTATTCGCTGATTTTTGCGAATCACAGATAGAGCCGAAAAAGAATGAAACGAATAGAGAGAGGTAAGAGACATGTTACAAATTATAGCTACACTGGCAATTTTTCTGATACTTGTCATTCCAATGGGAAAATATATGTACCACATTGCCACATATCAAAAAACATTTGCAGATAAGGTATTTAATCCGATTGATCATTTTATTTATAAAATCTGCGGTATCAAAGACGAGGAGATGGGCTGGAAAAAATATGCGCTCACCTTGGTGATGGTCAATGCAGTGATGGTGTTTGTCGGATATCTGATTTTAAGAATTCAGAATGTATTGTTTTTAAATCCTAACGGGATTGAAGGAATGGACGCAAGCCTTTCATTCAATACAATCATAAGCTTTATGACAAATACGAATTTACAGCACTATGCAGGAGAAAGTGGTCTTTCTTATGCGAGTCAGATGTGTGTCATCATCTTTATGATGTTCACTTCCGCAGCAAGCGGATACGCAGCATGTATGGCATTTTGCAGAGGACTTTCCGGAAGAAAAATGGGAAATTTTTATAAAGACATGGTGAGAATCATAACAAGAATTTTGATTCCGGTATCACTGATCTTGGGATTGGTGTTAGTCAGCCAGGGAGTTCCACAGACACTGATGGGAAATGTGACAGTAAACACCATCGAAGGAAAGTTTCAGGATTTGGCAATGGGACCTGTGGCAGCGCTGGAATCCATCAAACATCTGGGAACAAACGGTGGGGGATTCTTTGGTGCAAACTCAACGACGCCTTTTGAAAATCCGACAATCATTTCGAATATGGTAGAATTGATTTCTATGATGATTCTTCCGGGAGCATGTGTTGTCACATTTGGACATATGCTGCATGACAGAAAAAAAGAGAAAAAAGAGATGCAGGCAGTAATGCCGACAAAAAAACGGATTCTGATGGGAAGACAAGGAGCGGTAATCTTTGGAGCAATGGCAATTCTTTTTGCAGTAGGACTCACACTTTGCTACCATTCAGAGATGGCAGGAAACCCTGTGATCAGTGACATGGGAGTAGATCAGACTGCCGGAAATATGGAAGGAAAAGAAGTTCGGTTTGGAGTGGCACAATCTTCGTTATTCACGACCGTTACGACTTCATTTACGACAGGAACTGTAAACAATATGCATGACTCACTAACACCGCTTGGAGGACTGGTACCGTTGCTGCATATGATGCTCAACTGTGTGTTTGGAGGAAAAGGTGTCGGTCTGATGAATATGGTTGTGTATGTCATCCTTGCAGTGTTCATCTGCGGATTGATGGTAGGGCGTACACCGGAATATTTGAATAAAAAAATTGAAGGAAAAGAAATGAAACTGGTTGCGATTGTCATCTTGATTCATCCGCTTTTGGTTTTAGGATTTTCAGCATTGGCTGTGTCTGTCACAGGAGGCACAGATGGAATTACGAATCCGGGATTCCATGGATTTACGCAGGTGTTGTATGAATATGCTTCTTCGGCGGCAAACAATGGTTCAGGATTCGAAGGTTTGGCTGACAACAGCACATTCTGGAATGTGACGACCGGACTTGCGATGTTCTTCGGACGCTATATTGCGATTATCGCACAGCTTGCGATTGCAGGTTCACTTCTTGCAAAGAAGAAAGTGAATGAGACAATCGGAACATTACGAACAGATAATGTGACATTTATGATTATCCTTGTATTTATCGTCTACATTTTTGCAGCTTTGACATTCTTCCCGGCACTTGCATTGGGACCGATTGCAGAGCATCTGTCAATGTGGATGTGATAAAGCAAAGAAAAGGAGATTAGGGACATGGCTAAAAAGGAAAAGACGAAATTTATTACACCGGATATTATGAAATCTTCTATTATAGGAGCATTTCAAAAATTGGATCCGAGATATATGATAAAAAATCCGGTAATGTTTGTCGTAGAATTAGGATTTTTCATTACATTGGTGCTTACGATTTTTCCGACTTTATTCGGTGAAGGAGGAGAAAATCGAATTTATAATGGTATTGTGACAGTTGTTTTGTTTATCACGGTGTTGTTTGCAAACTTTGCGGAATCTGTGGCAGAGGGACGTGGAAAAGCACAGGCAGCAACTTTGAAGAAGACGAAAAAGGATACAAAGGCAAGAGTGATCCGCCAAAATGGCGAAGAAGAAATGATCTTTGCATCAGAGCTTCGAAAAGGTGATATCGTATTGGTGAAAATGGGGGAAGTCATCCCAAATGATGGTGAAGTCATCGAAGGAATCGCATCAGTAGATGAATCCGCAATCACAGGAGAGTCTGCACCGGTAACCCGTGAATCGGGCGGAGATTTCTCTTCCGTGACAGGAGGAACAACAGTTGTATCTGACTGGTTAAAGATTCGAATTGTGGCAGAACCTGGGGAATCATTTTTGGATAAGATGATCTCTCTTGTAGAGGGGGCGTCCAGACAGAAGACACCAAATGAGATCGCGCTGAATACACTTTTGATCGTGTTGACAGTAATTTTTATGATCGTGGTTATCACGCTGTATCCATTTGCAAATTATTTGGGCGTAGAGATTCCGATATCATGGTCGATTGCGCTGATGGTTTGCCTGATTCCGACGACGATCGGAGGACTTCTCTCTGCGATTGGTATTGCGGGTATGGATCGTGTTACTCGCTTCAATGTTATTGCAATGTCCGGAAAAGCGGTGGAGGCTTGTGGTGACGTCGACACAATGATTTTGGATAAGACAGGAACTATCACATACGGAAACCGTCTGGCAGCAGAGTTTTATCCGGTTGAGGGTGTTGAAAAAGAAGAATTGATTCAGTATAGTGTACTTTCTTCGTTGCTTGATGAGACTCCGGAAGGAAAATCTACGGTAGATCTTGGAAGACAGATGGGATGTGACACGGAAGCATTTCATACAGAGGGCATGAATTTTGTGGAATTTACAGCACAGACAAAGATGAGCGGTGTGGATTGCAAAGACGGAACGATTGTAAGAAAAGGCGCTTCGGATGCGATCAAGACATTTGTAAAGGAAAAAGGTGGAAACATTCCGAAAGATCTGGAAGAGATTGTAGCGGAGGTATCTAATCTCGGAGGAACACCGCTGGTTGTATGTGTCAATGAGAAAATTTATGGCGTGATTTATCTGAAAGATACAGTAAAACCAGGCTTGGTAGAACGTTTTGAGAGACTTCGCGAGATTGGAATCAAAACAATTATGTGTACCGGAGATAATCCACTCACAGCTGCGACAATCGCAAAGGAAGCAGGAGTAGATGGGTTTATCGCAGAATGTCGTCCGGAAGATAAAATCGAGGCGATTAAGAAGGAACAGGCAGAAGGAAAATTGGTTGCGATGACAGGTGATGGAACAAATGACGCGCCGGCGCTTGCACAGGCGGATGTCGGACTTGCGATGAATTCCGGCACACAGGCTGCAAAAGAAGCGGCCAATATGGTGGATCTGGATTCTGATCCGACAAAAATTTTGGAAGTGGTAGAGATTGGAAAACAGCTATTGATTACAAGAGGTTCTCTTACGACATTCAGTATTGCGAATGATATTGCAAAATACTTTGCAATCATCCCGGCAATGTTTACACTGGTACTTCCACAGATGCAGATTTTAAATATCATGCATTTGGCAACACCTGCAAGTGCAATCCTTTCAGCGTTGATCTTCAATGCCATTATTATTCCGGCGTTGATTCCGATTGCTATGAAAGGTGTTAAATATAAACCGATGAAAGCAGAAAGACTTCTTTTGAAAAATATGAGTATCTATGGACTTGGCGGAATTATTGTACCGTTTGTCGGCATCAAATTGATTGACCTAATCGTTGCTCCGCTGCTTAGTATGATCGGAATGTAAGGAGGAAAATTCTATGAAGAAACTTGGAAAAATGTTAAGAAAATCCATTGTGTTTTGTTTTGTGATGATTGTGATTTGTGCATTTATCTATCCGTTTGCGTTGGCCGGAATTAGTCAACTTACAATGAAAAACAAAGCCAACGGGAATCTGATTGATAAAAACGGTGAACCTACTTCAAATGCAGAAGAGGCGGTCGGTTCTGAATTGGTTGGACAGGATTTTACAGAAGACTATTTCTTTCATGGAAGAGTATCTGCTGTAAACTATAATACATATACAGAAGAGCAAAAAGAAAATGGAGAATACAGTGGAGTTGCATCAGGAGGTTCTAACTATGGAAATTCGAATCCAGAGTTGAAAAAACGAATGGAGAAGGATTTGGAAACATTTTTAAAAGAGCATCCGGATGTAAAGAAAGAAGATATTCCGGCTGACTTACTTACAGCTTCCGGTTCCGGACTGGATCCACATATCAGTCCGAAAGCAGCGGAAGTTCAAATTGAAACAGTTGCAAAAAATTCTGGATTATCAGAAGAAAAAGTCAAAGAAATCGTAGAGAGTCATACAGAAGAAAAATTTCTTGGAATTTTCGGGGAAGAAAAAGTAAATGTACTGAAATGTAATCTGGATATTGCAGCAGCGATGGGGATCATATAGATGGAAGAGATGCGACCAAATTCAGAACAGCTTCTAAGAAGGCTGAAATATGAAGAAGAACAAAAACAGACGACACGTGGGAAATTAAAGATATTTTTGGGCTATGCAGCCGGATCCGGAAAGACGTATACTATGCTGGAGGCGGCGCATGAGGCAAAAAAGCATGGAGTTGATGTCGTTGCCGGTTATATTGAGCCGCATGACAGACCGGATACCTTGAAGCTGACGGAAGAACTGGAGATGATACCGCCGCTTTGGATCGAATATAAGGGAGTGAAATTCCGGGAATTTGATCTGGAGCAGGCGTTGAAACGAAAGCCGAAACTGATTCTGGTAGATGAGCTTGCGCATACCAATGTTGCCGGATGCAGAAACCATAAGCGATATCAGGATGTAAAAGAATTACTGAGAGCTGGAATTGATGTGTATACAACCATCAATATCCAGCATTTAGAGAGTTTGAACGATCTTGTAGGGACGATCACGCATATTGAGGTGCGGGAGAGAGTCCCTGATCGCATTTTTGACCATGCCAATCAGGTGGAAGTGATCGATATTGAGCCGGAAGATTTGATCAAGCGTATGCAGGAAGGGAAAATTTATCAAAAGCAGCAGGCGCAGAGGGCGCTGGATCATTTTTTCCGAAGAGAAAAACTTGCGGCACTGCGTGAGATTACACTGCGAAGGACAGCGGATCGTGTGAACCGTATTGCGGAAGAAGAACGAAATATTATGGGAGATATGGAATACCATACCGGAGAACATGTGCTCGTATGTATCTCGGCTGCCGAATCCAGCCCAAAGGTAATTCGATCTGCTGCGCGGCTTGCATATGCTTTTCATGCAAAGTTTACAGGAATCTATGTAGAGACTCCGGAAATGCAGGAAGCAGGAGAAAAGACAAAACAGAGCCTTCAAAATCACATGGAACTTGCGCGTTCGCTCGGAGCGAAGATTGTGACGGTATTTGGTTCAGATATCGGTTTTCAGATTGCGGAGTATGCAGTTGTCGGAAATGTGTCAAAAGTGGTTCTTGGCAGAACAAATCACAACCGTTTTATTCAAAAACCAAGACCGGAACTTTTGGAGAAGCTTAACAACCGGGCACCGAATATCGATGTCTATGTAATCCCGGACATCAAGCAGAAAAAGATACGCACAAGGATGAATATCAGATCGGAGAGATGGGAGAAAAAGTGGAAACGAATTTTTTGGGGATTTGCTGCAATTACGGTTGTAATGATTTTGACTACGATAGTTGCCTTTGTCCTGCAAAAATGGAATCTTCCGGAATCCAACATTATTATGGTGTACATTCTGGGGGTATTGTTGTCATCTTATATCTCTGACAATAAATTGTTTGCGGTGTATTCTTCTATGTTCAGTGTGCTGGCGTTTAATTTTTTCTTTACGGAGCCGTATTTGTCCTTAAAAGCTTATGACAAGGGGTATCCGACTACATTTTTGATGCTCTTTATTGTGGGGCTGTTTACAGCTGTTCAGACAAGAAAACTGAAACTGCAAAACAGGGAGAGCGTAAAAAAGGCGTACCGTACAGAGATTTTGCTGGAAAACAGTCAGAAGCTTCGACGTTGTAAATCAGAGCTGGAAGTGTGGAACCAGGTGGCAGGACAGGTTGGAAAATTGCTGAATTTATCTTTGATCATTTATCCGGTAAATGAAAAAGGACTCTTAAATGATGCGCTTGTATTTCCGAAAAAAGGCGTGACGAAGGAGCAGCTGGAGTTCCTTTTGGATTCTTCGGAGCGTGCAGTAGCGCAGTGGTCAGCCGCAAATCATCACCGCGCGGGAACATGTACGCATACACTCCCGACTGCAAAGGCGATGTATATCCCGATTCAGAACGAAAAAGAAGTGAAAGGAATTCTTGGAATCTATTTGGAGGAACGCCGAAAATTGCAGGAATTTGAATATGGACTGTTGATTGCGATGTTAAATGAGACCGGAGTAAAACTTCAAGACACATTTCACTGATAGTATGGTATAATGGGTATAAATTACAATCTGATAGGAGAGGTGTATGGGAGAACAAGGGGCCAAACGTCAGAATGACGGTTGGAAAGGAATTGGTGTCACAATAGTTATTTTGGCAATAGCGACAGGGATTGGAGCGATGTTTCGCTACCTGAGGTTTACAGAAGCAAATATATTGATTGTATATGTGCTCGGGGTTATGATCACTGCCGTGATCACGGCAAGCAGAATGTGGAGTGTGCTTTCCTCCCTTTGCAGTGTTCTGCTTTTTAACTTTTTGTATACGGAGCCGAGATTTTCACTCACTGCATATGATTCCGGATATCCGATTACGTTCGTGATTGCATTTCTTGCGGCGATCATTGCGAGTAATTTAGCGATCCAGCTCAGAAAACAGGCAGAACAGTCGGCGTTGATGGCTTATCGCACAAAAATTCTTCTGGAGACGAATCAGATACTGCAGAAGGCAGAAAACGCAGAAGAAATCATACGAGAGGCGGCAGGACAGATTGTGAAATTGATCGGGAAAAGTGTCGTGTATTATGAATGTACAGACGGAATTCTTTATGAGCCGTCGGTCTGCCTTGCGCAGGGAGAACAGGAAGAAGAGGTCTATATAAGCGCCAAAGAGCGGGAAACTGCCCGGTACGCATTTGAGAGCAAGAAGCGTGCCGGTGCGGGTACAGCAGTAAAAAAAGATGCAGTCTGTATGTATCTGACGATCCGCAATTGTGACAATGTATATGGTGTGATCGGGATCGCTCTGAAAGGGGTACAGTTAAATACATTTGAAAGCAATCTGCTTCTCTCGATTTTGGGAGAATGTGCATTAGCGTTGGAGAAAGAGATCTATAATCGAAAACGAGAAGAGGCGGTTACAAAAGCGAAAAATGAGCAGCTGAGAGCAAATCTGCTGCGATCGATTTCGCATGATCTGCGAACACCGCTTACAAGTATATCGGGGAATGCAGCAATTCTTTTGAACAACGAGGAAGCGTTTGATAAAGAAAAACGCAGACAGCTGTATACGGGAATTTATGACGATTCGATGTGGCTGATCAACCTTGTGGAAAATCTGCTTTCCGTGACGCGCCTGGAAGAAAGTTCTATGCAGCTCAATATGCAGGTGGAGCTTGTGGACGAGGTGATTGAGGAGGCGCTAAAGCATATTAGCAGAAAGCGGGAAGAACATCAGCTAGTGTATGAACCGTCCGAGGAATTGCTTCTTGCGAAGATGGATTCCAGATTGATAGTGCAGGTGCTGATCAATCTTGTGGAAAATGCAATAAAATATACACAGGAAGGTTCCTGCATAGAAGTCTCTGCGGTGCAAAAGGCAGACATGATAGAAATATCAGTTGCAGACAATGGAAATGGAATTAAAGAGGAAGCAAAAGAAAAAATCTTCGATATGTTTTATACGGCTGAGAATAAGCCGGCGGACAGCAGAAGAGGGCTTGGACTTGGGCTGTTTTTGGCAAAATCTATTGTCCATGTACATGGCGGAACAATTTGGGTTGCGGATAACGTTCCGAGCGGAACGATATTTTCATTTACATTACAGGCTGAGGAGGTAACGATAAGTGAATAAACCATTGATATTAGTAGTAGAGGACGATACAGCGATCAGGAACCTGATCACGACCACATTAGAGACACAGGACTATCGTTTCCATACAGCGCCAAACGGCGTGCAGGCTCTTTTAGAGTCGGTGTCTCAAAAGCCGGACATTATGCTTTTGGATCTGGGGCTTCCGGATATGGATGGAATTGAGATTATTAAAAAAGTTCGTTCCTGGTCAAATCTTCCGATCATTGTAATCAGCGCAAGAAGCGAAGATCGAGATAAGATTGAGGCATTGGATGCAGGGGCAGACGATTATCTGACCAAACCATTTTCTGTGGATGAACTTTTGGCGAGGCTTCGCGTGACACTAAGAAGGCTGCAGTACATGAGTGTGTCGCAGGAGCAGACAGAATTTGTTAATGGAGATCTGCGGATTGATTATGTGTCCGGATGTGTATATTTGAAAGAAAAAGAACTGCATCTGACTTCGACAGAGTATAAATTATTGAGTCTGCTTGCAAAGAATGTGGGGAAAGTGTTGACGCACACCTACATTACAAGAGAAATATGGGGAAGTGCGTGGGATAATGATGTGGCATCACTTCGGGTTTTCATGGCAACCCTTCGAAAGAAGATTGAAGAAAACCCGTCGCAGCCGCAATATATTCAGACACATATCGGCATCGGCTACCGCATGCTTCGAGTTGTTAATAAGTAAAAGAGTGGATAACTTTCTTTTCGCCCATGATGATTAAAGTTTCATCGCGGGTGAAAATATGTTCCGGTTCTGGAAGAGGGGAAATTTTCCCTTCTTTTTTTGTTGCGAGAATGCTGATGTTGTACCGGTTTCGTATAGATTTTTCGATGATGCTTTTGCCAATCCAATTGCCTGGAACTGCCACTTCACAGATCGCAACCTCCGGTGTGAGTTCGATGTAATCAAAAATATTTTTTGAGCCATATTTGATGGCGAGACGCTCTGCCATTTCGCGTTCTGCATAGACGACGTGATCAGCTCCGTTTCTAAGCAGTAATTTGCGGTGTACGTCTCTGCAGGCGCGGGCGAGAATGTACTTCGCTCCAAAATCTTTTAGCAGAACAGTGATCTCAAGTGCGCTTTGAAAATTATCTCCGATTGCGACTACACAAAGATCAAAATTATTGACACCAAGAGATTTGATGAAGGTCTCGTTTGTGGCATCAGCAATCTGAATGTCCGGCAGAATGTTGATGGCATTGTCTGCACGCTCTTCATTCTTTTCGACAGCAAGTACCGAATTGCCTTCCTCTAAAAATTTACGTGTGATGTGACGTCCGAAACGTCCAAGTCCAATTACTAAAATAGATTTCATAATCAATACCTCTTAACCAAGTTGAATTTTTTCCAGTGGCAGAGCCGATGGAAGCTGTTTTCTTGTAAATGAAAAAGCCAAAAGCATGGTAAGGGAGCCAACCCTTCCGAATATCATTAAAAATGCAAGCAGCGCGTGAGACAGCGGCATCAGTTCCGGTGTGATTCCAGTGGAAAGTCCAACTGTTGCGATTGCCGATACACTTTCAAATAAAGAATCTAAAAAGTCAATGTTCTCAATTCTGGATATGATCATAGCCGCAGAGAACGAGAATGTAATATACAAAAAGAAAATGCAGGTTGCCTTTCTTGTGATAAAGTCTTCCAGGCGTCTGCCGAACACTTCGGTAGATTTTCTGCTGCGAAATGTCGTGATGACAGAAAGAACCAAAACGGCAAAAGTTGTTGTTTTGATTCCGCCGGCGGTAGAGCCAGGGGAACCGCCAATCAGCATCAGACTGATAATCAGAAATCGACCAGTCTGAGTCAGAGCAGACAAGTTAACACTGTTGAATCCGGCAGTTCTTGCACTGACAGACTGAAAAGCTGATGCTGCGACCTGTTCGGAAAGTGTCAGATCCTGATAGGCACCTGTCCCGCGTTCACATACAAAAAGCAAAAGCGTGCCGGCTGCGATCAGGAAAAGTGAGACACTCAAAACAAGTTTGGTGTGAAGCTGCATTTTGTGAAAATGTAATTTTGTTGCTAATATGTCCCGCCAAACGAAGAAACCAAGTCCCCCGATGATAATAAGCGCCATAATGATAAGATTCACATACCAGTTTCCAACTTCTCCTGTCAGTGAGGAAAATGGCTGTACACTCCCCATTAAATCAAATCCTGCATTGCAAAATGCGGAGATGCTGTGGAAAATGGAGAACCAGATTCCTTTTGAGAGCCCAAACTTGGGACAAAAGTGAAATGCAAGTAAAAAAGCCCCTAAAAATTCAATAGAAAACGTACCTATTATGATAAAGCGTGTCATTTTTACAATTCCGCCAATTTGTGGAGCAGAGACCGAGTTCTGCATCAATGATCTGGATACCAAACCAATCTTTCGCTTCGTGAGTGTCATGATTGAAATGCAAAGTGTCATGAATCCGATTCCGCCAATCTGAATCAGACAGAGAATGACACCCTGACCGAAGAAAGACCAATGGGTGTATGTATCAACCTGGATCAGACCGGTCACGCACGTTGCAGATGTGGCTGTGAAAAAACCGGTAAATAAATTGGCTGCATCAGGGTTTCTTGTAGAAATAGGAAGAGCCAAAAGTATAGAACCGATACATATGATCGCGCAGTATCCAAATAAAATAATCTTCATAGGCGAAATGTGAAGAAAATGATGATAAAGTTTTTGTATAGAAGATATAAAAATCACCTCTTTGATTATTTATAAACTATATAGATTATAAGAGATAGTAAATTAAAAACACATTAAGAAAGAAAAATTAATATAAAGATTATATAAAGAAAAAAATTGTTTTAATACAATCTTTACGGAAATAGATTTGTTTTTATCAGATTTTAACAAGAGGATTGCTAGAATACAGTGTAGAAGAAGAGGTGAGTGAGAATGAGAAACTTTATATTAATTTTAGCATTGATTCTTTTGTTTGTGATTGGATTTGTCATCATGAGAAGTATAGACAATTTTATTGAAAGTGGCGGATTTAAAACTGAATAAAATGCAAAAATTACGAAAAAATATAAAATAAAAACAAAAGTACGTGACTTATGGACAGAAAGGTGCTATAATGCTTTGTGGAGATAAAGCATTAAAATAATAAAGAATGGGAGAGAAAAGGATGGATAACAAAAAAGATTTTAAACCATTTATTTCCGCTGACAAAATAGTACCAGAGTTCACATTTACATCGCTGTTCATTGGTATTCTTTTGGCGGTAGTCTTTGGTGCGGCGAATGCGTACCTTGGATTGAGAGTTGGAATGACTGTGTCTGCATCAATTCCTGCGGCAGTTCTTTCCATGGGAATTATTCGTGTGATTCTCAGAAGAGATTCTATCTTAGAGAATAACATGGTACAGACAATCGGTTCAGCTGGTGAATCAGTTGCGGCCGGAGCAATTTTTACATTGCCTGCATTATTCTTGTGGGCGGCAGATGGTGTGGAAGGAATTGAAGCACCTGGACTTTTTGAGATTTTCTTGATAGCACTTGTTGGTGGTACATTGGGTGTTTTATTCATGATTCCGCTTCGTAAAGCGTTGATTGTTGAAGAACACGGTGTGCTTCCATATCCGGAAGGAACTGCCTGTGCAGAAGTACTTCTTGCAGGTGAAGAGGGAGGATCAAAAGCATCTGTCGTATTTTCCGGACTTGGGATTGCGGCAGTATACAAATTTGTGGCTGACGGTTTGGGAGTGTTCCCAAGCAGTGTAAACTATGATATTAAGGCATACAAAGGGTCGGCAGTCGGTATGGATGTGCTTCCTGCACTTGTAGGCGTTGGTTACATCTGTGGACCAAGAATTGCAAGCTACATGTTCTCCGGTAGTGTGCTCAGCTGGTTCGTATTGATGCCATTGATCAGCTTGTTTGCAGGGGATGCGATCATCTTCCCTGGAACAGAACCAATCAGTTCGCTTGCGCCAAGTAAGTTATGGGGAACTTACATTAAGTACATAGGTGCCGGTGCAGTTGCAACAGGTGGTATCATCAGTTTGATCAAATCATTACCATTGATTGTAAAGACGTTCTCTCAGGCAATGAAGAGTATGTCTAATAATAAGGGAAAAGCAGCAAGTGGACTGAGAACAGATCAGGATATGCCGATGCCGGTTATCTTAATCGGTGTTGGAGTCATTGCAATTGCAATTTGGCTGCTTCCTACATTCCCAATCAATTTATTGGGAGCAGTTATCGTCGTAATCTTTGGTTTCTTCTTTGCGACAGTATCATCTAGAATGGTTGGTCTGATCGGAAGCAGTAATAACCCGGTATCTGGTATGGCAATCGCAACACTTTTGATTGCGACAATCTTATTAAAAGCAACAGGTCTCGATGGTGCGACAGGTATGAAAGGTGCAATCGCAATCGGTTCTATTATCTGTATCGTAGCAGCAATTGCGGGTGATACATCTCAGGATTTGAAGACTGGATTTATCGTTGGTGCCACACCAAAGAAACAGCAGTTGGGAGAATTAATTGGTGTTCTTACATCTTCACTTGCAATCGGTGGAGTACTTTACCTGCTCAACGAAGCATGGGGATATGGTTCAACAGAACTTCCGGCAGCGCAGGCTACAATGATGAGAATGATCGTGGAAGGTGTTATGAATGCAGATCTTCCTTGGGGATTGATCGGAGCCGGTGCAGCAATCGCAATTGTAGTTGAGATTTTGAGAATTCCGGTACTTCCGTTTGCAGTAGGTATGTACTTACCACTTTCTTTAAATGCAGGTATCATGGCAGGTGGTCTTGTGAGACTTGTCGTTGAAAAGAAACGCGGTCTTTCAGAAGAAAAGAAAAAAGCTGCTATCGACAGAGGTATTCTCTATACTTCTGGTATGATTGCCGGTGAAGGTCTTATCGGAATTTTACTTGCGGTATTCGCTGTAGTGGAACTTGATCTGACAAAATTGTTAGGAGGATTCTCACTTGGACAGATTGGCGCGATTCTCATCTTCTTAGTTGTAGTTATCGGTTCACTGTTCAAAGTAACACTGTTTTCAAAAGAAAATAAAAATTAATTAGAAGAGTAAAGTGTTCATGCAGCCTTTTGACAGGCTGCATGAAATTTGTTATGATATAAAAAACTCTATTTTAACGGAAAGGCTGATAGAGCTATGGGACGGAAGAAAGAAAAGAAAGAGAATTATTTGGATTATGTGTTTATGAAGAATCCGGCTTACGCATGGAAAGAAAAAGAAGATGGTTTGGTATGCCTGATCATTGAGTGGAAAGGATTCTATCATTGGCTTGCACAGAAAGTATTTCACAGACCAAAGCAGAGCGAGATTGCGATGGATGCACTCGGAAGCTTTGTGTGGAAACAGTTAGACGGAAAAAGAGATATGCATGAGGTTGCCGAGCTGGTGAAGCAGGAGTTTGGGAAAAAAGCGGATCCGGTTTATGAAAGGCTGATTAAGTTTGTTGAGATTATGAGGGACAATAAGTTTGTGTTGTTGAAAGAGGAAAGAAAAGATGCTTAGTAGATATGTAATCTATATTTTAATGTTTGCGGTTCTTGGGGCAGTTCTCTATGCGTGGGGACTGAAAAAAGCACAGAGCCAGTCACAGGAGCTTGCAAGGATGCTATATGCAAAGTGCTGCAAGATTGTGAAAAAGGAACTGAAAAAGAAAGAATATCTTCGGAAAAATGAGATTGAACAGTTGATCAAGGATGTTCAGGTGGGACAGTTTTACAGTAAGAACAAGATGGGCGTGACGAATCCGAAAGAGTTTATCAATCCGTTTCTTGAATACATGACAAAGAACGAGATTTTGAGAGAGGATATGATAAAAGGAAAAAAAGTATATTATCTAAAAAAATCTTGACTTTCATAGGACAACACGTTATACTGATAAAGTGTAATGAGGCAATGGGGCCGTGCAGATGGATTCTGTGCGGCTAATTTTATTATTTAGGAGGAAAACAATATGTCATATGTAGATGAGGTAATTGAATTAGTTGTGAAAAAAAACCCAGCAGAACCTGAATTTCATCAGGCTGTAAAAGAGGTGTTGGAATCTCTTAGAGTTGTTGTGGAAGCGAATGAAGAAAAATTTAGAAAGGACGCGCTTTTAGAAAGACTTGTTGAACCGGAAAGACAGTTCAAATTCCGTGTGCCTTGGGTAGATGATAACGGACAGGTTCAGGTTAACACAGGATACCGTGTACAGTTCAACAGTGCGATCGGGCCATACAAAGGTGGATTACGTCTTCATCCTTCTGTAAACTTAGGTATTATCAAATTCTTAGGTTTTGAACAAATTTTCAAAAACTCATTGACTGGACTTCCAATCGGTGGAGGAAAAGGTGGTTCTGATTTTGATCCAAAAGGAAAATCAGACAGAGAAGTAATGGCATTCTGCCAAAGCTTTATGACAGAATTGTGTAAATATATTGGAGCAGATACAGACGTTCCGGCAGGAGATATCGGAACAGGGGCAAGAGAGATCGGTTACATGTTCGGACAGTACAAACGCATTCGCGGAGTATACGAAGGTGTGCTTACAGGAAAAGGATTAAGTTATGGCGGATCTCTTGCGAGAACAGAAGCAACAGGATATGGCCTGTTATATCTGACAGAAGAGATGCTGAAATTAAATGGAATCGAACTTGCAGGCAAGACAGTTGCAGTGTCAGGTTCTGGTAATGTTGCAATCTACGCAACACAAAAAGCACAGGAGCTTGGAGCAAAAGTTGTGACAGTGAGTGATTCTACAGGATGGGTATACGATCCAGATGGAATTGATGTTGCGGCATTGAAAGAGATCAAAGAAGTAAAACGTGCGCGTTTGACAGAATATAAAAATTATCGTCCAAACTCTGAATATCATGAAGGACGAGGCGTATGGAATGTGAAAGTGGATATCGCTCTTCCATGTGCAACTCAGAACGAATTACATTTAGAGGATGCAAAAGCGTTAGTTGCCAATGGTGTTATTGCAGTGGCAGAAGGTGCAAACATGCCTACAACAATGGAAGCTACGGAATATCTTCAGGCAAATGGTGTATTGTTCGCACCAGGTAAGGCTGCAAATGCTGGTGGAGTTGCTACATCTGCGCTTGAGATGTCACAGAACAGCGAACGTCTGAGCTGGACATTCGAAGAAGTTGACAGCAAGCTGAAAGGTATTATGGTAAATATTTGCCACAATATGGCAGATGCTGCTGAGAAATACGGAGCAAAAGGAAATTACGTAGTAGGTGCCAATATCGCCGGATTTGAGAAGGTTGTAGAGGCTATGACAGCACAGGGAATTGTGTAAAAATTTGAAAAAATAAAAAAAATTAAAAAAAGTGTTGACATTTTGTCGAAGATGATAGTATAATAGCAAAGCGGGTTAGAGATAACCCGCAAGCATATGGGATCATAGCTCAGCTGGGAGAGCATCTGCCTTACAAGCAGAGGGTCATAGGTT
>OMEJ01000450.1_pt1 | contig 31433 bp, 30 predicted proteins | sample 1645361 | NCBI WGS metagenome assembly OMEJ01 (sample SAMEA103958156, study PRJEB25191) | human gut metagenome
TGAAAAAAAAATCTGAAGAAACACTTGGACCTGACTACGAGAGTAAATTTAGTCCAAAACCTTTTGAAGACTAAAGAACTTCCAGTTAAAACAGGAGCTACACTTCTTGATATCAATCGTACCAGTGTTTATTACAAGGGCATGCCCATATCTCAGGAGGAGTTGGATTGCAAATCGATCATAGATCGATTACACACGGATAATCCGGCCTGGGGAGCACGACAACTGTCTGCTCAACTGAAGAAGCGTGGGCATCAGGTTGGTCGCCGGAAAACGCGCCGTTATATGAATGAAATGGGGATTGATCCAATTTATCCAAAAATGAACCTTTCTAAACGTATGCGACAGGCTAAAGTCTGCCCGTATCTGCTACGTAACGCCGTTATCGACCGTCCAAATCAGGCATGGTCAATCGACATTACATACATCCCCATTAAGCGTGGATTTCTGTATCTGACCGCTGTGATTGACTGGTACAGCCGCTGTATCGTTGGCTGGGAAGTCGATGATACTCTGGATACCAGAATGGTCATAACTGCGTTAAAAAAGGCGTTTATAGTGGCAAAACCTGTTATCCTGAATTCAGATCAGGGCTGTCAGTTTACAAGCAATGAGTACATGAATTTCCTCAAAGAGAACCAGATCCGTCAAAGCATGGATGGTAAAAGCCGGTGGGCTGACAATATCATGATTGAACGATGGTTCCGAAGCTTCAAGTACGAGGAAGCATATCTGACCCAATATAACAATATCAGAGAAGCACGGAAGGCAATCGGTAAATATGTGCACACTTACAACTTTGAACGTTGTCATTCTGCACTCAATAATCAAACACCGGCATCCTGCTATTATCCGATTCTGTTACTGGATGATCATGCAGCCTAAGGGGGGATTTTCTCCCCTACCCAGTTACATATATCAGTTCATTATAAAAAGCTTAGATTTTTGTCTTGACAACTGAACCACTATACTGGTCCATATAACTTTTCACAAGCTTCCCTTCCGGTTAAAAGAAAACTCTGGGAGAGATCAGCAACTGACACTGGTTCTTTTTCCATATCTATATTATCTTTATTTCTAACTCTTAAGTATTTACACATCACGATATCTACATCATTTTCCATACCTTCAATTAACTTTTTACATAAATTCTTATCTACAAAATCATCACTGTCGACAAAAAGAACATACTCCCCTTTAGCAATATCTAATCCTGCATTTCTAGCAGATGATAAACCTCCATTTTTTTTATGTATTACCTTAATTCTTGGATCTTTTTTTTGATACTGATCACATATCATAGGACATTTATCTAAAGAACCATCATCAACTAAAATCAATTCAAAATCCGTATAAGTTTGATTTAAAATTGAATCAATACAACAAGATAAGTAATCTTCAACATTGTACACTGGTACTATTATACTAATCATTCTTTCCCTCCTTCATTACAATTTTTCTTACATTAAGATATAAATCCACTTTGTCAAATTTATATCTTAATGCTTTTTAACAAAAGTTATTTTTCCCAAAATTCCTCTCGTCATTTCTTTTATATATGTAAATTCTTCTGTTCTAAAATATCGTAAAATAAGCATACCATTTGCTAAAACAGTAACTAAAATAGTTCTTAAAACAAACTCTAAAAAAATATTGTTCAAATTTACAAACGATTGAGAATAGTATGTAAATACAGCTATCGTCATACTTGTAACAATTTTTTCTCCTTCCCATAAAATATATTTTTTGAATGGAATATCAAATACTTCTCGATACACAAAATATGGTTTTGTCCAAAAAGAACACAGTAAAAAACTTATCAATGTTCCTGCTAAAACACCTACTAATCCGTATTTTATAGCAAAAACAAGAGAAAATATCAAATTAATTACCGCCTCAATTATAGGTACATATCTATCTGGATAATAAAGACCAGCTGCACTTTTCACAATATCTATTCCAGAATTAATTCCTCTTAGATAATAAGTCACCGTTGCCAAAATTAAAACTCCAAAAGATAAAATATATTCTTTACCCAACCATATTTTAATAAAAGGTTCTATTAAACAAAACAAACCAATACCTGCAAAGGTATATAACCAAAAATTGATAAAATCAATTCTTTTATATACTACATATGATTTCTCTTTCGACTCACTGGCAAGAAGATTTCCCATACTTGCAGTAACACCGCTTGAAAAAGTAGTAACAAAACCCGAAACAGATGTTATCAATGTTGTATAATTACTATACATTCCAACCGCATTAATACTCACCAAAGAAGATATAACTAAATTATCTGAACATTGAGAAATGATATAACCAAATTTTCCCAAAAACAATGACTTTATATTAACAAATAACTTTCTTCTTGTATCCTCATCTAATTTTCGAACATTTTTCTCTTTCAAATAAGGATATCTTTTATCTAATATAGTAGAAAAAATAATATTCTTTATCAAAGTGCATCCAGTATCTATACTCAAATACAAAATATAATTTTCTGTAAAATATAAAATAAATACTTTTATAATTAAAACTCCTATTTGTGTAACAGTATTCGCTATTGTATACAAATATTTATTTTGATCCGAACTATTTAATGTAACTTTATATGACCACAAATATGATACAGCTGAGTTAAACAAGAACAAAAAATATATCGCCGTCACATCTGATGCTGTATTGCCCTTTAAAAATATCGGAAGAAATGGATAAAATAACAATCCTATACCCACTGTTAGTAATGCAAGAAATTGATAGGTTCTTTTGTAAAACTGCATCAAAGATTTTATTTTTTCTATATCATTCTCTGCCAGTGGCTTATACAAACTATAGCCAATTGCTATTCCAATCCCCGATTCAGCCAAAGAAAAAATAGTCAATATATTTGTCATCAACCCATTAATTCCTAAATATTGTACTCCTACACTATATATCAAAACTCTTCTCGAAATAAATCCTAGTAAAATAATAATCATTTGCGAAACAAATGCCACTATTGTATTTATCGCTGACTTTTTTGTTCTCAAAATATCACCTTCCTTTTAGATCAATATATTTTCTCATTTCTATCATTTTATTTATATTGCTTTCACTCTTCTTTTTCACCTTTTTCTTCTATTTGACATTTCATATTCTCTATTTTCATATTAGCAATATATTCATTCCTTATTTTAGGAATATTCACCAATTTTAGTATTTCTTTATATAATACACTTACCTCTCTTTTCACAACACTTCCTGTAATTTGATTTTTTATTTGTTCAGCTGCACCTGCAAATTCAGTCGAAATAATAGGCAAATACAATGCTCTTGCCTCAGCTAAAGAAATACAAAACCCCTCATGAACTGATGTCTGAACATAAATATCTGATTTCGCCAAGTAAGGATATGGATTTGTTTTTGTTCCCAACAAAATAACATTTTCTTTTAAGCCTTTTATATTGATCTCTCTTTCAAGTTCTTGTCGCAGATTTCCATCACCTATTAAATACCACTTAAAATCAACTCCATACTCTTTTAATCGTAATGCTACTTCAGGAACAATATCTTGTCCTTTTTCTTTTGACAATCTCCCCAACGTAATAATTCTAATCCCATCATAATTGCTATTAAAAGCTGAATCCATTATCTTCTCTTTTGACATTTGGTCAATATACTTTTTAGAAATAATATTATATTTTACTTCACACTTTTCTTTTAATTTAGGGAACATCGCAACAAAATTTTCATATGATTCCTTAGAAACAACATAAATTTTATCCAAATCTTTATGAAGACTAAATGTTGTTTTCTTATCCATATTTAATTTATTGACATCAAAATGTATCCACCCTACTTTTATTGGTGCTTTAACTTTATACTTCACAAAATATGTAAGATAAGAAATAATGGACGTAAAAGCAATAGCAATATCATATTCTTCTTCCATAGAATTAATTTCTGAAAAAGCCATTTTATAGTATAACATCATATTGCTAAATAGCTTATACCATATATATCCAGCAAATAATTTAAATGCCATAATGAAACATTTCTTTGATAATAACTTTCTAATTTCTAATAACGGCGGGTTATTTACCCACGATTCTATTTTTTCATATTTTTCTAGAACTTTCACTTCCACACCATTTGGAATAGCATCTAAAAAACCACCATAATTTTTTAATAATAAAACAGTCACCTTATATTCATCGAAATCCATTTCATTCAAAAGTGAAATTAATGATTTTTCAACCCCACCTACATTCATATCTTTTAAAACAAATAATATTTTCTTCATTATATACCTTTCAAATTTAACTAAAATTTAAAGTTCTCACTAATCCCTTCTAATATTCCACTCTTCTTATGTTTCTTAATTTATAACTTCATAAAACTTTTCAAGTTCTTCTTTGTTCCCCTTTTTCTCTTTCTTTATATTTTCAATAATTCTCTGTCTGTATTCTGTATCCTTTATCATTTTTTCTATTCCATCTGCAATAGCTTTTCCATCTATATCAACTACTAAACCATTTTTATCTCTAACAATTTGAGAATATACCGTATTAAATTCTGTAGTGACAACCGGCTTATTAAACATTCGTGCTTCTGATAATGTAAGACAAAATCCTTCATACCTAGAAGTCTGCACATATATATCACATATGTCATAATATGGATATGGATTACTTTTAGCTCCTAACAGAACAAAAACCTCCTCCAAGGAAAGTTCTTTTATTTTTTCACTTAATTCTTCTCTTTTATTTCCCTCACCAATTATATACCATTTAATTGGGATTTTTTTGTCTTTTAAAATTTTACAAGCAGCTATTGCGAGGTCATATCCTTTAGATTCTATTAACCTTCCCACAGTTAATATTATTATATTCCCATCTCTCTCAATTTCTAAATTTTCTGTATTCAATTTTGCTAGTTTTTTATTAAACTCATAATCTAAAATATCTTTAATTAAAATACGTTTCCCTATATGTTCAGGAAAAGTTTCTCCAAATTTTTCAAACCCCGCTTCTGCAACTAAGTTAATATTTTGAAACTTTCTATATTTTTGACTAATATAATCTTTTTCTCGTTCTTTTGGCAAATAAGTCGCATTAATCCACGCTATTTTTTTTGAAGCTTTAATCTTATCTGCCACATAAAAAGTCGGTACTCCTTGAGCATAAGCAATTGCTACATCATATTCTTTTTCCATTATCTTGAAAGATTTTCGAACTGATTTCCACATTAGTACAGACTTTTCTATATTATCATATTTACCGCTCCGCAATCTCAACGAATATAATAATTGAGATGATAAATGTTTTATATTTCTTATCTTCACACTTACATTTTTGTATGGAATATTACAATAGGAAAAAAACGGCAATATCGGCAATAAATTCACCTCTTGAGGAAGTAATTTTTCAAATTCTTTGCCATAAGAAAACAATTGTAAATCCACTTCATATTTCTCGTAGTCCAATAAATTTAAAAGCGTCACTAAGCTTTTCTCAGCCCCTCCCAGTGTTAAAGACTCTATTACAAATAAAAGTTTTTTCATTTATTTTCTCCTTTATTCTCTTTCAAAATTCCCTTTATTTCCAACGTTAATTCTCTCAAGCAAAGCTAGTTCTAACACTCTTGTCAATTTTTCCATGACTTTCTTTTATCTAATAATCCATTTTTTCTATTCATAGGTATATAAACAGCTTTTCTTGTATCATACGTCAACTTTAAAAACTTATCGCCCTCACACTCCTTTATAACTAAAGAAGTCATTGAAATATTTTTAGTTTTTATTGATTCCTCGTTATATAATTAAATTCATGTGACATTCCAAAATCATCAGCGTTTACTATTAAAAATTTTTCTAACATACTTTTTACCTTCCATAAATACACATAAATACATTAATTGAACAAAAAAATATTCCCAATAAAACTCTTTGCATAACTGTAATTTTAGAATTAAATATAATTTTTATTCTAAAAGAATATGCGATTTTTCTTAATTCAATTAAAATTTTCTTTCTTTCAGATTTCGTAAGTGTGGAATTAACAATCTGAGCAAATAAGTCAAACATCCTATTAGCAAATGCCGCATATGCTTCTTCCAAAAGAACAGGTACATTGTTTTGATAATATTCAATTAATTCTGCATAGGAATCAAAAAGTTGCACTCTCTCTAAACCAACCTTTTGATGAAGTGCACTTCCTTCTCTCATCCTATAAAAATACAATACTTTTTCTAAATATCCTACTTTCTGACATCGATCCATTAACTGATAAGTTACAAATGTATCATCTCCATATTTTCTTCCTATAGGATATTTAAGGTTCCTCCATAATGATGTTTTATATAATTTGTTACAAGCCAACATGCGAAATTTTTTTCCAACAAGAATTTCTCGCATTACATTATCGTGATCAATTACTTGACATATATATTCACTTTCACATTTTTGAATTTTTTTAATTTCATCATCAAATTCATCATCATCTATTGTTTTATACTTATAAATTACGCAATCTAATTCTTTATTCTCCAATAACTTAACTGCCATCAGCAAAGTATCTTTGTGAATCGCATCATCGCTATCTACAAATAAGCAGTATTCACCTTTCATATTTTTTATCCCGACATTTCTTGCATTACACACTCCATTATTTTCAATATGAAAAGTTAAAACTCTTTCATCTTTTTCTGAAAAATAATCGCATATTTGACCACTTTTATCTGTAGAACCATCATCTATCAATATGAGTTCTAAATTATCATAGGATTGCCTTAAGATACTGTTTATACATGTCTCTAAATATTTTTCGACATTATACACTGGCACTATTACACTAACTAATTTTGATTTTTTCATTATCTCTCTATCCTTATTTTTTCTTTAAAAATCCATCTAACACTTCACGAAGTTTTGTGGAAGAGGTTCCCTTTGTATAAGGTAAATATTGTATTTTAATACCATGTTCTGCAAACTGTTTTTCGAAATTGTTCCATTTCTCTGTTCCTTTCCAGTCATCTCCAACAAATATAGCATCACAATCATATTCTAATAGAACCTTCAACTTATCCATATCCTTCTGCGGTATAACTTTATCAACACACTTAATATTTTCTACGATAGCCTTTCTCTCCGCAAAAGGAATGATTGGTGTTTTCCCTTTATACTCCTGCACAAGTTCATCTGTACTTACCCCAACAATTAAATATTCACAATATTTTTTTGCATTGTTCAACACGTTCAAATGCCCTATATGAAACATATCATATACTCCTGATGTATAACCGATTTTGTACTCTTTCATCTAAATTTCTCCTTCTATATACTTCAACACTCGTTTACATGCCTGACCATCATCCCAAGTTCCTATGCCTTGTTTTAAAAATTCTTCACAACTTTCTTGGTATTTTTCCATAGAAAAATCTAAAATTTGTTTATTCAACTCCTCGTTATTAAAACTAATTGGAAATGGTAAATCTTTAATATCGAAATACAGCCTGCGATCTGTTGAAACATAATTCTCATAATCACTCGCATATAAAAAGCAAGGTTTTTTAGTCAAAATATAGTCGAACATTAGTGCCGAATAGTCAGTAATAACTGCATCTGCCACTCCCAATAATTCCTGAATATCATCATATGAAGTTGCATTAATTATGTACTCATTGAATTTCAAATTTTTGACCTCATTCAATAAATGCGGATGCAGTCTCACTAAAATGATCCATTCTCCACCAAATTTTCTTTCTAATGATAATTTTAAATTTTCATAATCAACATTATAAACTGCCAAATTGTGATCTTTTCTAAAAGTAGGTGCATATAATAGAATTTTCTTTTCCCCCGCTAGCCCTAAACCGTTCATTACTTTTGTCTTATATTCTTTCCCCTTCTCAAAAAACAAATCGCACTGCGGTGTTCCACATTCTAAATAATCACCGTCATACCAAAAAGATTTTTCATATATTTGCTTACTTTTTCTATTTCCTACTAAAAGTAAATCTATTTGCTTCGAATCCTTTTTCGCCATTTCTATATAGTGTTTTGGCAAGGTATCTTCTGCATCTTTTTCTATCATTTTTAACCGCAATGAACTATGCCATGTCTGAATGTATCTTTGCCCTTTTCTTTTTTCAAAATCTAAAGTCATTCTATAGTTAGTAATAATAAAATGAGAAGTCGCTAAATAATAATAATACTTGAAAGAACTATATTTTACTAATTTTAAATTTTTTATGTTTTTATGTTTTGCAACATCTGTAAATGCCCATACTATGTCTAAATTTGGATTGTTTTTTACAAAATATTCGCTTAAATATTTAGGTGAACCTCCATAATTCGCACCGTAGTAGCTAAAAAAAAGAACTCTATTTCTTTTTATAGGAAACTTTCTAAACATTTTATACATTATGTTTTTTATTTTCATAACTTCTCCCTGACCTTTTTCAAACATTCCTTTATAAAATAAATCTGTGGTGATTTACAAAAATCATTAAATTGCTTTATCACCTTTTTATCAAGCAACTGATTACTATTTATTCTCTCCTGCAGTTCAACACATATTTTTAGAAGTTCTCTTTTAAATTCACTATGTACACCCTTTTTATAGTTTCTCAAGGATTCGATATACAAACTAGTAACCAAAGAAATGATTGTCTCATCGATTAAATATAAAAACTCTGGAAATTCCTTTGCTACAAATTTTCTTCTTTCTAGATACCCCTCTACAATATGTATTTTTCTGATATCAAATTTATAGGAAATACTTGTACTTCTCTGGTAATAATAAACCAGTTCCTCTTTTACCAATACTACTTTTTCTGCCTGATTAAATATCAAATGTGTCCAATAAACATCCTCAAACAATTTCCCCACCGGAAATTTATATTTCTCTAATAACTCCCGCTTATACAATTTCCCCCAAGCAAAGTTTTTAATCAAATCATTTCGAAGTAATGCTTCCATAGCTTTTTGCCTATCATAAACTCTTGTTTCAGCGATTTCATTTGCCTTAACACTCTTAGAATCATATTGATAATAATAATTTGCAACTGCTATATCTGCTTCACACATCCTTAAAGTATTATAGAGTATTTCAATCGCATTAAGCACAAGCCAATCATCACTATCCAAGAAGAAAATATATTTCCCGGTAGATTCCAAATATCCCACATTTCTCGCATCAGAAAGTCCACCATTCATTTTATGAACTACCTTTATTCTCTCATCTTTCTTTAAAAACTCATCACAAATAAATTGGCTTCCATCAGTCGACCCATCATCTACTATAACAATTTCTAAATTTTTATAAGACTGTTGAACAACACTTTCAATACATTTTTCCAAATAATCTTTCACATTATATACCGGTATAATAATCGACACCTTATGTTTTTCCATTTCTATTTCCTTTATTTATACAATAGTCTATCTTTCCATTAACTTCTTTGCATTTTCTAACCCAATTACTTTTACCAAACACTTTTTGATGTTTTTTTTAACCTTCACATACCACGGTAACCAACTAACATAAAAATGATGCACACAATATGACTTGTCCGTAATCTGATAAGTACCATATGTATACACATATGGTGAAAAGTATTCTTTCGGATAAATCTTCATACCATCTTTCAACTCTTGATAGCAATTATTTCTATCAAGCGAGTATTCTTCCAACAACTCTGTTAACTTCGTAACATTTGTTCCTTCTATAATCTTTCCATTTTCATCATAAAAAGGAATTCTCTTATATAAATCATAAAACTTTTGAAATAGTGGATATCCCGAAATCGCCCCCATCATACTCGTCGCGACATAATTTCCCTCTTCGAATCCCAAAAGACATTTTACATCTAAAATATCATCAAAACTTTTAAATACTTCTACATCTGTGTCAAAATAAATTCCACCATATTCCAAAAGTGCCTTTACTCTTGCAACATCACTTACAAATGCGTATTTTTTTGCTGCATAGGCATCTTTTGTATATTGGAATTGCTTCACATCAAAATTCTGTTCATTCCATTCCATAAATTGGTAATCTGATAAATGCTTTTTCCAACTTTCAATACACTTTTTTACTTGCTCTGGTTTTTCTTTTCCTCCAAACCAGCAATAATGAATAATTTTCGGTATTTTTTGATTCTCACTCATATCGTCTCCCATTTTTGTTATTCCATCAACTTATATATCTTCTCAACTTCACATTCATTGCTATAATGCGTCTTTTTCATATTTTCAATCAACTTGTTTTGTAAATCTGAATCTCTGATAACTCTCTCAATTCCTTTTGCACATTCTTTATTATCCAGCGGTACGATTATCCCATCATAGCCATCTTCAATTTGTGAATAAGCCGTTGCATAATCTGTTATAATAACAGGTTTCTGCAAAATTTGTGCTTCTCTAACTGTAACTGCTTTTCCTTCATATCTAGATGGCTGCACATAAATATCACAGTTTTTAATATATGGATATGGATTATCTTTTTTCCCTAAAATAATTACCCTATCTTTCATTCCACACTTTTCAATATTATCTCGGATTAATTGTTCATCTCCCCCAAAGCCGATCAAGTACCATCTAATATTAAGTCCATTCTCTAAAAGATATCTACAAATTTCTGGTACATTATCAAAATTTTTTGCATAAGAAAATCGTCCAACAGATAATAATTTAATATGTTCCTCTTTCTCAAACTCTACATCAATTGGTTCATCTGCCTGTTCCTCCACCATGCTATTCGTAACAATATTATCTATCCCAATAATTTTATCCTGCAATGTCGGAAACTTCTGCAAGAAAGCTTCTGTTGCCTTTTCAGATATTGATGCAATATAATCATAACTTGCCCACATACTCAACTCAGTTTCCACATCTATATCAATAGTAGAATAATCCGTATGTATCCATGCAATTTTCTTCTTTGCTTTTACGTGATTCAAGCAAATGTAATGTGGAGTCAAAAAACTAATTGCTAAATCATATTCTACATCTGAATTAATATCATCCATATATTTCCATGTATATCTATGACTATATGTCAACTCAACTTGATTGTCTTTTTTGAGTCCTAACTCTTTTATACATTTTTTTGCAAAACACTTTGCTTTTAGTCTTCCGTATAATATTTTCATCTTATGCTGTCTAAGTAAATTTTTCATCGGAACAGCTAAATATCTCGCCTGATTCATCGGAAGAAGATTTACTTGTTTTGGCAAAAATTTTAGTAGTTCTCCCTCCTGTCTCGCTAAAAATAAATCTACTTGGTAGTTAGAATAATCAAAACTATTTAATAATCCTAATAATGCTCTTTCAGCACCACCTATTTCCATTGCATGAGAAACAATAATAACTCTTTTCATTTTCATCTCCATATTATCCAAAAATACATTTAAATATTCTTATTCTAATTACACTCGTTTATACTATTTCATCTTTAATACCTTATTTCCATTCTTCTTAATATACTTTGATAATATATACCCCATTGGCCATAACAAAACTGTTAATAACTTCCTTGGTGATTTCTTTATAAAACTATTATTACCTGCAATCAAATTACTGGAAACATAATGAATTGTCGTTTTACATAAATATAAAAAAGGAACTTCAGGTAAACTCATAATAACTCTTCTCAATTCAGCAAAACTATTTGGACTATTCATATATTGTTTAAATATATTTGCTGACATACCGTCATTCTGATAATCCACAATACACAACGGGCGATTTATAGATAAAAACTTATATTTTGCACTAAGTTTTAAAATCATATAATGTGGATTAAAGTTTTTTTCCCCGTCAAACACTGGCATAGGCGCAACTTCTTTATATAATGACGTTTTTACTACATATTTTTTATCCCCACGATTATTCTTGGATGCCAATAACTTAATCGGTTCAATTTTTTCTCCATCGGGTAATATATCACCTATAATGTTTCCATCCGCTGTATAGTCAAGTCCTATTATACCTGCTAAATCATCTGATTTATTTTTATCCCAAACAGATAAAATCAATTCAATAGCATCATCTGGAAGCCAATCATCTGAATCGATACAGATAGACAACTCTGTATCCATGTGCTCAATAGCTGTATTATATCCGGTGTGAAGGCCTCCGTTCTCTTTATAAATATACTCAATCTCTATTCGCTGCTCTAAACTCCATTTTTCAATAACTTCCTGCGTATTATCTGTAGAACCATCATCAATAATCAACCATTTAAACTGCTGATTGCTTTGTCTAAGCAAACTCTCATAACAACTATGAAGCAAATGCGCTCTATTGTATGTTGGAGTAAAAACTGTAATTCTTTTTTCCATATCAATCTATATAAGCAATTCCTTGTTGAACTGCTTCTCTTATCTCCTTTTTCTTTTCTTCCGTCATGCTTTTAGAAAATCGATACTCTTTCCCAAATTTTTGAGCTTTCTCCAGCCTTTTATTATTACGTTGAGTGAATTCCTCAATGCTACCAATCACTTGTGCGGGATTTCCTGCTGCAACACAATTAGTTGGAATATCCTTCGTCACTACACTATTGGCTCCAATTACCACATTATCTCCAATCACTACATTCGGCAATATTGTTGCATTGGCTCCAACAAATACATTATCACCAATAATGACTTTACCAATTTTGGTATATCCAATACTTTTTTTTGTACTAGCATCATGTGCAAGTAACGTAACCCTAATAGAAAAAGTTACATTATTACCAATCTCTATAAGGAAACAATGTGTTGGGTCAATATAACTTCCTTGCTGTCGATTAAAATTCTTTCCTACTTTTAGTCCCCTATTAATCAAGGCTCGTGTTGAACTCTCTCCATTCATCCTTTTAGCAATATCTTTTATCGCCTCTTTTAAATTCATCGATCCATCTCCTCATAAATTTCACTTAACTTTTTTGCATTTTCTTTTATATCATAATTTGCTGCCACAATCTCTTGATACGTATTTCTGTGCTGTATTCCCTTTAATCTCAAAATTGTTTTTGCCCACTCTTCAGCAGATTTTGACAATGTCTCTTGTTTTACCAAATTTGTTTTTTTGCATTCAATAGAAACTCCATCAGAGATTAAGCACGGTAATCCCGCTGCTTGTGCTTCAATCAAGGTTACAGGTAATCCTTCATAATGTGACGGAAAAACAAATACATCCATAGCTTGCATCAAATCTGAAATATCACTACGCAAACCAGTAAATATAACTTGTTCTTTAAGTCCTAATTTTTTTACCTTTTCTTCTATTTCCCCACGAAGTTCACCCTCTCCTACTAAAATTAATTTAGCTTTTACCTGCCGATTTACTTTTTCAAATATATCAATAAGAAAATGATGATTTTTCGGATAGCAAAATCTACCCACATGTCCTATCAAAAATTCATTACGTTGTATTCCTAATTTTTCTCTAACACTTATTCTTTTCATCGGATTAAAGGAATAGATTTTTGAATCAATTGCATTATTTACAACGTCAAACTTAGCACCTCGAAACATCCACTTTCCTGCTTCTTGGCTACAGGCCATTAAATGGGTAGCATATTTAGGAATAAAATATCGATACATCATTTTTATGGGATATTTAATATCTTTATCTTGACTAGCACTATGACTATGTGCAATTCTCACCTTTACTCCATACTTCTTTGCTACTTTAAGAACTACGGAACTTAAACAATCCTGATGCACATGAATAATCTGATATTCTGTATGCGCTTCAAAAAACGCATCCAATTCTCTCAGATATTTTACTCTCAAAGGATTCAACTTTGATATCCTGTATATTTTTCCCCCCATTGCCAATATCTCAGCATCATAATCCGCTTTCTCCTTTCGGTGTACTAAGAAATCAAACTGTATTTTTTTTTTATCAATATTTCTATAATAATTCATAATCATAGTTTCTAATCCACCACGATTCATATGTGTTACAACATGAAGTACTCTAATCATATACTTTTCCTCTTACCCTAAAAAAGTTGGTTTAAATATTCCCAAATTGTTAATCTCTTTAATCTGTGCGCAAACGCACCATATACAACGTTACACTCATAATAAAAAAATAAAAGATAACCTATTATCATTAATGACTGAACTATTTTTCTATTTTTTTCATCCAGTTTATTAACCATCCATGGCAATGTAATTACTTGTGCTAATACAAAATAATTAGCTAATCTGGCAAAATAGTTAGCAGTTCCAAAAAGACCGATAAACATAATACATCCATTAACCATCGAAAGATTAAATATCAAATTTTCATTTCTCGTACTATTTCGAAAAATCTCTTTATGAAACAATATAGCAAGCATCACAGGTGCATTACAAACCAAAACACGAAAAATATTCACGCCCTCTCCACTAAATTCAGTAGCCACATATGTTTCCCCTAAACTAGATGTTATCGCATTAATAGTTCCGAATAGATGCTGCAAAGAAAAAGCAATAATAACGGTTCCGATAATCAAAAAGAAAGTTTTTTTTGTCCACGGTCTAAACATCAGAAATGGAACTAATAAATAAATTAACGCATACATATGAAATGTACTTGCTAAAAAAATAACTAGGAAGTATCTTATCCATTTTCTTTCTTCTGCTAAAGATAATGCGCACAAACATATTGCTGTTGCAATAGATTGCTTAATCGCAGCTCCTGCAAACTCATATACTCCAACACAAAAGAAAAGATAAAGATTTAATGATAACTTGTTCCTATTTTTTTTAATAAAATGCAAATATAACCCTATAGTAATTAAAGAATAAATCATCAACCAATTCTGTGTTGAAACACCAAGTGTTTTTAAAATTGCATTGCACAAATTAAACCCTGGATCTTTACTCAAAGATAAATCAAATGTATTCCAAAATTCTGGTAACTTTTGTATCGCTTCATACCCAATTCGATATGTATATGTATCATTATATGATAATCTTAATCCCCAAAAACCTCCTAACAAAAGAGTCATTACAACAAATACTATACTGATTTTTTGTTTATCTAAAGTTCTATTAGGTGTTCCTACGTAAACATGCTCATATGCCCATCCTAGTCCTAGTGCTAATGCCATTAATATCCATAATTGAATCATGCTATACTCCTATCATACTCACTGTCTTTCCTACAACCTTCTTCTTATCAAATCTTTCTTGCACCACTTCTCTGGATGCTTGTCCCATCCTTTTTCTCTCCTCATACGAAAGCCCAAGGAATTTCTCCAGTTGCCCAAGAAGCGACTCAGTATTTTTCGCCTCCGCCAGATAACCATTTCTTCCTTTTTCCACCGCTTCTAGACATCCATGTATATTAGATGTGATTAACGGTCTTCCCATCGCTCCCGCTTCCAGAAGCGTATTTGCCATTCCTTCGTGATAAGATGGCAATACAAAGCAGTGACATTTTTCAATAAATGGCTTTACATCTTTCTGGTAACCGTGATACACGATCACACCCTTTTGAACAAGTTCTTCCAATCGTGATTTATAATCATCTTCCAAAGGACCCACAACGTCAAAAAAGACATCAGAACGTTGCTGTGTGATCCTCTCTGCTGCCTCAAATAACTCGTCCACCCCTTTTTCTTTCATCACACGTCCGATAAACAGAAATCGAGTTCCCCTGTCAGAAGGATACTCAATAAATGGATAGTCCGCAAGATTAACACCCGCTCCATTCAGCACACAAATCTGTTTTTCTTTTAATATGTGTAAATCTAAAAAGGTCTGCTTATTTCCTATATTTTCAAAAAATACTACTTTTGCTTTTTTCAAAGCAATCTTATATAAAAATGTCACTAATTTCTTTACCATGCTTTCGCTCTGAAATGCCGTTCCAAGCCCTGTAATATTCACTGCATACGGCACACGGAGCATACGACTCATCAAACCGCCATAAATGTTCGGCTTAATTGTATAAGTAATGACCATATCCGGATGTAATTTCTTAATTAATTTTCGATAAAAAAACATAAGCTTCGCATCCGTCTTCGGATTGATTCCTCTACGGTCTAATGAAGTATTAATAAACTTGCATCCCATCTGCTTTAACTCAGTTTCAAATATTCCCTTGGGAATGGAAATATATACTTCACTACCTTGTTCCAAAAATTGTTGAATCAATTCTTTTCGAAATTTATATAATCCTTCTGCATCATTTGACAAAATTAATATTTTTCCCATTTGACATTCCCCTACATTCTCTTTATTAACACTTCATTATATTTCATCATATAAATATTACTTTCGTATTCTCCTATGCACTTTTTATTCACTATCCCATTTAAGTTATTCACAATTAATCTCATGTGATCACAGCCACATTCATAAGCATGAGGATAACCTCCACCAAATCTTGGATTTACCTCTGAAATATAATATTCTCCTTCATTCTCAAAAATATCAATATCTATTTGTCCTCGATATCCTGCTTCCTGCACAAATCTTTCTATAAACGCAAATAACTTATCATCTTTAAACGAAACCGATTTATCAGTTTCTCCAGCTCTCATCACAAGTTTCTTTTTAGTAAAAATAGAAACCACTTCCCCGCTTATCATGTCAATATATACATCAGCCCCTATTTCCTGACCAGCCAAAAATTCTTGAATCATCATTCCGTCTTTTTGTTGAAATAAAAACTGTGCCGTTTCTTTATCCTCTGCCTTTGCAATTGAAATACTCGCACTCCCTCTAGCAGGTTTCACAAATACTGGATAGTTCACACCCGATTCTTCAAACTCTTCAAAATTCATATAAGATTTAGCGCATTTATAATCGTGTTCGCATAACCATTTATACATTTCGAATTTATCAAGGCTCATTTCACATAACTCATAAGAAGAACCAATGATTTTCACACCTAATGCATTAAATTCTTTGCTGTGTTCTGCCAAAAGACTCAACTCAGGATCAATTAAACTTAAAACTGCTCCAATTTTTTCTTCTTTGCAAATATCATATATAACATCCAAATAGTTTTCATCTGTCATGCGTGGAACTTGATAAAATTTATCTGCCTCATATAATGCAGGAGCAATTACTTGCATATCAGTAGCAATCAAATTTCCTTGTCCTTTCAAAGCCTTTTTAAAGTACTGTAACACTTTATTTCTTGTCCCACAACTTAAAACCAAAATATTCATTTCTTTTCCCTTTTCTTTTTAAACTTCATTTACATAACAAAACTGTTTCGCTGTACATTTTGAACGAACTACCGTTGTTTTCCCTTGTTCTTGTACATACACATTCGGATAAAATTCGATAAATTGTGGTGATAATCCCATGGTATATGCTCCAACTTTCCGGAAAATCACCAAATCATCTTCATGTAATGGAGCACCTTCCAAATCAAAAAAACGGTCTCCTTCCATACATGTAAAGCCACACAGAATTTGTTTCATGTTTTCAGAATCTTCCTCTAAAATTTCTTTTCGTTCTATCTGATAAGTATAGCCTGTTTTTTTCATTAATGGATCAATATGTGTTCTACTTCCATCAAGAATAACAAAGTTATTATTTTTTGTCTTTTTGATATCTATTACTGTAGAAATATAATCTATTCCTGCACCAATGACTGACATCCCCGGCTCAACAATAATATTTGTATTTTCTAATAATTTTTCTGTACTAAAAATATTGTGAACCAACTCAAAATAATTTCTAAAACTTGGCTTATCTGCTACTCCCCCGAAATATCCTCCTCCGATATCAATAAATTTCAGCTGTAAATTATACTCTCTAACAATCTTAACTGCCACTTCCGCAATAGCTTTATAAATCTTTAAGCTTCTTGTTTTAGAACTACAATGCAAATGTAGCCCTGAAAGATGTATATTATGGTCGTCACAAAAATCTATCGCTTGTGCTAAATCACCCGTTTCATAAGAAAATCCAAATCTTCCATCTTCATTACCACATTGTGATTCTCCCGGACAATATTCCTCTAAGCAAAAATTCACACGCAATCCAAGCTTACTTTTTTTCAACTTTTCTCGATCACACTCTAACAGCCATCTCAATTCTCTTTTAGAATCTATATTGATAATAGTTCCGTTCTCAACAGCCTCTATAAATTCTGTTTTTCCTTTTGCTGGTCCGTTAAAAATAATACGATTCAAACTATAACCTAATTCTTTTGCAAGTTGAAATTCATCTGATGATACCACTTCTGCCCATAATCCTTTTTCTTTCATATAAGAAATAATCCATGGCAAATTATTTGTTTTAAATGAATACCCTACGATCCCATCTTGCCAGAATTTATGCACACTCGATATAGCATCTTCAACCAATGATTCTACAATTTCTGTATTAATAACAAAACACGGTGTATTCAACGTACATTTTTTTTTCATTTTATTCCTCCAGCAATTATATTGTTTTCTCTTTTTCCTCGACCTTTTTCATTTCACGATACACATCCAAATCAGCTAGTTCTTCTAATTCAATTCCTTCGCGCTTTAATACCGTTTTTATGGTATCGATAATTATTCTTATATCCATAGCAAACGACATATGCTCTACATACTGTAAATCATATTGGAATCTTTCATCCCAAGTCAAAGTATTTCTTCCATGCACCTGTGCATATCCAGTCAAGCCAGGTCTAACTGAATGACGTCTTTTCTCCTCTTTTGTATAATATGGCAAATAACTAACCATCAAAGGCCTTGGACCCACAATACTCATATTTCCTTTTAAAATATTAAGAAGTTCTGGCAATTCATCTAATGATGTACTTCGCAAAAACTTTCCATACTTATTCATTCTATCTTTATCTGGCAGTAATTCCCCATTTTTGTCTTTTGCATTGCTCATAGTTCTAAATTTTACTAATCGAAATATTTTTTCATCTTTCCCTGGTCTCGGTTGTGTATAAAATGGATTTCCTTTCATTCCTATTGCCCCTAAGATAATCAATATTAACATCACTGGGCTAAGAACAATCAAAGCACATAAAGACAATAAAAAATCCATCCCTCGCTTGATATATTTCTTGTACATTACTCGCTCACCCTTACTTTATTTCTGAAATAACCCTCTCACTACTTTGATAATACGTTCCATATCTGCTCTCGTATTCTTAATATCACTTGGCAGACAAAGTCCTCTGTTGAAGATATCTTCTGCAACACTCGTTCCGTCTTCTTTCGTTGTGATAAAATCGCAATTCTCATATACCGGCTGCATATGCATTGGTTTCCAAATCGGACGACTTTCGATATTCGCATCTCCAAGTGCATTAATAATGTCCATTGGCATTACCTTGCTGTCCTTCGAAAGCGTCATCGCTGACAGCCAGTAGTTTGCTTCACAATCTTCTGGAATTGGATTCATTGTAATCTCCGGAATATCTTTGAATGCATCTTCATACGTCTCATAGATATTTCTCTTCAATGAAATATTCTCATCTAAATAATGAAGCTGTCCTCGACCGATACCGGCTGTAACATTTGACATACGGTAGTTATAACCGATTTCTTTATGCTGATAGAACACTTCCTGCTCTCTCGCCTGTGTTGCAAGGAATTTTGCCTTTTCAATCGCTTTCTGATCTGGTGACACAAGCATACCGCCTCCGGATGTTGTGATAATCTTATTACCGTTGAATGAGTAAATACCAAATTTACCAAAAGTACCAGTCTGCTGTCCGTGATATGTTGCGCCCAAACTTTCTGCTGCATCCTCAATCAAGATTGCATTGTTCTCTTCACAGATTTTCATAAGCTCATCCATTTTCGCCGGAGTTCCGTATAGATGTACAATCACAACAACTCTCGTATCTGGATATTTTTTAAACGCTATACGCAACGCTTCTGGATCCATATTCCAAGTATCTTCCTCGGAATCGATAAAAATCGGCACTGCATTCTCATAGCAAATCGGATTACATGTTGCTGAGAATGTAAGAGAAGATACGAATACGTTCTCACCTGCTCTGACACCTGCAAGCTTCAACGCAAGATGGATTGCCGCTGTTCCAGCGCTGACTGCCGCTGCATATCCGCCATGTACATACTGAGCAAGCTCTTTTTCAAATTCATTGACATTCGGTCCAAGCGGAGCTACCCAGTTTGTATCAAATGCCTGTTTTACAAATTCCTGTTCCAATCCACGAATCGTTGGTGAAGATAAGAAAATTCTCTTCGCTTCCGGTTCTTTATGCTCTTTGATCACATATGCAGGAACGATTTCTTTTACGAGCTGTCGAATATTGTCGCTGTTGTTTTCCGCTGCAATCTGCAAAGATCTCAACTGTCTTAAAAATTCTGTCTCGTTGAATTCAATTGGTTTTCCGATGTGAATCAGCTTATTCGCTGTATTCTGCATTCCTTCTTCATCCATCAGAAGCTCTTCGTACAACTTCTCGCCCGGACGAAGTCCTGTGTATTTAATCTCAATATCTTCTCCGACTTTGTATCCTGACAAGCGGATCAGATTCTTCGCAAGATCGGCAATTTTGACCGGCTCTCCCATATCAAGAACAAAGATTTCTCCGCCTTTTGCGTAAGCTCCTGCCTGAAGCACAAGAGATACCGCTTCCGGAATCGTCATAAAGTAACGTATGATATCCGGATGTGTAACCGTAACCGGTCCTCCGGCTGCAATCTGCTTTTTAAAGAGCGGAATGACACTTCCATTGCTTCCAAGTACGTTTCCGAAACGTACTGCCACGAACTCTGTATCATACTTATGGTTCAATGTCTGTACGATCATCTCACAGATACGCTTAGATGCTCCCATGATACTTGTCGGGTTCACCGCTTTATCTGTGGAAATCAGTACGAATCTGTCTGCTCCGAAAGTTCCGGCTGCAGTTGCCAGATAATATGTACCGACGACATTATTCTTGATCGCCTCATTCGGGCTGCTTTCCATAAGCGGCACATGCTTATGCGCTGCTGCATGGTAGATTACGTTTGGACGGTATTTTTCCATAATCTCATTGATACGATGAGAGCTTCTGACAGAGGCAATCAGCACAACTAAGTCGAGATTTGGATATTTCCGCTGTAATTCCTGCTGTATATCATATGCGCCATTCTCATATATATCCACGATGATCAGCTGTTTTACATCGTGTGATGCCAGCTGACGGCACAACTCACTACCGATGGAACCGCCTCCACCGGTTACCATGACAACTTTTCCCTGAACATATCCAAGAATCTCATCTAAATTCGTCTGAATCGGCTCTCTTCCGAGCAAATCCTCAATATTCACTTCTCTTAACTGTGACACGCTGACCTCTCCGTCAATCATCTGGTAGATTCCCGGAAGGATCAGAAGATCGCAGCCTGTATCTTTGCAAATCTCTACCAAATCTCGAATCACCTGCTTAGAAGCGTTCGGGATCGCGATGATAATCTTGTCGATATGGAAACGCTCTACTGCTTTTTCAATCTTATCACGTCCGCCGACAACCGGGCATCCCTGAACGTATTTCCCTTGCTTTTCAGGATTGTCATCAATCATACAGCATGCTCTTCTTGTGACATTCTTACTCAGACCAATCTCTTTTACAATGGCAGCTCCGGCATCTCCGGCTCCTATTACCATAACATTGGCAATCTTCTCTTTCTTGCCGCGCGCGTGGAATTCATTGCGCATATAACGCACAAATCGATACCAAAAACGAATCACGACAACTAAAATTTCTAAAAATGTAATATATAAAATCGGATAGCTCTTTGGTGCGCCCACACCTGCAATCCACATAACAATCCAGTTCAAAATTCCGGCTGTCAATACTGCCAGCCCGGCATTCACCAACTCATTGACACTTGCATACTTCCAAAGACTTGTATACAGGTGGAACAGTGCAAATATCGCCACTGTAATCACAACATTGAACGGCATATACTCATATACAGACTGTAGTACATTCGTTCCGATATCTGAAAATACAAACTCACTCTGTACCCAAAGTGCAAGGAACGATGCGACCCCCATCGCAATAATGTCAAGCAATAACAAAACAAATGCTCTGACACGCCACTGAAAGTTTCCCAAAACTTCTCTCATCTAACCATCGTCCAACTGTTTTATTTTGTCATATCTTATTAAAATGCCTTATCTTACCTAGTATGATATTATACGCTTCTTTAATGTTACGACATTTTTCTACTTTTGTCGACTGTTTCCCCAGAAAATTTTATACAATTTTTATTCACTTTTCAAATCATTGCATTAGGCACTAGCTACATTCTGCTGCGATTTTTCCCGGAACAGTAACAACCGCCGCCAGTATCCCTCCAAGCATCGGCACACTCAAAGTGACTTTTCCAAGGAAGTTTTCGTAACTTACCGGCTCCATATCCTCTTTTGCATTCGCATCCCCTTTGGTGACAAACTCACCGGATACACTGTTGTTTGACACAACACGGTGTGTGATAATCGAACCATTCTCTAAAGAGCCGTAAAATGCAATCACATCACCTTTTTCGATTCCGGACGGAGCCGTATTTTTTACATATACAAGGCTGCCTGTCGGAATTGCCGGCTCCATACTTCCACTGATCACTGTGTAGATCTGATACCCCGCAATCCGCGGAACTGTCAGCGGAATACATACGACAATGACAAGCGCCAGAAGAATTGTTCCCACGACACTGCACACCGTCGCTGCAATTGGTTTTTTCATCTAGTCTCTCCCTTTAGAATGTCTTATTTCTTTTTAAATCGTTTCACATATACAAATCCGGCTGCCGCCAATGCAGCTACTGCTACTACTGCAATTGTTGCGTAGATTGGAATACGGTTTGTTGTGCTTCCCGGACGATCCAGATCTTTGTTGTCCAAAGGCACGTCTTCATCGTCCAGATCTACTACATTTTGTGGAACTTCTGTTGTGCCCTGATTTTGGTTGTCTGTTGTTCCATTGTCCGTTGTTCCGTTGTCTGTTGTGCCCTGCGCGTCTCCGTTTGCTGTATTTCCACCGGTTGTTGTTCCCGCATTTTGTCCGGCATTGCCGCCTGCGGTTCCTGTCGTTCCGTCCAGTCTTGTGATCACTTCTGTCTCAGTTGTCACCGTATCCTCCGGAACCGGCTCATATACGAATGTAAATACATTTTCTGCTTCATTCTTGCTCAAGGTCTTTGTCAGGTTGTAAGCCTGTGGCTGATAACCCTCAATATAGTGGTAGGCAACCATCGGTCTGTCGCCGACGTTTCCGTATAAAACCTCCTCTTATGAAATTGTTCAGGAGATTTCCTTCCTCGAAAACTCCTGCTTGTAAAATTTGTGAATTGAAAGCATGAATTTTCTGAAAGGACGGATTTTTCTAAAATCCGCTATATGAAATGTACTAGATTCCGGTTAGAACCGGTTAGAATAAATAGAAAATATAATGCTTTTTTTCATCATATCATTGAACTCTCTAGCTTGCAAGGACTTTTAAAGTGCTCCTTACAAAGCGTCTTTTATTACACAGGATGCAGCTTCCTTGCATAGAATATAAAACACCACGCAACTGAGGTGACCCCCAAAAGTTAGACTTTTGGGGGTCGGTTCAAACCGCGTGGTGTCTCACATTTTATTCAGCATATCCTTCTGGATTATTTGACTGCCATCTCCAAGAATCCTCGCACATCTCATCAAGTCCTCTTTCTGCTACCCAGCCAAGTTCTTCTTTCGCTTTTGTTGGGTCTGCATAACATGATGCAATATCGCCAGGTCTTCTCGCCTTGATCTGATATGGAATCTCTTTTCCACATGCTTTTCCGAATGCTTTTACCATATCAAGTACAGAGTATCCGTTTCCTGTTCCAAGATTGTAAACTTTCACTCCTGCTTTTTCTTCGATCTTCTTCAACGCTTTTACGTGTCCAAGCGCAAGGTCTACTACATGGATGTAATCACGTACCCCTGTTCCATCCGGTGTATCATAATCATCACCGAACACTCCAAGGCATTCCAATTTGCCAACCGCTACCTGTGTGATGTATGGCATTAAGTTGTTTGGAATTCCTTTTGGATTCTCTCCGATTGTTCCGCTCTTATGTGCTCCAACCGGATTGAAGTAACGAAGTAATACTACGTTCCATTCTGAATCTGCTGTATGAAGATCTGTTAAAATCTGTTCCAGCATTGATTTTGACCATCCGTATGGATTTGTGCACTGTCCTTTTGGGCATTCTTCTGTGATCGGTACAAATGCAGGATCTCCATAAACTGTTGCAGAAGAGCTGAAGATAATGTTCTTCACGCCTGCATTTCTCATCGCATCACAAAGCACCAAAGTTCCTGCAATATTGTTATCATAATATTCTAATGGTTTCGCTACAGATTCACCTACTGATTTCAATCCTGCAAAATGAATTACTGCATCAATATCTTCTTTCTCAAAGATATTTTTCATCGCTTCTGCATCACGAATATCTGCTTCATAGAACTTAATTGTCTTTCCGACAATCTTTTCCACACGGTCTAACGCTTCTTTACAAGAATTACATAAATTGTCTACTACAACCACATCATATCCTGCACTGATCAGTTCAATACATGTATGGCTTCCGATATATCCTGCTCCACCTGTTACTAAAATCGTCATAATTGTATCCTCCTTCTAATCATCTTGTTAACAAGGACGAGAGTTTTTCTCCCGCCCTTTATTATAATACTTCACTCTAATATATACAACTATTTTGTTTCAAAACATTTTTTCTGTTATGAATTGTATTTTTTAATAATTTCCTGCATTGTATCCCATTTTGCTTCCATGTCTTCCACCAATTTAAACTGTGTACGACATCTGTCAAGGTTATGGTTCTCTCTGTGGATCTTAAAATATGTATCTCCCTGAAGGTGGTCAGTGAGGAATCTCATACCACATTCAAATGTCATTACTTTTGCTCCCATCGGCATCATTTCAATTTCTTTCTGTGTCAATTTGCCGCCGCATCCTTCAATGAAACCTTTTGCATACACATCAAACAATTCCATATCACAAGATACTTTTGAAAGATCCTGCTCGTCTTCTGCTGCTGTGCTTGCACCAAAACGGATAGAATCACCAAAGTCATTCATTGCAAGTCCCGGCATAACAGTGTCTAAGTCGATCACACAGATACCTTTTCCTGTCTTGTCATCAATCATGATGTTATTCAATTTTGTGTCATTGTGAGTAACACGAAGTGGAAGTTCTCCATTTGCAAGCATATCTCCGAATACATTTGCAACGTCTTCATGTGCAAGTACAAAATCAATTTCTTTCTGTACAGATGCTGCACGTCCGCACACATCTTCTTCTACCGCTTTCTTGAATGTAGCAAATCTTGCTTTTGTATCATGAAAGCCTACAATTGTCTCGTGAAGTGTCTCTGCCGGATAGTCTGCGAGCAGTCTTTGGAAATTACCAAATGAAACTGCGCTCTGATAGAAATCTTCCGGTGTCTCTACCTGATCATAGCTTGTTGCCCCTTCGATGAATTTATATGCTCTCCAGTAATCTCCCTGTGAATCCACAAAATATGGTCTGTTTGCTACAGTGCGAATTACGTTCAAAGTCTCTCTTTCCGGATCTCCACCGTTCTCGATAATCTTTTTGCGCAGATAAGAAGTCACTCCTAAAACATTCTCCATAAGTTCTACCGGTTTTGTAAAAATGGATTTGTTCATGCACTGTAAGATCACGCGCAGTCTTCCCATCTCCCCGATATCAAATGTCAAAAGGAATGTATCATTGATGTGTCCGTTTCCATATGGTCTTTGTTCAATCAATGTCCCTTCAAATCTAAAATTTGCAATTGCTTCATCTATTTGTCTATCTGAAATTCTTCCCATTATTTTTCTCCCCACAGGTTCTCTGGATACAAACCTGATTCTTTCATATTTTTAATCGCATTCACTACAACCGGTTTATCTTCTTTATATGTCACTCCGTACCATTTGTCTGCTGATGTCAGAACTGCCACTGTTGCACGGTCTTCTGCAAGCAGATTACTTACAACTGTCGGAAGGAAGTATTCACATTTCAAAGGATTTGTCTTAAGTCCTTCATCTAAAAATGCTGTAAATCCGTTCTTAATCTCCTGAAGAATGCTTGCTGTGAATCCCCACATATTCATAGAAACAATGCTTCCTTTTGGAAGTTCTGTCCATGTCTCTCCCTCATCTTCTGTGTACGCCGCTCCGTCTCCTTTTTTCTCGATGCGTGTTCTTTCCACAACGCTCACAAGCTCTCCGGCTTCGTTCATCGTGCAGACACCACGTGCCACATGACCGTTCTCAGTCAATGTATTTTCTAATTGATAACCTACCATTGTGTAACGGAATTTATCATCGTCTTCGTGTGTTGACAGATAATCATAAATTTTCTGGAATGCATCTCTTCCATAGTAATCATCTGCATTGATTACCGCGAAAGGTCCGTCAATCTCATCGATACAGCTGAATACTGCATGTGCTGTTCCCCATGGTTTCACACGTCCTTCAGGCACTTCATATCCTTCCGGCAAGTTATGTAAATCCTGGAATACGTAAGATACTTCCATTACTTCTTCCATACGTTTTCCGACAGCCTCTTTAAAATCAGCCTCATTTTCTTTTTTAATGATAAATACTACTTTTTCAAATCCCGCTTTTTTTGCATCATAGATTGAGAAATCCATAATGATATGACCTTGCTCGTCCACTGGATCAATCTGTTTTAATCCGCCATATCTGCTTCCCATTCCTGCTGCCATAATTACTAATACTGGTTTTTTCATGATTAAGACCTCCAAACCCCAATTTCTTTTCTATCTTTTATTCTAGTACAAATGTCTTTAAAAATCTTTATCTGATTAATCTCTATGTTTGTATTATTTACACTTTTTCTTTGCATTCTAGAATTCTATAAGATATAATATCATTAAAAACGCCTAAAATACAAGGGAGAAGATTTATATGAGCAATCGACGTTATGGTCTTGAGGAGACCGAACTTGAAAAACTGAATATCCGTTTACTATATATCACTCAAGCTCGATATGATACAGACTGGCACAGCATTGCCCATACGCATCATTTTACAGAATTATTCTATGTCGTTCAGGGCAGTGGCTATTTTCTTGTGGAGGATAAAAAATTTCCGGTCAAAGAAGATGACCTCGTCATCATCAACCCAAATGTTTCTCATACAGAGCTGGGCAGCAAAGGCAGACCACTTGAGTATATCGCACTTGGAATCAACGGCCTGAAATTCAAAGACGGGAATCTTGACACCACCTATGATTACAGTCTGCATAATTTTCATGAATATAAAGAAGAATTCTCTTTTTACTTAAAGACACTTCTTCGGGAGATTCAAAATAAAGGAGAGTATTTCGAAACTGTCTGCCAAAATTTATTGGAGGCGCTTGTATTAACATTGGTTAGAAGAACAAAGAAACAGCTGTCATTCACACCAACAAAAAAGATTACAAAAGAATGTCGTTTTGTCGAACAATATATTGATGAGCATTTTATGGAAGACATTACACTTCAGACGCTGAGTGATCTCACTTATTTGAACAAATATTATCTTGTTCATGCATTTAAAAACTATAAGGGAGTGTCTCCAATCAATTATTTGATTAACCGAAGACTTGTTGAAGCCAAACATTTACTTGCTACAACCAATTATCCAATCTCCAAAATTGCAGCTTCCATCGGCTTTTCTTCCCAATCCTATTTTTCCCAGGTTTTTCGAAAAGAGACAGGCATGTCACCAAATTCCTACCGACAAAATGAAGAGTTACAAAAAGACACCGGACAATCATAATCCGGTGTCTTTCTATCATAATCTCTATTTATATCTGTGGTTGTATACGAACAAAAGAGTCAGCAGCCCAACAAGTCCAACAAGTTCCATCACAAGACCTGAGACTGAGATATTTCTTTGTCCAATAATGATCAGAGCCAGGCAGACAACAAATACGATAATCATAATAATGTTTCTTACTGCATTATTCATCTCATCTACCTCCTAACCTTTCAATCCACCGAGAGTCATACCCTCTGTCAAACGTTTCTGAACACAAATGTACAGAATCAATGTTGGTAACATAACGATTACAAGACCTGCATACATGATACCATAGTTTGTTGCTGTCTTCTGTACTGCCATCAGGTTCTTAAGTCCCATAGCAAGAGTGTCATTACCATCCATCAATGTGTAAGCGATGATATATTCATTCCAGAATGACAGGAAGTTAAACAAGATTACTGTAATAATACTTGGTTTTGCCATTGGCACCATAATCTTTGTCATCGTCTTAAAGTAACCACATCCATCGATGTAAGCAGCTTCCTCAAATCCTTTTGGAAGTGTTTTAAAGTAACTGCTCAGCAAATACACTGTAAATGGCAGTGCACTTGTAGCATAAATAATCGCCAATATGAGTCGATTATTCAAGAAAAATTCAACTCCCAAAGCTCTGTTTGCAGAACTTAACATCAAGAAAATCGGCACTACAATGTAGTTGATGTTTACAAAAAGTCCTGCCATAAAAGCACCATTCAAAATCTTTCTTCCTTTGAAGTCAAATCTTGCCAACACATAAGATGCCGGAAGCGCAAGAATCAATAACAATACAAGCGCAATCGCTGTAACAATTACTGAGTTCAGGAAAAATGTTCCCATGTTTGCATCACGAAATGCAGTTACAAAGTTCTGATAGCGGAACGTCTCTGGTAAAGACCAAGGACTAATATCTTTTCCGATAAATTCAGAGTTCTTTTTCAAACTTGCCATAAATACCCATGCAACTGGCACAATAATCGAAATTGCCAAAGCAAGAAGAGCTATATAGACAAGTATTTTAGATATAATTTTACCCGGTTTTTTCTTCATCTTTTTCGCTCTCCCTTCCTAGAATTCGTATACTTCACGGTCTGTAATCTTATTGATAATTCCTGACAATGCAAATGAGAAGATAAATACTACTACACCGATTGCCATACCGTATCCGTATGCACCGTTTCCATATGCCTGTTTATACATGTAGTTCAAGAATACTTCTGTTTTTCCATTCGGTCCACCATCTGACATAATCTGAACGAACAAGAAGCTCAAGTTGATTGTACTGATAATGTAGAATGTAAGTGTTGTACGGATATTGCTCCAGATCAACGGGAATGTAATCTTAGAGAACATCTGAAGTTCTGTTGCACCATCAAGCGATGCAGCCTCATAATAATCCGGTGGGATAGATGCCATACTTGACATGTACATAACCATGTAGTATCCGATTGCCTGCCAAACAAGTGCAAAAATCACTGAATAGATTACAATATTCGATTCTGACATCCACTGTCTTGCCAAACCGCCCAAACCAATTGCTCTTAAGAACGTATTCAAAAGACCGGTACTTGGATTATAGATTGCTCCGAAGATACCTGCAATAACTACAATACTCAAAATGTTTGGAATATAGAAAACAACTCTGAAAAAGTTATTTCCCTTAAAGTTCCCTCTCTGTAACAATGTCGCAAACAAAACTGCAAGCACGATTGTACAAAGTGTTACCATAACAATAATCAAAATGGAATTCTGCATTGCCTGCAGGAAATTCTTATCCCCCATTAAGTTTTTAAAATTCTCAAACCCTACAAATGTCTGTTTGTTCGTGATTCCGCCCATACGGTACAATGACATTCTAAATACATTCACTGTTGGAATAAAAATAAACAGTGCTAATAAGAATGTGGCCGGAGCCAGGCAAGCAAAAACAAATCTTCTTTGTGCGCTTTTTCTGTTCATAAATCGTTCCTCTTTCTTTAGAAAAGCGGTGAGTTTTGGAACTCACCGCTTTAAAAACTTCCAAGTCTTACTTCGAGTCTTCTCTGACTATTTAAGGTGCTCTAAACATGTAGCCCAAGCATCTACTAATTGTTTCTGATAAGCGTCAGCTGTTAAGTCTCCAGTATTAAGTGCGTCAATCGCTCCGTATACTGTCTTAGACATATCAAATCCATTGATAGCTTCAGTTGTTGCCCATACACCAGATACTGCATTGTATCCATCCTGAGATACTAATGTATATGAATCTTTAACTGGTCCCTCTGGAAGCTTATCAGATGCTCCAAGAACTGGTGGAACGATCGGTGTTGCTGTCTTTTCACCTGTCTCTTTATCTGTTGTTTCATTTGCTAACATAAGATCTACTACTTCATCAGAGTACATGAATTCGATGAATTCTTTTGCTAAATCCAAGTTAGGTGCTTCAGCTGGTACCCACATTTGCTCTGTGTATGTGTATACGTAGTTTTCCTGATCTGCTGAGAATTTTGGTTGTGCCATCATTGCCCAGTTGAATCCTTCTGGTGTAGAGTCAGCCATTTCACCGATTACCCAGTTACCGTTTGGCATAAATAATGCTTGTCCGTCGATTACTGCCTGCTGGTTCAATTTGAATCCACCATCAGCGTTTGCATTTGCAACTGTATCAGACCATAAATATTCTGGTGAAGCTAATTTAGCGATTGTGTCAACAACTTCTTTTCCTTCTGCAGATGTCCATGTATTTTTGTCGTACTGAACAGCTTTGTTGTAGAAGTCCATTCCGCCAGCCTGAGCTAACATCTGATACATTGTTGTATCAAAGTATCCTGTTGTAGGATATGTAAATACTGATTTTCCTTCTGCTTTTACTTGATCTCCAAGTGCGAAGAACTCTTCCCATGTTGTAGGAAGTGTGTATTTTCCTTCACCAAACAAATCTTTGTTATACCAGAATCCTGTTGGTGTGTATGTGATTGGAGCAAGGTAAACTTTTCCATCACCGTATGGCTGAGCTGCTGAGTTCTCTGTAATTCCACCTACTAATTTAGATGTTAACTCTTCATCAAATACATCAGAAAGATCTGCGATTGCATTCTCTTTTAACATTGTCTCTGTGAAACCACTTGGTTGTCCTAAGTTGTAGTATACAACGTCCGGAATATCTCCATTCTGGAAATCTTTTGTCAAGTCTTTGTCTAATTCTGAAGACATCTCTAACTCAACTTCTACATTCTCATGAGATTTTTCAAAAGCATCAGCGATTTTTTCCCAAATCTCAGTTCCATTACCACCTTCGAAAGCAGCAAATTTCAATACTGTCTTTCCATCAGAACTTGCATCTTTCTTTCCATCATCTTTGCTTCCGCATCCAACTGCCATAGAAGCAACCATAGCTGCTGAAAGAAACAGTGCTACAATTTTTTTCATTTTCATAACAATATCCTCCTTAATTGTTCATTCTGTTTATTTCTTGATATTTATCTTACACCACTACCGTCATTTTTTCTATACGAATTTTGCTCTATATTTTATATATATTGCTTTTCATGTTTCTTTTTAGGTTAATTACTTAAAAAAAATGTCTTTTAACCATGATTTTTACCAAAAAGAATCGTTCTATAAAATTGATTATCGAGTAGGAGGCTAACCATTAGTTGATTAGCCGACCTCTCACACCACCGTGC
>OMEJ01000464.1_pt1 | contig 30272 bp, 30 predicted proteins | sample 1645361 | NCBI WGS metagenome assembly OMEJ01 (sample SAMEA103958156, study PRJEB25191) | human gut metagenome
CGCTTGTCAGCCATCAGGGAAGCGGAAAAAGCATCCATGATTCTTGTCTCCTTTTTAAATATAAAATGTACGCCGTGCCCCGGCATCTGCCGGGGCACGATCTGTTTTTATCTCCGGGGCTTGGGGGCGTTGACACAGGTGCCGTGGCACACGTGGGCCGCCTCCATCACCACCTCGCTGACCGTCGGGTGGGGATGAACGGTGCGGCCAATCTCCGTCACCGTGCCTTCGCACTCCATAACCGCAGCCACCTCGGCCGCCAGGTCCGTGGCCCGGGGGCCGATGACGTGGAAGCCCAGGATCTCATCCGTGGCCTTGTCGTAGACAAACTTGGCGAAGCCCTTGTTCTCGCCCATGGTCAGGGCCTTGCCGTTGCCGGAGAGGCTGAATGTCCCTACGCCTACATCCCGGCCAGTGGCCTGGGCCTGCTCCTCTGTAAGGCCCACCATGGCGGTCTCGGGATTGCAGTAGACACAGGAGGGGATGCGCTCATAGTGCAGCTGCTTGCAGGGCTTTCCGGCGATGTGGTCCGCCACCAGCAGGCCCTGGGCGGAGGCTACATGGGCCAGCTGCATCTTGCCGTTGATGTCGCCGATAGCGTACACGCCGGGTACATTGGTGCGGCAGAGGCCGTCCACCTCCACAAAGCCCTTCCGGTCCATTTTCACGCCGATGGTGTCCAGGCCGATGCCCCGGGTATTGGGGGCTCGGCCGCCGGCCATCAGCACCACGTCGCCCTCCACAGTGCCCTTGGCGCCGTCCTTGACAGAGGCGTAGTGGACCTTCAGGCCGTCCTCGATAGACTCCACCTTCACACCCAGCACCAGCTCCACACCGCAGGACTTTAGCTCTGCTTCCACGAAGCTGGTGACATCCTTGTCCAGGGGACCCAGCAGCCGGTCCAGCATCTCCACAATGGTGACCGGCACGCCCAGGCGATAGAAGAAGGTGGCGAATTCCACGCCGATGACGCCGCCACCCACAATGATGATGTGCTTGGGGCACGTGGTCATGTTCAGCAGGCCGGTGGAATCCACCACACCGGGCAGGTCCACGCCGGGAATGGGGACCCGGGCGGGGCTGGAGCCAGTGGCCACGATCAGGTGGTCGCAGGTCAGGTCCTCACCGCCGGCCAGATGGACCGTTTGTCGGTCCGTCAGGGTGGCGTGGTCGGCGAACACCGTGACGCCGTGGCTCTTCTCCAGGAAGGCCACGCCGTTGCTCAGCTGCTTGGAGACGGCGTTCTTCCGCTCAATGATTTTGGCGTAGTCGAAGGTGACGTTGTCGGCGCTGACGCCGAAGGGGGCGCCGTTTTTGGCGTCGTGATAGATATCGGCGGAGTGGAGCAGCGTCTTGGTGGGGATGCACCCCCGGTTCAGGCAGGTACCGCCCAGCTCCGCCTCCTCCACCAGGGCGGTCTTCAGGCCGTTCTGGCTCAGGCGGATGGCGCACTCGTAGCCGCCGGGGCCGCCGCCCACGACGATGGCATCAAATTTCTGCATAGGCGCCTCCTCAGATCAGCAGGATGGGATTCTGCAGATAGCTCTTCAGCTTCTGCAGGAATTTGGCGGCCTCGGCCCCGTCGATGATCCGGTGGTCATAGCTCAGGCACAGGGCGCACATGGACTTGATGACCACCTGGTCCTCGCTCTCGTCATCGGTGACCACCACGGGGGTCTTGGCGATCTTGCCCACGGCCAGGATGGCGGACTCAGGGGGATTGATAATGGCCACGAAGTCATCCAGGTCGAACATGCCCAGGGAGGACACAGTGAAGGTGCCGCCGTGATAGTCGGCCTCGGTCAGCCTGCCCTCCCGGGCCTTCTCGATGAGCTCCGCGGACTTGGCGGCGATGCCGGTGAGGCCGATGATGTCGGCGTCCCGGATCACAGGCACGATCAGCCCGCCGGGGACGGAGACGGCAGTACCGATATTTACATAATCATGGTAGACGATGTCGCTGCCGTCCACGCTGGCGTTGACGATGGGGAAGTCCTGGAGCGCCTTGGCGCAGGCCCGGACAATGATGTCGTTGTAGGAGATCTTGATGCCCAGGGCCTTGTACTGGCGCCGCAGGGCCACGGCGGCCGTCATGTCCACCACCATCCGGTGGTTGGTCTGGGCATTGGTGGACTTGCTGGTCAGCATATTCCGGGAGATGGCCTTGCGCATCCCGCTCATGGCTTCGGTGCGGGTGCCCCGGGTCAGCTGACCGGGGATGGGCTCCGCTGCGGGTGCGGGTTCTACCGCGGCACTGGCGATGTGCAAGTCCTCTGTGGTGATCTTGCCGTTGGGGCCGGTGCCGGTGAGGCCGGAGAGGTCAATGCCCTGGATGCGGGCCTGGTTGGCGGCCAGCGGCGTCACGGCGGGCTGGTTGGCGATGTAGTTCTGCACGTCCCGCTCCACCACCAGGCCGTCCGGCCCGGAGCCGGGGACGGCGGCGATGTCCACGCCGTTCTCCTCCGCCCGCAGCCGAGCACGGGGAGAGGAGAAGGCCCGCTCACCGGGGGCGCGCTCCACGACAGGTTTCGGGGCGGGAGCGGCTTCGGCGGTAGGTGCCTCGGGTGCAGTAGCGGCGGGGGCGGCAGCAGGAGCTTCACCGCCCAGCAGGGCGGAGATGTCCTCACCGGGCTGGCCCACGATGGCGATGGGCTGGGTGATGGGGACCGTGTCCCCCTCGGGATGCAAGATCTTCAGCACCGTGCCGGTGGCGGTGGAATCCATGGTGATGGTCAGCTTGTCAGTTTCCATCTCAAAGAGGGGGGCGCCCTCAGTGGTCTGCTCGCCCTCTTTCGCCAGCCACTTGGTGATGGTGCCCTCCTCCATCAAAAGGCCCTGCTTGGGCATGATAATGACAGAAGCCATGTCGTCTGCTCCTTTCTCAGCGGTACAGGGACGCCTTGCAGGCGTCCACGATATCCTTCACGCTGGGCAGCACCGCCTGTTCCAGCCCCAGGTTGAAGGGCAGGGGGCAGGCCTTGGCGCCGATATGGACAGGGGCGGCGTCCAGGTAGGGGAACACCATCTGGCCAACCTGAGACACCACCTGGGCGCCCCAGCCGTTGTTCTGATGGGCCTCGTGGACCACCACTAGGCGGCCGGTCTTTTTCACGCTCTCCGCCACGGTGTCGTAGTCAAAGGGCACCAGAGTCCGGGGGTCGATGACCTCGGCGGAGATGCCCTCCTTGGCCAGCTCATCGGCGGCCTCCAGAGCCCGCTTCACATACAGCAGGTTGGCCACGATGGTCACGTCCGTGCCCTCCCGCTTGATGTCCGCCTTGCCGAAAGGAATGCAGAAGTCCGGGTCATCGGGCACCTCGCCCTTGGTGGCATAGAGCACCTTGTGCTCGAAGAAGCAGACGGGGTTATCATCCCGAATGGCCGTGCGCAACAGCCCCGCGGCGTCGGCGGGGGTGGAGGGGCAGACTACCTTTAGACCCGGAATGTGCATGAACAGACTCTCCAGAGATTGGGAGTGAGTGGCGGCGTTGCCGCGGCCCGTGCCCTGCTGGCCCCGGATCACCAGGGGGATCTTGGCATGGCCGCCGAATACGTACCGGGTCTTGGCTACCTGGTTGAAGATCTGATCCGCTGCCACAAAGGCGAAGTCCCAGTACATCAGCTCTGCGATGGGGCGCATCCCACCGGAGGCGGCGCCCAGGGCGGCGCCGATGATGGCGGACTCAGAGATGGGGGTGTTGCGGACCCGCTCTGTGCCGAATTCCTTGTAGAGGTCCCGGGTGCAGCCGTACACGCCGCCCAGCTTCTCCACGTCCTCGCCCATGACGAAGACCCGCTCGTCCCGCCGCATCTCCTGGGCGATGGTCTCCCGGATCGCCTGCGAATAAGAAAGCTTAGCCATTGTCTCGTACCCCCTTAACCTTCATAGAACACATCGTCCAGAACATGGGCCGGATCGGGCTCCGGGCTGTTCATGGCGAACTCCACGGCGGCCTCCATCTTCTTGGCGGCGGCAGCCTCGATGTCGTCCAGCTCCTGCTTGGTGGCGAGCTTGTGCCGGGTGAGATAGGCGCGGAACAGCTTGATGGGGTCCCGCTTCTCCTTCCACTCCTCGACTTCCTCCCGGGTGCGGTAGGGCTCCGGGTCGCCGGTCCAGTGGCCCCGCCAGCGGTAGGTCTTGCACTCCAGCAGGGTGGGACCCTCGCCCTTCAGAGCCCGCTCCTTGGCCCGGGCAAATGCCTCATACACGGCCACCACATCGTTGCCGTCTACCACCTCGCCGGGGATGCCATAGCCGGCGGCTCGGTCGGCGATGTTCTCCACGGAGGTGGACTGCCAGGTGGGTACGGTCATGCCGAACTGGTTGTTCTCGCACACGTAGATCACCGGCAGCTTCCACACCGCCGCCAGGTTGATGGACTCGTGAAAGGTGCCCTGGTTGGAGGCGCCGTCACCGAAGAAGGCCACGGAGACGTTTTTCCGGTTCTGCATCTTGATGGCCAGGCCGCCGCCGGTGGCGATGGGGATGCCACCGCCCACGATGGCGTTAGCGCCCAGATTGCCCTTGGAGAAGTCGGCGATGTGCATAGAGCCGCTGCGGCCCTTGCAGTAGCCGGTGGCCTTGCCCATCAGCTCCGCCAGGGCCCGGTCCAGCTCTGCGCCCTTGGCGATGCAGTGGCCGTGCCCCCGGTGCGTGGATGCGATGTAGTCCTCGTCCGTCAGCTGAGCACAGACAGAGGCTGCCACAGCCTCCTCGCCGGTGTATAGATGAACGGAGCCCCGCAGCTTGTTTTCGGTGAACAGCGTCCAGGCTGTCTCCTCAAAGTCCCGGATCTCATTCATCTTGTTATAGATCCAAAGTCCGGTTTCACGATCAATCATGAAAGGATGCACCTCCAAAACAGAATTAGGGGCCGTGGGTGCCATTAGAAGCGCGGCCCGCATTTGTTTACAGTTTAACACCCGAATTATCGATAATCAAGTATTTATAATCTATGGGATTTGACAAATCTTCGGCCGGGTTTTGTGCAGAATGTGAATTTCTCTGGAAGAATTGACTTTTTCTGGCGGGTTCCATATAATAGAATCTCAATAAGAGCAAAAAATCCGCCGTTTTTGGCGGATTTTCCAGCAGATGGAGGGATTGGATGTGCCGAGAGAGGGCATAGATTCCGTCTCCCACCGGCAGGTGTTCCGGGAGGAGATTCGCAACGCCATCCGGGAGGCGATTTTTTCCGGGAAGCTGAATCCGGGGGACCGGATCATTGAAACCTATTGGGCCAAGGAGCTGGGAGTGTCCCAGGGCCCTGTACGGGAGGCCATCCGGGATCTGGAGGCCATGGGGCTGGTGGAGACGGTGCCCTTCAAGGGATCCCGGATCCGGACGCTGACGGAGAAGGATGTCCGGGACAACTACAGCGTGCGGATCTGCCTGGAGTCTAAGAGCATCCGAGACGCCATCATCCAGCTGGACGACCAGCGGATGGCGGAGTTGGTGGAGCATCTGCGCACCATCCTGCTGGAGATGGATGACTGCGCCAACCGGGGAGATCTGCGGCAGTTCACGGACTGTGACACCCTGTTTCACCGGGCCATCATCGATGCCACGGGAAATCAGGTGCTACTGAAGCTATGGGAGCAGTGTAATATGCGCAACTGGTTCCGCTTCTCCGCCCTGACGGACGCGACCAGTTTGCGGCAGCTCCAGTCCGGCCACCAGCAGATTTTGGAGGCCATCTGCGCCCGGGACGTCAAGACGGCCACCTCCATGCTGGAGGACCATCTGACCGGCCTGATGGACGGCTTCATCCGGGGCGTCAAGGCTTAGAAACCAACTGGTAAACGCGCAGATATTTCAGAACTTCCTGCCAGCATTGACCTTCCACTTCTCATGTGCTATCTTCATGTGCTATCTTAATATGGCGATTTAAGGTTACCACCGAGTAAACGCCTTGCTCCATTCTGTCAGGCCAGGGAAAGAATGGAGTCAAGGCGTATTTTTGTTTAGCTAACAAGGCGTGTTCATGTCCCGGGAAATGCGCAGAAAACGCCAGGTCCTGCCGTCGGAGGAGTGCCGCGCCGTCGTGGAGCGGGGAACCTCCGGCGTGCTGGCCCTGGCCGAGGATGGCGGATACTCCTACACGGTGCGGCTCAGCTATGTGTACGACGGGGCATAAGCTGGAGCTGATCCGTAGGACGACCTACTTCTGCAGTGTGATGGTCTTTGGCACGGTACGGGTTTTGGAGGATAACCGGGAAAGGCGGACTGCCACCGAGAAACTGGCGGTAAAGTACGCGCTGAGGGACTCCTTGGAGCACCATGCCCAGGCCATCCATCAGGTGTGGAAGCCCTTGTGCATTCTAGAGATGACGATTGCCCCTCTCTCCGGTAGGAAAGCCATCGAGATCGTCTGAAAACATCCCCATCCCTACAAAGATGGAAAACGAACGATTGCGGGATTTTCTGCGCTCTACAGGAAGAAAGCGAGGTCAAGGGCAAAATACGCAGTGATCTACCGGCACCGAAATGAATATCCGTTATGTTTCGATTTTTTCAGATATCCCGAAGCGGATACTACGATTTCGTCCATCGTCTGGGTAGGCCGGAGAAAGACGCGGCCCTTGCAGAAATCATTGCGGAACAGAGGGAGCGCAGCTTTCGTACACATGGCTGTCGCAGGATGTGTCTGGAGCTGAAAAAGCGGGACATCCACCGTGATCCCAAGACCATACTGCGTATCATGGAGAAATACGAATTGCTTGCGGAAATCCGGCGGCGCAGAAAATGGGGCAATCTAGGGCAGCAGGCAATCAATACGAAAACTTGCTGAACCGTCGGTTTCATGCGGACAGACCCAACAGCAAATGGGCGACGGATATTTTCTACATCCACACCAAGCAGGGCGTACAGTATCTGTCCATGATCTGGGAACTTTATGATAACAGCATTGTTGCCTACAAGACCAGCACAAAGCAAACCATCAACCTAGTGTTGGACACCATTCGCCTGGTCATGCGCAAGGAGAAAAAGAGGGCCGCTGCAGAGTTGCAAATCCACAGCGACCAGGGGTTCCAGTACACCTGGCAAGCATACTTTGACCTGACAAAATATGGAATTATACTTTCCATGTCAAGATGAGGAAATGGTTATGACAATGCTATGGCAATGTATCTACCGCCGCAAACCCGCCACTCTCTCAGAAGCCAACGAACTGATTAACCGCTACATTCACTTCTACAACCATGAACGTATCCAGTTAAAAACTGGAGAGGCGCCGCTTACGTTGCGCCTCTCCGCTTAAAATTCCATACATGAAAGCCTTTTTATGCTGTCCGCACTATCTGGCGCGGTTCACTGCTGCCCCAGGGCCCTTTTGTGTCAATGTCGCCTCCGGCCCCGGTAGCCGCCCCCGCGGCGGCGGGGTACGCTACGGCCGTACCGGTAGCGCCGGCGGCCTACCGTCAGCTTCCAGACGATCAGCGCCGCCGCCAGCACCAGCAACGCGATGCCAACCACCTTCACCGCGGTGGAACCGAAGAAGTTCCGCACGTTCCGCCAAAACAGCAGCAGGCCGGAGGCCTCCACATCATGGGAGGCCAGCAGGTCCACCGTGGTCAACACCTCTCCCTCCAGAGAGAGGGAGAGAGTGCCAAGCACCTGCCCCTCGGTGACCGGAGCGTCCACAGGACTCTCCAGGTCCAGCGTCCGCTCCAGAGAGGCGGGATCAGTGCCCTTGGGCAGCAACAGCTCCACATCCGCCGCCGGATGGACGGACACATGGTCCACCTTGGACAGCGCCACGCTGACCTCCTTCACCAGCTCAGCCTCCTCCAGCACCGTCTGATAGGAGAAGTTCTCAAAACCCCAGTCGAAGAGACGGGAGGTCTCGGAAAAGCTCTGGACCTGGGTGCCGCCGCTGGGCAAGGTCACGGATTTGGCCCCCAGCACCACGCTGATGAAGGAGAGGCTGCCCTCCGCGGCAGTGGATACCAGGCAGTGGCCGGCATCGGAGGTGGAGCCGGTCTTGACGCCGTGGGCCCGGCTGTCCAGATATCCCAAGGCCCGCCAGTTGGAGATCAGGTAGTTGGTGGAGTGGAGCACCCGCTCCTCGCTGAGATTGGTGGCGGGGATGGTGGCGCTCTTCATATCGCAGATCCGCAGGAAGTCGTCATGCTTCAGGGCCTCCGCTGTGATGAGGTACAAGTCCCAGGCGGAGGTGTAGTGCTGGCTGTCATGCAGGCCGGTGGTGTTGACGAAGTGGGTGTTCTCACACCCCAGAGCCGCAGCCTTTTCATTCATGGCGCCCACGAAGGCGTCCACGCTGCCGCTGACCTGCTCCGCCAGAATGTTGCACGCCTCGTTGGCGGAGACGATCAGCATACACTCCAGCAGCTGCTCCACCGTCAGCACCTCCCCGGCCCGGATGCCGGCGGTGCTGCCATCCGCCGCCAGCCCCTCCAGGGCGCTCTCCGTAACAGTGACTGGCTGGTCCATGGACAGCTGCCCGCTGTCCACTGCCTCCAGCGTCAGCAGAGCGGTCATGATCTTGGTGAGACTGGCGGGATAGAGCTCCTCGTGCTCGTTCTTTCCATAGACCATGCGGCCGGTGTTGGCGTCCACCAGCAGGGCAGCCTTGGCCTGGATGGCGGGGTCAGGCACCTCTGCGGCGGAGGCAGGACCTGTCAGCAGGGAGACCGCCAGGATCAGCAGCAAAAAAACAGAGAAAAAGCGGTGTGTTTTCATATCAAACTCCTACCATCTGTGGTATAATCAACTTGCATCGCGCGGCAGCGGCGCCGAAAAGCGCCGCGGTTCGACATTTCAATTCATAGTATATCAAAAAACGGGTGGGAGTTCAACAGTGAGTGGACGGGGAAGGCCGACAAAAAGTGAGATCATTCTGCTGGGGCTGACGGCGGTGTTCCTGTGCGCCCTGGCGGGCCTGTCTCTTCGGGATCGGCAGGATCGCGTCCCGGGCGTAGTCATTGAGACAGAGGCGGAGGTCCCCCGGGAGGAGATCGCCCCGGACTTCCCGCCGGTGGATCTGAACACTGCCACGGCGGAGGAGCTGGACACGCTGCCCGGCATCGGGGAGAGCCTGGCCCGCCGGATCATCGCGTACCGGGAGGCCAACGGCCCCTTCGGGAGCATTGAGGAGATCATGGAGGTGAGCGGGATCGGAGAGGCGAAATTCGCCGAGCTGGAGGACCGCGTCACTGTGGACAACGGCAAAGGAGAGGTGACAAATGAGGATTCTGGTGGTTGATGACGAAAAGCTGCTGGTCAAGGGCGTGAAATTCAATCTGGAGAACGAGGGGTACGAGGTGGAGTGCGCCTATGACGGTGCCTCCGCCGTGGAGCTGGCCCGCAACGGCCGCTTCGATCTCATCATTCTGGATGTGATGATGCCGGAGCTGGACGGGCAGGAGGCATGTATGCGGATCCGGGAGTTCTCCAATGTGCCCATCATCATGCTCACCGCCAAGAGCGAGGACGCGGACAAGCTGATGGGCTTTGAGTGCGGAGCGGATGACTACGTTACAAAGCCCTTCAACATTCTGGAGCTGAAGGCCCGGGTTCGGGCGCTGCTGCGGCGGGCCGCCGGCACGCAGCGGAACCGGGGCGCCGTCCTGACCGCGGGGGACTTGTCCCTGAACACGGAGGAGCGGGTGGCCATCCGGGATGGAAAGACCGTGGATCTGACCGCCAAGGAGTACGATCTGATCGAGCTGCTGATGCGCAATCCCCGGCGGGTGTACAGCCGGGAGAATCTGATGAACGTGGTGTGGGGCTATGCCTACGCCGGGGACTACCGGACGGTGGATGTCCACATCCGCCGCCTGCGGGAGAAGCTGGAGAAGAACCCGGCGGAGCCGGAGTATATTATGACCAAGTGGGGAGTTGGATACTATTTCAAAGGATAAGGGCAGGATCTGGGACAGCCTGCAGTTCAAGTTCGGCCTGAGCTATATCCTGATTATCGCGGGCGTGCTGCTGCTGCTGAACACCTATCCGCTGCGGGTATCGCAGGATCTGGTGTTCCGCTCCAAGGCAACCACGCTCCAGAGCAGCGTGTCCGTGATGGTCTACTCCCTGTCCGGTCTGGACCGGCTGACCGAGGAGAATGTGTCCCAGGCCATGGCGGTGGTGGAGGAGACGGGCCTCAGCCGCATCCTGGTGACGGACAGTGCGGGCAAGGTCCTCTACGATACCCGGGAGACCAACGACGCCCTGGGGGAGTACAGCTTCTACACAGAGATCGTCCAGGCCCTGCTGGGGAACGACGTGTTCTCCAGCAGCTACCGGGACGGGGCCTTCCGCAGCCGGGCGGCCTCGCCGGTGCTGTACCAGAACCAGATCATCGGCGCCGTATACGCATACGAGTATGACACGGAGCAGGCCGCTCTGCTGGAGGGGCTGCAGGGCAATCTACTGCGGCTCTCCGCCGGCATCGCGGTGGTGGTGCTGTGTCTCAGCGGCCTGCTGTCCCGGGCGCTGACCCGGAAGATCGGCCAGCTGCTCACCGCCATCCGGGAGGTGCGGGAGGGCGCTTACAGCCACCGGGCGGAGGTGCCCGGACGCGACGAGATCGCCCAGCTGGCCCAGGAGTTCAACAGCTTGACGGACCGCCTCCAGACTACGGAGAACGCCCGCCGCCGCTTTGTGTCCGACGCCTCCCACGAGCTGAAAACGCCCCTGGCGGCCATCCGGCTGCTGACGGACTCCATCCTCCAGACGGAGAACATCGACCGGGAGACGGCCCGGGAATTTGTCACAGACATCGGGCAGGAGGCGGAGCGCCTCTCCCGTATCACAGAGGATCTGCTCCGCCTGACCCGGCTGGACAGCAACGTGCTGGAGCGGCCGGTGGTAGTGGACGCGCTGCCGGTGCTGGAGCAGGTGATGCGGATGATGAGCCTGGTGGCCCAGGAGAAGGGAACGGAACTGACCTATCGGGCGGAGGGGACCTGTACGATGCTGGCCACCCGGGATGAGATCCACCAGATCATCTATAATCTGACGGACAACGCCGTGAAGTACACGCCGCCGGGCAGCACGGTCCAGGTCTCCCTGTTTCGGGAGGGGGATCAGGTGGTGCTGACGGTGGAGGACAACGGCGCCGGCATCCCGGAAGAGGACCTGCCCCGGATCTTTGAGCGGTTCTATCGGGTGGACAAGGCACGGTCCCGCGCTGCCGGCGGCACGGGTCTGGGATTGGCCATCGTCAGGGACACGGTGGAAAAGCGGGGCGGCACTGTGGAGGCGGCCAACCGTCCTGGAGGCGGCGCAGTTTTCACCGTCCGCTGGCCCTGGCGGGAAGGAGGCGGCCAGACATGAAAAAGCGATGGATTGCCGTGCTGCTGTGCGCCGCCCTTCTGGCGGCCTTCGGCTGGGGACAGCCCCGCATTTCCGGCGAGGGCGAGACATACGACCTCTATTTCCTGGAGGCGGATCTGTCCGACGCCCCTGGCGGCGATGCCCTGCGGGCGGAGCCGCTGTACATCGAGTCGGGCGAGGTGCGGGACACCCGGGAGCTGGCGGAGTATCTGGTGACGGAGCTGCTGGCGGGACCGGAGGACGCCGCCCTCACCAGCGCCATTCCAGAGGAGACTACCCTGCTGTCCCTGGAGCTGGATGGTACCCGGGCCAAGGTGGACCTCTCCTCCCGCTACCGGCTGCTCTCCGGCGTGGCGCTGGCCTTGGCAGACTATGCCATCACCCTGACGCTGACCCAGCTGCCGGAGATCTCCGCTGTCAGCGTGACGGTCCGGGGCCAGCCGCTGGCCTACCGGGACCGGCAGATCTTCACAGCCAGGGATGTCCTGTTTTCCAGCAACGAGGATGTGATCGACACGCTGAACGCCACCCTGTACTTTCTGGATGAGACCGGCGGCCTGACGCCGGTGGAGATGACACTGGACCTGTACGAGGGGGACACGCAGGCCGGGGCCGTGGTCAAGGCCCTGCTGGAGGGGACGGAGGAAAAGGACTGGCTCTCCGCCATTCCGGAGGGATTCCAGGTGACTTCCGTCCGGCTGGAAGAGAGCACGTGCTATGTGGACCTGCCCACGGCGGCTCTGCCGGGTCTGCCGGAGGAGGCGGATCTGTCCCTGGCCCTCCGGGCACTGGCGGACTCCCTGCTGTCCCTGCGGGCAGTGGAAGAGGTGCGGTATCTGGTGGACGGTGAGTTCGCCTCCGCCTACGGCGGCGCCGCTGTGCTGGAGCCTTATCTCAGCGCAGCTTGACGGCGCGGGACGCCGCCCCATCAGGCGCCGAAGAACAGCCGCACCGCGAAGGCGGAGGCCAGAAACCCCGTCAGGTCCGCGGCCAGGGCTGCCGGGACCGTGTGCCGGGTGCGGATGATCCCGGCAGAGCCGAAGTACACGGCGATGGTGTAGAATGTGGTTTCCGTGCTGCCCAGCATCACGGCGGCCACCCGGCCGATGTAGCTGTCGGGGCCGTAGGTGGCGATGAGGTCCGAGCCGACTGCCAGGGCGCCGCTGCCGGATACGGGGCGCACCAGCATCAGCGGCGTGGTCTCCGGCGGAATGCCCAGAAACTCCAGCGCCGGGGCGCAGAGGCCCGTGAGCCACTCCAGGGCGCCGGAAGCCCGGAACATGGCCACGGCGGTCAGCAGTCCCACCAGAGCAGGTAGGACCTTCAGCAGGACCGTGAGCCCCTCTTCGGCCCCGTGGGTCAGGGCGCCGTAGACATCCACCCGCTTCCCCATGCCGTAGAGGGCCACCCCGGCCAGCAGTACGGGGATCACCAGAGAACTGAGATTCAACGCCGGCACCTCCCCACGGCGGCCAGGAATTTGGCCGTCAGAACGCCAACCACCACCGACAGGGCCGAGGCCAGCCACACCGCCGGCAGGATGTCGAAGGGAGACTGGGCTCCACTGGCGCTGCGGACGGAGGCGATGGTGGCGGGCAGCAGCTGGATGGAAGCGGTATTCAGCACCACCAGCAGGCACAGCTCGTCGCTGGCGGTGCCGCTGCAGCCACGGGCCATCCGCCGGGCCGCCTGGATCCCGAGGGGCGTGGCGGCGTTGCCCAGTCCCAGCAGATTGGCGGACACGTTGGCGGAGAGTGCCGCCAACGTTTTTTCATCCCGGCTGGCCTGGGGCATCAGTCGCCGCAGAATGGGCCGGAAGGCCCGGGCCAATCCGGCAGAGAGGCCGCAGACATTCATGATTTCCATGACGCCGCTCCACAGGCACAGAATGCCGGCCATGGAGACACTGAGCTCCACGGCGGAGGCGGCGCCGTCCATAGCCGCGTCGGCCACGGCGTCCAGATTTCCGGTGAACAGGCCGAAGACCAGGGACAGCACCACCATCCCGGTCCAGATCCAGGTCATTGCCATTGTCATTCCCCCTGTGTTTGTGACGGATACCCAGTTGCCTCACAAAAAATATGAAGAGGCCAGCTGAGATTTCGGAAAAGCAAATTGGTAAATTCACTTTATTTTTGGAATCAAATTGACAAAATGCGACCGTCTGTGATATGTTCTTATAAATGGATAGTTAGGACATATTGCTGAAAAAGGAGATACATCGTGAAATCAACGGGAATTGTCAGAAAGGTGGATGAACTGGGACGGATCGTGCTCCCTATCGAGATGCGCCGGACGCTGGATATCGGCGAGAAGGATGCATTGGAAATCTATGTGGAAGGCTCGTCCGTCATTCTGAAAAAATACAAGCCCAGCTGCGTTTTCTGCGACGCCACCAAAGACATCACGGTATTCAAGGGGAAGAATATCTGCCCCAAGTGCCTGAAAGAATTGAAAGAGCTGTGAGCGCCCTGTGCGCTGAAAACATGACGCCCATGCGGAGTTCTCCGCATGGGCGTCTTCTGCGCTGCATGTCCTGCGCGGGTCATGACCGCTCCAGGGCCGCGGCGTACAGCTCGTTTTTGGAAAGACCCGTGTGGGCCGATACCTCCCGGGCGGCATCTTTCAGCCGGATTCCCTGGGCCACCAGCCGCAGGACTTGCTCTGTCCCCTCCTCCAGCGTGACGGCGGCGGTCTCCCGGGGCGGGCTGCCCGCCACCACCAGCACGTATTCTCCCTTGGGGGTGTTTTCCTGGTAATAGGCCGCCGCTTCTCCCAGGGTGGTGCGCACAGTCTCCTCGTGGAGCTTCGTCAGCTCCCGGCACAGGGCCACCCGCCGGTCCGGGCCGAAGGTCTCCCGCAGGTCCTCCAGCGTGGCGCGCAGCTTGTGGGGCGCCTCGTGGAAGATCATGGTCCGCTCCTCGTTTTTCAGAGAGTCCAGCCGTTCCCGGCGGCTTTTCTTGTTGACGGTGAGGAAGCCCTCAAAGGTGAACCGCCCCGTGGGCAGGCCGCTGACCGCCAGGGCATTCACTGCCGCGCAGCAGCCGGGGATGGAGAGCACCTCCACCCCATTTTCGGCACACAGCCGCACCAGATCCTCTCCGGGATCGGAGATGGCCGGTGTACCGGCGTCCGTCACCAGAGCGCAGGACTCCCCAGCCAGCAGCCGCTGCAGGATGGCCTGGCCCGCAGCGGCATGGTTGTGTTCGTGGTAGCTCACCAGGGGCTTTTTGATCTGAAAGTGATTCAGCAGCTTCACAGAGACCCGGGTGTCCTCCGCGGCGATGAAGTCCACGGCTCCCAGCGTCTCCGCTGCCCGGGGAGAGAAGTCCCCCAGGTTGCCGATGGGCGTGGCCACCAGATACAGCGTACCGCTCATGCGTTCGTCTCCTTTGTTCGGAAATAGGCGTTGTCCAGCTCCGCCGTGGGGCGGCCGGTCCCGTCCTCCAGGCAGAGGGGGGCGGCGATGTCCAGCCCGGGCCGTCCGCCCCGGCGGGCCTCCAACAGCAGCAGGGAAGGGGCGTCCCCCGCCCGGCGGCAGACGAGGCGCAGCCGCTTGGGCTCCAGTCCCCGGGCCCGGAGGGCGCAGCACAGGTCCGCCAGCCGCTCCGGCTTGTGGACCAGGCAGAAGCTCCCGCCCCACCGCAGCAGCCAGGCTGCTGCTGTGCAGATATCCTCCAGGGTGCAGCCAGTCTCGGACCGGGCAGCCCGGAGGGCTTCAGTCTCCGGCAGCCTGCCGGACCCGGCGGGATAGTAGGGAGGGTTGCACACCACCAAGTCAAAGCCACCGGCGGGCAGCAGGCCGCGGATCTTTCGTAGGTCTCCCCGGCGGAAGATCAGGCGGTCTGCCAGGCCGTTCCGGGCGGCGGCCTGCTCCGCCAAGCGGACGGCGTCCGGCAGCAGCTCCACACCGGTGACGGACAGTGCCCGCTGGCGCTGGAACAGCAGAAGACCCAGCAGTCCGGTGCCGCTGCCCAGGTCGCACACCCGAAGCCCCGGCTTCAGCCGGGGAAAGCTGCCCAGCAGAAAGGAGTCGGTACTGGGCTGGAACAGGCCGTCATCGCAGACGAAGGAGAGTCCGCCGGGGCAGAGGAGTTCCCAGTGCTGCAAGTCGATCCCCCCATTGGATGATGTCTATATTCATATTATAATGGAAGATCATCATTCTTGCAATGGGGGGCACGGTTCAAAAGAAAAGGCCGCTTGGGCGCGCTCCGGTGCAGTGGCCCTCCGCGCGACGATCGGTGCAAGCGCCGATTTGGTCTGGCCTTTGGGCCTTTTGCGATTCCTGTAGTTGCTGCCCCGTGGCGGATCGTGCGGACGGCGCGGAGCGGCCACTGCATATTCTCTCCTTCTCTTTTTGCTGCCGCTGGCCCGGTGGGTGATGGAAGTTTCTGCAGCAGGCCGATGCTCTCATCGCCCGCCGGTCCAGGCCCCTGCGGGTCGTGAGGGCCGAGACTTACAGCACGGCCCGGAGCCAGCCCAGGACCAGCAGGTGGAGGGGGTAGAACATATAAAAGAACCACTTGGAAAAACCGCCGCTGGTTCCGTGCCGGCCTGTGTAGCGGGAGAGGAGCAGCAGCGGCAGAAACGCCCCCACGTACTCGACGGAGTAGGCGTAGAGCTCCCAGTCGATCTGGAAGACATGGTCGTAAAACAGTCCGAAAAACGGGTGGATCAGCAGGGAGAGCACCCCCATGTCCAGCATGACCACCATGCAGTAGGCAAACGCCTGGTGCTTCCAACTGCCATAATAATAGTCGAACACGAGGATAATCACCACGCCTGTGTAGCCCCAGTCCGCCGGGACAGACAGGATGAACAGGAGCAAAATCAGCAGGACCTTCCAGGCAGAGCAGAGGCGCGGGCTCCTGCGGATGCGGACCGCCAGAACGCCCAGAAAAATGGTATAGATGACATTGGGGCGCATCAGCTGGATGGCGGCCAGATCGCCGCCGAAGTGGAAGTACAGAAAGGGAAACCAGCTGACCAGCGCGAAAACAGCCAGGCGGAGCAGATACCGGTTGAGGTTTCTGGTGTGGTGACAGCCCTCCACGGCGGCAAAGAACATGGTGGGGCCGGTGATTTTTCCGATGGAATGCAGGAGAATCGCCAACAGGGTGCCGTCGGGGACAAAGGCGAAGGCGATATGGTCGATCACCATGGCCGCCACCGCCACGGCCTTCAGATGATTGAGGGAGAGCCCGCCCCGGGACCGCTCCAGGCATTCAGCGGACGGGGGAGGGCAGGCGGGCAGCCCCTGTGGCGTTCCTCCGGAAAGGCCGCGGCTTTCCTCCAGACAGTGGTCGGTCATGCGACTCCCTCCATGGCCCGCAGGGCCGTCACCAGAGCCGGTTCCCCGGCAGGGGAGAGAATGTCCGGCGTGGTGCCCGTTTCCTCACTGCTGGAGCCGTCACCGTTCAGGCCGAACATCATGGTGAACTGCACCAGGATGCCGCTGTTGGGCAGCTGCAGGAAGACTGGATCCAGAGCCCCGATGCCGTCGCCGCCGGTGGGACTGCCCACCAGGGTGGCGAAGCCTGTCTCCTGGCAGAACACGGCGAAGGACTCGCTGGCGGAGTAGACCGCTGGCCCCACCAGCACCCAGATGCGGCCGTGGAAGGGGGCCCGCTCTGCCGCTGGCTCCACAGAGAGGGTGCTCTCCACAAAGTGGGTGGCGGCCTGGATTCCGTCCCGCTCCAGCTTGGGCAGATCCGGCAGGTCCGCGATGGGGTGCAGCTCCTCCGGGGAGAACACCTCCTGGATATAGGGGCGGTTGTTGCCGCTCTCCGCCAGCAGGGCATAGTTGGTGCAGGAGAGGGGACGGTCCGTCAGGGGCGCCGCCAGCAGCTGCTGCCAGTAGACCTCGCTTCCGCCGGAGTTGTCCGTCAGGTCGATGATGAGATCCGTGCAGTCCGCCGCCTGGCGGTAGAAGTCCGTCAGGGCCGCCCGGTCTGTGGCGTAGCTGTCCTCATATTCCGCCGGGAAGCTGTCGATCTTCACATACCCCACGTCTCCGCCGGGCAGGAGCAGGGTGTGGAGGTTCGCGGCAGGCTCCTCCGAATCGGCTGAATTGACCGTGCCGTCCTCTTCGCCGTAGGCATCCAGCAGCGTCTGGAGTCTTTCATAGCCCCGGACGGTCACCGGGTCCGTCAGCACCTCCCGCCAGTGCTCCCGGTCCTGGATGCCGCCGTCCTCATAGGCCTCACAGTAGGCGCGGTACATATCCGGCTCCACGATCCAGAGGTGGCCGTACGTCCCCAGGCGGAACAGTGTGCTGTAAACAGCGGAATAGAATACCTCGTCGCTGTCGCTTTCCTGGATCATCTCCCGGTATGCCTGGAAGATGGCCGCCGACGGGTCCTCCGGGTTGTCCCGGTCTCGGACACCCATGCAGAGATAGCTGTCCCCCAGTGTCTGGACCAGGTAGTCGTAGTCCTCCAGCCGCTGTTCCTGGGTCAAGCCAAGCAAGTGGTCCATGGAGGGGACCTCAGATTCCGGCCCTCCCAGGGCACCGCATCCCGCCAGCAGACAGGGCAGCACCGCTGCTGCCAGCAGCTTCTTCCAAGCGTGTTTCATCGTGTGTCTCCTTTCAAATCGGCTGTCCCCAATATTACGGGAGTAAAGGGCCTCTTTCTTCACTCCAGCGGGGAACACCGGCAGGATAACACCAATTTCTTACAACTCTATGGAGAAATCTCTTACAGATTTCTTACAGTTCCCGAAACGACAAAAAGGTCCGCGAGCTTTGGCTCGCGGACCTTTTATGTATCCTCGATTACTCCTCGGGGACGATGGCGCCGTTGGGGCAGGTGTCGCTGCAAGAACCGCAGTCCAGGCAAGCGGCAGCATCGATGACGTACTGGTCATCGCCCTGGCTGATAGCACCGGCGGGGCAAGCGTCCGCGCAGGAGCCACAGCTCACGCAGGCAGAAGTAATTTTGTAAGCCATGGGAAGCACCTCCATCAGAATTGTACCCCTATTGTAGCATACAAATTAAAAAAAGCAAGTACCAGCCGTTCAAATTCTATGGTTAAATTTTCGAAAAAATACGGGAAAGCGTCCAAAAATGACGTTTGTCAAGACTAACTGTTCACAAATTGTTTTCAAATAGGTCAAAGAAAGTCAAAATTCAACTCTTGACATTTTGATCGGGCGTGTTATACTAAACACAGAACAAAAGGTTAAAGAAAGTCAAAGTCAAAGAGACGAGGCGTTCTTTGGAAAGGGAGGAATCATCCGTGGGGATTTCCGATTTGATTGCCAGCTTCCTGCAGGAGAGTTTGGAGGAGACGGACGGTGGTGTGCTGGAGGTCCAGCGCAATGACCTGGCCCAGCGCTTCAATTGCGTACCCAGCCAGATCAACTACGTGATGTCCACCCGCTTTTCCCCGGAGCGGGGTTATATCGTGGAGAGCCGCCGGGGCGGCAATGGCTACATCCGGATCACCCGGGTCCGGGTGGACCGCCAGACGCTGCTGATGCAGGTCATCAACACCCTGGGCAGCCAGGTGGACCTGGCTTCCGCTCGGGCCATCCTGAACAATCTGGTCCAGGCCGGCGCCCTGGAGGAGAACGCAGGCCGGAGCATTCTGGCCGCCGTCGGCGACAAGGCCCTGGCCGCGGTCCCGCGGGAGAGCCGGGACACCGTCCGGGCGGACATCATGAAGCAGGTGCTGATCCTGCAGGTGTAGCCGGGACCCGGGCAGCGGGGAAAAATGTTTCAATAAGCACGCACAGTTTCCAGATGATAGGAGGAATTGATTTATGAAATGCGAAAATTGTGGTAAGAATGAAGTTACCTTTGTGTATCGGAGCAACGTGAACGGCCATGTGGAAGAGAAGCACCTGTGCAGCGACTGCGCGGAAAAGCTGGGCTATACCCAGCGGCTGGGTGCCCAGAGCCAGCGGATGATGCAAAGCTTCTTCGGGAACAGCCTCTTTGGAAACGATTTCTTCGACGATTTCTTCTCTCCCATGCCCAGCCTGCTGGGGCGGAGAATGAAGATGCTGGAGGACCCCTTTGACGACTTCTTCGCCGAGATGCCGGCCCTGAGCGCCTCTCCTGTCCAGCAGCAGGAGGCAAAGCAGGAAAAGAAGGACGACCTGGTAGGCCAGGAGGACCAGAGCCGCTTTGCCTATCTGCGCCAGATGAACGCGCTGAAGCTGGAGATGAAGAAGGCTGTGCACCAGGAGAACTTTGAGCGGGCGGCGGAGCTTCGGGACCAGATCAGGTCTCTGGAGGCCGCTCACAAGGAGCAGAAGGAAAACAAGTAAACGGGACTTTCCCATGGAAAGGAAGGTAAGACACTATGAATGAGAACAAATTTTCGCCCAGGGCGGAGGAGGCCCTGCGGCTTTCCCAGGAGGCAGCCGGTGAGCTGGGCCACGGCTACGTGGGCACGGAGCACCTGCTGCTGGGCCTGATCCGGGAAGAGGAGGGCGTGGCCCACACCGTTCTGACGGAGGCGGGCCTCACCGATGACATGATCGTGGAGATCATCAAGAAGAGCGTGGGTGCCGGTCTGCCCGGCAGCAATCCCGCCCAGGGCCTCACCCCCCGCGCCAAGCGGGTGGTGGAGCTGGCCATGGAGGACTCCATGCGGGGCGGCTACAACTACGTGGGCACGGAGCACCTGCTGGCGGGCATCCTGCGGGAAGGCAACAATATGGCCGTCCGCATCCTGCGCACCGCTGGCGTGGATGCCCGTCACCTGTACACAGCCCTGATGCAGAAGCTGGGTGAGATGCCCCGGAGTCAGGCCGCCGATCCCGGCCGCTCCGGCACCAGCCCCGCAAAGGAGGATAACGGCAAGAACAAGACCCTGAAGGAGTTCACCCGGGACCTGACCGCCGACGCTCGGGCCGGCAAGCTGGACCCGGTCATCGGCCGGGACGGGGAGATCCAGCGGGTGATCCAGATTCTCTCCCGCCGCACCAAGAACAACCCCTGCCTTATCGGCGAGCCCGGCGTGGGCAAAACCGCCGTGGCCGAGGGCCTGGCCCGGAAGATCGTTATGGGCGACGTACCCGACGAGATGCTGGACAAGCGCCTTTTGTCCCTGGACCTCAGCGGCATGGTGGCGGGCACCAAGTACCGGGGTGAGTTTGAGGAGCGGATTAAGAAGCTGCTGGAGGAGGTCAGGAAGTCCGGCAATGTGATCCTCTTCATCGATGAGCTCCATACCATCGTGGGCGCCGGCAGCGCCGAGGGCGCCGTGGACGCCGCCAACATCATCAAGCCGGCTCTGGGCCGGGGCGAGATCCAGGTGATCGGCGCCACCACCCTGAACGAGTACCGGAAGTATATCGAGAAGGACGCCGCCCTGGAGCGCCGGTTCCAGCCGGTGCAGGTGGGTGAGCCCAGCCAGGAGGCGTCTCTGGAGATCCTGAAGGGCCTGCGGGAGAAGTACGAGAAGCACCACAGCCTCCAGATCACCGACGAGGCCCTGGAGGCCGCCGTGAAGCTCTCCGCCCGGTATATCAACGACCGGTTCCTGCCGGACAAGGCCATCGACCTGATGGACGAGGCTGCCAGCCGGGTGCGGATGGAGACGGAGGAGATCTCCCCGGAGCTGAAGAGCCTGGAGGAGAAGATCGCCGCCCTGGCCAAGGACAAGGAGGCTGCTATCGAGAAGCAGGACTATGAGACCGCCGCCAAGCTGCGGGACATTGAGAAGGACTACCAGGAGCAGGTGGAGATGGAGCGGGAGAAGCGCCGCAAGAACAACACCCAGCACCGCCCGGTGAACGCTGATGATATCGCCGCCGTGGTGGCCGGTTGGACCGGCATCCCCGTCACCCGTCTGACGGAGGATGAGGGCACCCGCCTGCTGCACATGGAGGACACCCTCCACGAGCGGGTAGTGGGTCAGGACGAAGCCGTAAAGGCCGTGGCCCGGGCCATCCGTCGGGGCCGTGTGGGTCTGAAGGATCCGAAGCGCCCCATCGGCTCCTTCCTGTTCCTGGGCCCCACCGGCGTGGGAAAGACGGAGCTGTGCAAGTCCCTGGCAGAGGCCATGTTCGGCGATGAGAACGCCATGATCCGGATCGATATGTCCGAGTATATGGAGCGGCACACAGTGTCCCGTCTGATTGGCTCCCCGCCGGGCTATGTGGGCCACGAGGAGGGCGGTCAGCTGACGGAGAAGGTGCGGCGCAAGCCCTACTCCGTGGTACTGTTTGACGAGATCGAAAAGGCCCACGAGGATGTGTGGAACATCCTGCTGCAGCTTCTGGATGACGGCCGGATCACCGACTCTCAGGGCAGGACGGTGGACTTCAAGAACACCGTCATCGTCATGACCAGCAACATCGGTGCCCGCAGCCTCACTGCCATGGGCAGCAAGCTGGGCTTTTCCGCCGAGGAGCGGGACTCCGATCCTGACGCTGAAAAGAAGTTCGAGACCGCCCGGGAGCAGGTGATGGCGGAGCTGCGCCAGACCTTCCGCCCGGAGTTCCTAAACCGGATCGACGATATCATCGTATTCCGCCCCCTGACGGAGGAGGACATCCGGGAAGTGGCCCGGCGGATGCTGAAGACCGTCTCCGCCCGGATGGAGACCATGGGCATCCACCTGGATGCCAGCGACGAGGCTGTGGCAGAGCTGGCTAAGGAGGGCTTTGATCCCAAGTACGGGGCCCGTCCCCTGCGCCGGGCCATCCAGAGCAAGGTGGAAGACGCCGTGGCCGAGAAGATGCTGGACGGCACCCTCAAGGCCGGTGACACCGCCAAGCTTACCGTGGAGAACAATCGACTCTGCGTTTCCAAGTGAAGAGACCTGGTCAAGCCGTCCGGAGGCCCCATAGCCTCCGGACGGCCTTTCCGACATACCGGCCGGAAGCGAATAGACTTGACTTTGGCGGAGAAACAGGTAAAATAGAGAGGTATAAAATGAACCCATCATGCTGTCCACGATCCAGTAAAAGATGGTGCCAGAGTGCCAACGCGGCGGATCGCAGAGTATATTGCCGCACGTATGTGGGGAAGAACGCCCCCGGGCGGGAGAAATATCTATGACCAAATGTAGCGTAGTTGGCAGCACGCGTGATTTGGGAGGATAGATGACCTATCCATTCCCCCAAAAGCGGAACCCCGGAAGTCCTTGGGACAGTAGATTGCGGTGGAAATTCCCCGGTTGAAAAACTTCCGAAAAATCGGGCTTGACCACAGCACCGCCCACAGACACGAAAAACTTGCTTTTTCCTTCTCTGCATGGTATCATGCAGAAAATCGAATATCCGGGATTAGCGCAGTTGGTAGCGCGGGTGGTTTGGGACCATCAGGCCGGGAGTTCGAGTCTCCCATCTCGGACCAAAATGAACGACCCTACCCGATCTGAACAATTTGTTGTCATTGTTCGGATCAGGTAGGGTCAATTCATGCCTGGAACCCTTGTTATATCAAGGGTTCCAGGCTTTTTGCTTGTTTTTACTTGGTGTCACTTGCAAAACACAAACAGCACAAAACTGAAGTGCAAAACGTGTAATCGGCGGGATTCGAACCCCTCTGATGTCACTTGTACTTCCCTCATGCGTTGCCTTTCATGAAAATATCTTCTACTTGACATGGGGTCAAATTCTTCAATGTGCGATGAGGACGCTGAGTATTATAGAACTCAATATAGGAATCAACTCCCCGCTTGAAGTCCGCTTCAGATGTGTAGTTCTTACGATAGACTTCCTCTTTTTTGAATGTGGCGAAAAAGGACTCAGCTACGGCATTGTCATGGGGTTTACCGGAATTGGAAAATGATTGTACTACAGAGTGTTCATGAAGTAATTGCCGGAAACGATGAGATGTATATTGAGAACCTCTGTCGCTATGAAAAATAAGCTTGGCTTCTGGACTGCGTCGTTCCCAAGCCATTTTGAACGTAGATGTAATCAGTTGGGTACTATTCTTTTTTGAAATCTTATAAGCGATGACCTTACGGGAAAACAGATCCAGAATCACACACGTATAAAGATAGTGATTCCCTAACTTAAAACAGGTGACATCACTGACCCAAATTTGATTGGGCCGGTCTGCATGGAATTGCTGCCGGAGAATGTTCTTTTTCTTCTCTGGCTCATGGAATTCATCTTTTTTCATAAATATGTTTAAAGAATTTGTAATCCTGAAAGATAAAGAAGGTAACCATACAACAAAGCTTTTCTGCTGAAAATTAGTTCAAAAGGTTACTATCTATCACCCAAATGAAATTAAGTGAGTCTTGATTCTTTGTGTGTTACGCTAATGGCATATCACATGAAAGGAGTCAAAACAATGACTTACACAGATCAAGAAAAAACCGTAATCGTTGCACAGTACCAACAGGGCATATCTGCTCAAAAACTAAGCGTAGAATATGGGGTATGTGAACGTACTATCTATCGCTGGGCAAAAAAGTATTGCGACATAAACCTCGAAGAGAAACACACCCTCACTGCCAAAGAATGCGATCTGCTCCTACGTCGAGTCACAAAACTTGAAAATATCATTGCTATTTTGAAGATGGTCAACTGTACCTTTCATGCCCCTCTAAAAGAGAAACTACATGAATTAGAGTTACTCTATGACCAGTATGATGTCCACACACTATGCGAGGCATTGGATGTCTCCCGTGGTACCTTTTACAATCATATCCTTCGCAATAAGCGGGACAACGCTTGGTTTGAGAAACGTCGTGAGGAATACTGCATTCTGATTCGTGAGGTGTTCGATGAGTACCGACAAGTGTTGGGTGCCGAGAAAATCCGCACGATCCTTGTTCAACGTGGACACCAGGTCAGCACAGAATATGTGGCAAGGCTGATGCGTGAAATGGGGCTGTCCAGCATCCGTACAACTGCCAAGCAAGACTATTGAAAATTATATTGTTGCGATTATCACATAAAAAGCCAAAACGTAACACTATGATTGTTTATATGCAAAATAAAACAATGCAGTTTCGATGTCTCCTTGCAATTTGTGCCATTTTGAACTATAATTAATTAACGGTGGGTCTTTGTACCACCAAGGCAACCGTGTGGAAATATTTCCATGCGGTTTTTCTTTACAGCATATTCCTATGGCTGCAATTTAATTATTCACGGCAAAGGGAGTGAACATATGTCTGGTAATACTCATGTTCCTGATAAGCTTGAAGGATACATATTACAAGTTCGTCATGCTTTATTCGAACTAATTTCTGTGGATGAAAGAATTGTCAGCATTGAGGCCTACGACGATGTTGCTGTTGAGACAGATGGGGTTTTAATCGCAGAGCAAACCAAAAGTGTTTTATCAAGTAGTAACCCTGTCGCAAACAGAGCAGAGGTTTTTTGGAAAACCATTTATAACTGGTGTGACTATATCAAGAATGAGAACCTGCCTCAAAAAGAACTTATCTTAAAATATGTTGTAGTTTCATCACATACTCTAAAAGCTGGTTCTATTCCAAATTCGTTTGCAGCAGCAAAGAGCAATAAAGATGCAAAAGAAGCGCTGGAAAATGCACGCAAGAAACTCTTGGGCGATGGTGACCCCCTAAAAAAGACTTCTCCCGTTAGCCAAACGATAAAACCATACATTGATTTTTGTTTTGCCCCTGAAAACGAAGTCTTTGTTTTAAAAGTCATTTCACTGATGGAAATCGATATTCATGAAGACTCATATGACGAAAAACTTATAGAGAAATTTAAAATGCAACCTATCCCCTCAGAGTACGATATGGAACTATTTGAATCCATGTTGGGATGGGTAAGTGAGCAAGTACATCAGCAAATTAAGCAAAACAAGCCAGCATATATCTCTTCAAAGGACTATAGAGCAGCCTTGGAATTGCAGATAAGAAGCAGAGATTGCAAGATAATATGGAGTGCGGTTTCGGTTCAGCCAGAAGACTATAAAACAACTGCTGAAATTGAGCGCCATGACACATACATTAGGCAGCTTGAACTAATTGATATAGATGCTTCCGATATTTTTGAAGCTGCCAGTGATTTCCTTAGGACAAAAGCCGAGAAAACCGCCTGGGCGAAAAAAGGCTTTATCAATGAGGGGAGTTTTGCCGAATATTATGACGGGCTGCGAAGACTATGGAAAAATCAAAAACTGCTATCTGCTACTGCTGCTGCAGACGAAGTTGGAAGAGGGCAGTATGTATATGCTCAATGTTTAAGCGGTGCAATTGTGCATCGACTTCTTGGACGCGATGTTCCCAGTTTTTTTGGCAGTGGCTCTCTTCAAGCGTTGGCTAATGAACCTGCCGAGCAACCTACGATAGGTTGGCATCCTCGATATATGGACCTTCTGAAAGGAGATGATAAACACGATGAATAATAATATTAATCGAGAAGTGTATCATGTCCAAAATCCTGCTATCGGGGCTACAATTCTTTGGCAATTTATTTGTGGTTATTATGCAAAAGAAACCAAACCAGTTCCATTCCCCTTGCTGTTTATTGTGTTGCCGATTATTTTTCGAGAAGACTTATGCGCAGTTATTAAGTCTACCCAGAAAGGTAAGGGCCTTTCAAAAGTGTCTGAAAAACTATTTAAAGAGAAGAAAAACGACGATTTGTACACCATAAACAACTCTGCAATATCATTACGACCGCTGACCCTGGATTCCTTTAACGTAGGAGTATCCGCAAAGCTTTTTGCCATGGATACTACAACTGCTACAGTCTTCCCATTAACTCAGGTAAAGAAAAGAGGGATATCAGCATCAACAAAGATACTGCTCGATGCTGCGGAAAAATTAGGCGTTTGGTGTTCAGAGTTAAGTATGCTTGAAATTTGCGAATGGTTAAAAGTGAGGTTTTAGAATGAATTTTCATATAGACAGTGTGCTCTTATGGCCAAAAAAGAGTGGCTTCACTTATCGACAGGTAAAGTTTGAACCCGACAAAATTAACATTATTACCGGTGCATCGAGAACTGGAAAATCTGCAATTATTCCGATTATTGATTACTGCCTTGGATCTGCCAAATGCACTGTCCCAGTCGATACAATTCGAAATGCATGTGCATGGTTTGGTGTATTATTTACTCTTGATAATGAACAATTACTACTTTGCCGTCGAGAACCCGGAAATCAGGTCGCCACTGGTGATATGTATATTCTGAGAGATAAAGAAATTGTAATTCCAGAAACAATTGAAACAAACACAACTCTTGTAGAAGTCAAAAATCTCTTAAATGAACTATTTTCAATGTCTTTTTTGGAGCTCGATCCTACAACTAAGGACTTTTCTTCCCGCCCATCATACAGAGATTTTATGGCATTTTTATTTCAGCCGCAGAACATCATAGCAAATGCTGATGTATTATTCTACAAAGCTGATACCACAGAACACCGGCAAAAGCTTATCAATATTTTTCCGTATGCATTAGGGGCAGTTACACCCAAAGTCCTCGTAGCAAGACAAGAACTGGATAGACTCAAAAAACAAAGAGAACGTGTACTTCGCGACATTGAGACAATCAAAGATGTTTCGGAGAATTGGAAGCATGAAGTGGCTGGGTGGCTCGTTCAAGCAAAGGAAATTGGATTAACAACTCATTACTATGAAGATACTATGTCTTTCGATGATCAAGTTGAGGAATTGGCATTAATCGTTGAAAAAGCCGAAACAGATTCTGAATTAGTTACTTCAAACATAAAAGATTTATCAACAGAGCTAGTTGACCTACGTAGAGAAGAGCAGAATATATCTTCCCAATTGTTCGCTTTGCAAAAGAGGCATACGGAAATGCTCCAATTGAAAGATTCGATGGGGCAATATGAAGATTCTCTGCAGATTCAAGTTCAGCGACTTGAAATTTCAACTTGGTTAAGAACACTCTCGGAACCAGATGGTCTATGTCCATTTTGCAATAATATACACGCAGGTATAACTAAAGAATTGGATGCACTCTGCTATGCAATTGAAGAAATAGAGAAGGCTGCTGGCAATATGCAAAATCTCCCTGCTGCATTTGAGAGAGAAATGCAAGTTGTTGAGGCGGAAATTGGATGTTGTATTGAAAGACTAAACGCAGTGCGGAATCGCATCCGTGAAGAAAGCGGAAGGAATGCATCTGCCTCAAATAAGAAATACACTTTGGCTGGCATAGCACGCTTCCTTGGTAGAATGGAAGCAAGTCTCCAAACATTTCAGCGTATAGGTAAAGATGGCGAACTCGAAAACCAATTAAGCAGTTTGGAGGAGCGCATTCACACGCTGGAGGCCATTGTGAATGAATCTGAAATTCGACGCAAAATTGAAGCCGCAGTAAAATACATTAATCAAAAAATAGGGGAAATCGTAAAGAATCTAGACGCAGAATATCCAGACAATCCGGTTGAATTCCTAATCAAAGACTTAACCCTTAAAGTGAAAAGTACAAGTGGTCGTGATGATTATCTTTGGGAAATCGGTAGTGCATCAAATTGGCTCGCATATCATATCGCTACCATTTTATCATTTCAACAGTATTTTCAGATTCGAGGCTCTGTTTCTGTTCCCAATTTTTTGATTTTTGACCAGCCAAGCCAAGTTTATTTTCCCCAAGTCTCCCATAGGAACGCCGCTAAAGAAACGGAAGTTGAGATTGATGATGAGGATAAACTTGCAGTCAAAAAGATTTTTATTGCGATGAGCAAATTCATTCAGGACACTCAAAATACTGTACAGATTATAGTGATGGAACACGCCGACGAAGATATCTGGGGAGATGTAGTTCCTGCCCACCTTGTTGCAAGGTGGCGTGGCTCCAACGAAAAGCTTGTTCCTGTTGAATGGCTTTAATCTCAAATGTGATTTTATCCAAACCACGTATCTGATCTGATACAGTCGCAAGGAGTGAAAACAAATCTAAAATTACGCAGATATCTGTAAGACCAGCATGCAGAAATGCTGACAATTCAGACGTTGCCGATGTTTCTCTGTGCCTCCTTTTCTCGTAGAGAAATGGGGTGATTTGTGATATAATAAAAATGCAAAATGGATAATCTTATTATGGATGTCGGAGGAGGTGGCGAGGACTTGTGTATTTATTCTCCATTGAGATATCCCGATGGCAAGGAAAGACTTGCACCATTGATGGTTTTCTTTTCTGTCTAACCTAGCGTTAGATTCCCCAATATATGATATAGGCACTTTGCTTTTGTAATTTGGCTCCACATAAACTGTCTGGCGGTATTTAGCTGACTACCAAAGCTACAAAGGGCTGTCCTTTATGTAACCAAGGAGAACTAACTTACATGAAAAACACGATTGCAGATAGCTTCACCGGCGTAATAAATATTGGTTCCAGCGATAGCTATAACGCCTTCTTCAACGTGAATGGCAATATAGTAAAGCTTTTGCCTCTGACCAAAGAATGTGGCGACACCGTCTACAGACTGAGCGGCATGGATGGCAAAGGCCAAGTCGATGATTCCAAGCAGTGGCTATATGGTTTTACGGAGGACAATTGCAGTGTTGCTATCCTAAAAAAATCTCGTTTAAGTGTTAGACTCACGTCTGGCTACGATATGAGGACTGCACAATTTTATACTCCCCTCATCGCAAAAAGTACGGCCCCTGGCAAGAATGTTGACTTGAGCACTTTTGACGCTATTGAATTTTATGGCGGCATTATGGATATCATCCACAACCCTGACCAAGCAATCAAGTGGAATAGCAATACTATCGTTTTTACAAACCCTGATAATTATACAAGAAAATATGATATAGAGATCAACGGTGAGCATTTCGAGGTTATGTATTCTATCAGCACAGAAGGTTTGAGTATGGACATGGGAAAGCTCCCGGATTTGAGGGGCACTGTCCATTCGATACTCAAATTCAACTTTCGGTCGCCAAGGATGCTGATGGACATTGAAAAATACTATTCCTATGCCATGTCTCTGTTCCAATTCTGTACAGGAAGACTAAATGTTTGCAGTGAGGTTCGTTTATACAAAAAAGATGTTGATCGCCCTATACTTCTTCGCCTGAATGATGGTTTTGATGACTATGCGAACAATCTTAATTTTACGGAAGTAATACGATTAGGCTATCTCGATGAATTTTTGCCAAGGCTATTAAAACTTCTTAATGAAGATAGCACAAGACCACACCTGGAGTTCCTACCCAAGCGGAACAAGGACGTTAATAACATAATGTACGCTAATGTCAATAATCTCTGCATAGCATTTGAGATTGAATATTCTCGTACCATGGCTACTTCTTTAGAGGAGGAGAGGGATGCTGCGAAGAAATTGACCGAGGTTCTCATTGAAGTTATAGATAAATGGGAGGATTGCCCTGAACTTGTAAAAAACAAAGCAAGAGCGATTCTGAATTCACAGCTGAAGGACTTTACACCATCGTTGAAGGAGAAAATCACATATATTTGTGAACTATACCATGAGCATGTCATGCCTTTAACGGAGCAGCCTGGCCATGACTCTTTAGGGATATCTACGTTTTACAGCAGTGAAGAGTACCAGAAAAAGATTGCGAAATTTGTGAAAATCCGTAATTCTGCCTCCCATTCAAAAATTACCTGGAATGACGGTGTTGACATTTTTTATCATCTGAAGCTGTACATCTATTTCAGTATTTTAACACGTACCGGAATTCCCCCACAGTCCATCACAGCAATGTTGAGTTGGATGTTTGGACGGTTGTTTTGAACAACACAGACGGAACGCATCAGTTCAATCTTCTTGTTCGTAAATTTTGAGCGCTCACCCCAAAGAACTCTAATGCTTCCTCTGATGCAATGTTGGCCTGTGTCATATCGGGGGGTTGGATTGCATCACACACTTTCGAAAAGAGCAAAAAGGGAAAAGCGTGAACTACGGAGCCCATTACGATGCAACGGCTACGAGCCTGCATCTTTTTTGGCAACACATGGCAAAATGAATGACCCCGCCTAATCTGAATAGTTTGTATGAGACTGACGGATTAGGTGGGGGTGTTTTATGGCTGAAAACCTTGACACAGCAAGGTTTTCAGCCATTTTCATATCTG
>OMEJ01000465.1_pt1 | contig 30176 bp, 28 predicted proteins | sample 1645361 | NCBI WGS metagenome assembly OMEJ01 (sample SAMEA103958156, study PRJEB25191) | human gut metagenome
TCATGATATGGATTTATTGAAACAATGCCAGCAATGGTTTGAACAGAATGAAATTCAGAAGGTTATTGATGCTCTGGAGGCCATCTCTGCCGAGGAGCGCACCCCGGAACTGGACAGCGAATTGGCCAAGGCATATATTGCCGTTGCACATATAGGAGAAAAGGAGCCTTTTGAAAAGGCGCTGGAACTTCTGGCTCCCCATGAGGAGTATTTTGCCGAAGATCACTGTTGGAATTATCGAATCGCTTTGGCCTATTACTGTCTGGATGAGGAAGGCCCCGCCCTGCGTTACTTTGAAAAGGCCCTGAAAGCCCGCCCTGGAGACAAAGATACCCAGGAGTATATAGACGATTGCCGCCGTCGTTTGTCCCTGCCCCGGTTTGAAAAGAACTTCCGTGAAAGGACGCAGGAAGCATGGGCAGCCTTTTCTCAGATTGAGGCGGAGCTGCGTGAAATCATGGATACTGACGAAACCCGCCAGCGCGGTGAAGAACTGATTGAAACATGCGGAAACGCACTCAAAATTGCCCTGTGTGATACTTCCTTTGAACTTGGCTTTAATGGTGAAAAATATGAACTGATCCTCAGTCCGGAAGGCCTTCGCTCCCGCCTGTTCCCCCTCGTGTACTTCCAGAAGCAGGCCCCGGAATCGGTGCTTGAGCATTGGAATATCTGGGTGGGACGCCAGCCTTCCAAGGACTTTATGCTTCGGGCCGGAGACATGGAAATTCAGGCCGAGGATGTGCAAGTGTGGGCGGAGAAAACAGAGGATCAGCGCGTGAGCCTGATCCTCTGCTGTGAGAAGCTGACGCCGCTGCTGAAAGAGGATACGGACCGGGTCTGGTGGGCGCTCTCCATGCTCGTGGATCAAACCATCGGAGAAGTTTCCGCTATCGCGCTGATTGCCGGGTTTGATATTTACGCGGAACCGAAAGACGAACCAGCCATGCTCCTTTCCGAACTTCCGGAACTGCTACAAAGCATGGGACTCTCCCTTTGGCGGGATGGCAGCGACTACCTGGAAAACAGCTACATTGCCTATGAACTGGAACCGGTGGAAGACCCGGAGGCCGACTGGCGGCTGGATGTCTATACCGGTACCTGCCGCCTGCCGGTGCTCATCAACGACTACATGACTGCCCGCAGTGATGCGGTGGACGAATACCACAAGGACGGCATTGCGGTGGGGTTCCTCCTGTACCCGCTGTCTGAATTTACCGGCGAGGAGCGGAGCAAAGCCATTCTGGACTTCCGGGATAACCTGCGGGAGGCCATCCTGCGGGAAGCGGGAGCGAAAGCCGTGACCTTTCTGGGCGGGGCCACCGGCCTGTATTGCGGGTATCTGGATTTTATCGCCTGGGATCTGCCCGCAGTACTAACAGCGGCGCAGGTATTCTTTAAAGAGAGCGGCCTGCCCTATGCCCACTTCCACGCATTCCGGCGGGATGTGGGCGGTGTACCGCTGCTGGACGAGAAAGAACCGGAGCCTGATATTCATGAGAAAACTGGCTCCCTGCTCTCGGCGGAAGATATTGAAACGCTGGAATCCTTTGATGAAGGAGTTTCCGGCTACTTTGGGAAAATGCTCAGCTGGCTGGAGGATTTTATCAAAAGCGGCGTGGAAGAAGAAAGATTCAGCGAAAAACAGGCCCATCAGGATTTGCAGATTGCCCTCTGGTACGCCTTCGCCTGCAACAATTTGGATGACTATATCCATTATTACCGGGCGGCTGAGTGGATGAAGGATTCGGAGAAAAACGCCGCAGGCTGTGCCACCTGGTACTACCGGTATTCCGTGGCGCTGATGTACTGCGGCAGGCTGGAAGAAGCACTAGAATATGCGGAGCAGGGCGCTCAGGAGGAACCGGACTATCCCTGGATCTGGCTACAGGTGGGCAAGCTGCGGGCGCATTTTGGCGATCAAGCCGGCGCGCTGGTTGCCGTCGAGCAAGGATTAAACCTGGAACCGGGAGATTATGAGTTCTTGACCTTGCAGGAGGAGATTAAAGCCGGAGCAACCCTGGAACAGATGGAGTACCATTGGATCAACCCCGATGCCGATCAAATGCTCCAGCAGGGGCTGGGTGAGGATGTGGATGATAAACAGCGCGCCCTGGCCTGTATTCGGGTGGACGAAGCGGGACTTGCCGAATTTTATGAGCTGTTCTGCCCGGAGCGGTATGGTTATGAGAAAAATGCTCCCTGCTGTGAATTCCAATACCCGGTGAAGGAACATCTTGTGGAACTCTCTTTCCGTATGAACGAAGCTGGACTTTCCAAGATGGGAACGGACTGGCTGCGGCAGTTCAAGGAACGGCTGGACAGCGGGGATTGGCTGACCCACACTCCCGAAGGGGAAGCAGAGGGCATGCTGATAGCAGTGCTTGTGGACCAGACTCGCCACATCGGTCTTGTCTATCAACAGCCGGGAGACGATCAATATTTTCAGATTTTCCTGAATCCAGACGGCACAAAGGCAGATGCCATCTGGTCCTCGACGGATAGCAGGGGACCGGAGGTTTATACAGAGGATGAGATGTCTGCAATCGAGCAGCATATCAAAAATACCTTCGGCGAGTTCGAGAATGTGTTCCATGAGCTGGTTTCCCCCGACATTCATGTGGACATCTGCGTCGTTCCTCCCTCTGAGAAGCGGGACTATTACACGCTGGTGACGATGGGTATGGGCGCCCACCGGATGAATGTGCCGGAGGAACTGGCGGAATACAAACTGGAGCGGGCGGAGCTGGCCATCGCTCTGCCGAAGGACTGGAAACTGGATGAGGAATCCCTGAAGGATGAGCGGTGGTACTGGCCCATTGGCCTCTTGAAAGTGCTGGCCCGCTTGCCCATTTCCGGCGATACCTGGCTGGGTTTTGGTCACACGATGGACAAGCAGTCACCGTTTGCGGAGAACACGACACTCTGCGGCGCACTTCTGGTGGGACCGCAGGATGTTGTTTGGAACGGAGGCGAGGTCTGCACTTTGCCCAGCGGCGAGGAGGTCAACTTCTATCAGGTAATTCCTCTTTATCGGAACGAATTAAAGTATAAACTGGAGCATGATGCGGACGCTCTGCTGGAAAAGATGGCAGGCATCAGTTTTGTAGTCAATCCCACCCGCCAGAATGCCATCACCAGAGGAACGTTTGCGGATGAGGATTTTACCAGCGATATGGACGATGCCGACTGGCACCTGGAATCCATTCAGGAAAAGGGCCTGCCGGTGGATGAGATCAATGCCTACAACCACATGGCGATTTATCTGCGCTGGTGCATGGAGCATGACCTGATGAGCGTGGAATTTATGGAGCGGTACTGGGAGCAGGTGCAACCGTTTATGGCGGATCTGAGCCGCGCTGATCTGCGTGGCTTTATCCGGGACCAGCTGAACGGACAGCTCTTTGGGGCGCTGTTCAACAAGGAGGGCGCAGCCTTTGCTGGATATTACTATGGCAAGGCGGACAGTCCGTACTTCCCCAGCGACATTGATAACTATGCTTTGGAATATTTCGGTTCAGAGCAATATTACTCCGATAAGTTCCAGGAGAAAGCCTACTTGTTCATTCCCTTTGATGAGGACTATTATCAGGCTATGGCAAAAGTCATTGAAAAACGCTTTGCCAATTGGCAGGGACAGAGTTTCGATGAGGCTACTCTGGAGCCTTCAGAGCTTGCGGAAGCTGTAATGGAATATCTGGACTGTGAATGTACCTATTTCCCCTCGATGACGGACGATGATCCCATCATGTCGGCATACAGATATGCCAAACGAGAAAGTGTCCAAAAAGACTTTGTGCCGGTTCTGATTAAGGCGGATGACGAAATCCTGTGGGAATGCCTGATTATGAATTCCGACCCTGACAGCGACGGCGAGGACGATTACACCTTTGATCCGAGCAAGGTAGCGGAATACCGCAAACAGATGCTTACCGCTTTTCTAAAGGACGGAAAGAGGGGGCTGGAGGAAATGATTGGGCAGCGCAAAGAGGAAGCCAAGGATGACGATATGGACTGGGATGAGGAGATCCTGGGAGAGATGGAGGGAGGCTATGTCAATGACCGCTTCTCCTGTTACTGGAATTCTGATACTGGCATGACCTACCCGCTTATTCTGGCCAAGATTCCAGTAAAGAACCCTTGGGAAATCTTCTCCTACCTGCCCTTTGGAAACTGGAACGAGTGCCCGGATACGCCGGAATTGATGGCAGTGGCGAAATACTGGTTTGAGCAGTATGGCGCGGTGCCTGCCGCGATGAGTCACGACGAACTGGAATTTGACCTTCCGGCGCCCATTCCCGGGGAAAACGTCATGGAAGCAGCATTAGAACAGTATGGTTTCTGCCCGGATATTGTGGACCAGGAGCCGGAGGATGCTACCGTAGGTGCTCTGGCCGATGTGCTGCGGCAGTCTACTGTCTGGTATTTCTGGTGGGATTGATGGGATGAGGACTATCAGACACTTGCCTATTTTGAGAGGCATTGCCCCAGATTAACGCAACAATAGTCGGTAACATCGATGAAACCCCACAGATCTGCTTTGCAAATCCGTGGGGTTTCATTTAGATACATATTATTATCTTATTTAGGGACAATGTGCTTGTTTGCGGGGGGACAAGTACAGCCAATGATACTGTCCCCCTCAATCCTCGCCCACTTGTCCGCCCAATCCTGACCATGTGAGCAATGCCTGAGAGGGGTATCCTGAAGCTCTAAAATGCCCCAGAAAATAAAAAACGGAGATCAAAAGGGCATTGATTCTCCCTTAAGTCTCCAAAAAAATAAGGAGCCCAGGGCAATCATTACGATTACCTTGGACTCCTTTTGAGTCATTATTGAGTGGACAATGAGACTAAAATGCGGGGGGATGGCCTCAGCCAATGTGATCGTCCGAAATAAAACCGTCGCCTGTCCCGGCAAAACGGTCTCCTCAGATGTCACTCGGGCAAGTTCACAAAATACTCCAAAAAGTTCTCGAAATCGAAAAATAGAGGCAATATCGAGGCTCCAGGCGAAAAAAGAATAAAAAAAGAGCCCCGGGGAAACAATTCCTCGGGACTCCTTTTGAAGTCGTTTTTTATTGGACAATGAGCAGTTTTGCGGGGGACAAGCTCATGGTGCCAAAGAAGAACTGTTCCTTTTTGTCGTATTATAGCAGAAAACGTCGCAAAACGCAATATACGATTCACATAAATTACTCATAAAACACTTAAAAATCCACTATTTAAAACTGTTTTTTTAACTTTATTTTCAGATTCCTGAAAATGAAACAATGAGAAAGTATACCCCACTCCATCTCAGTACTTCTATCAATAGTAACAGCATCAGCAGTAACCGCTTGATATTGTTGTATTTTAAAATTGGATTTTACGAACAGCGCTTCTCCCAATCCGTATTGAACACAGAAGAGAAACTGCGTTTTTCAATTAGTTTTTTGAAAAGCTCTATAAATTTCTCGTAGTCGTCATTGTTGATTTGCATGATAACATTGATGTGTTTACGCAATTCATCATCTGAGCATTGTTCAGGATTTAATTCCGCTGCATAAATGGGGTTATTGTACTTTTTATATATAGCATCAAAAAATTGGATGGAGCAGTTTATCTTTGCAAGTCTACATATAAGATGGTGAACCTCTAAGTTAGCTGCATTCTTTCTCATAAAAGGATAGAAGCCATCAATAGCAAGCAATCGTTCGTCATGAATTTCTACAAGTTGATTGACTACATTATGCACATCAGAGTTATACTTAATTTTCTCTATTATTTCAGGTACATTTGCCTTTATCTCTTCCCCTTCCAAATGGGTGAGAAGTGGGATTAAATTGGAGAGTTCTGCTATGTATTTTGTGCAATAGAATTTAATCTGCCCTATAATTTTACGTTTTTCCAGTTGATATGCTCCTGTATATGTGATAATAACCACTATCGCACTACAAAAAATTCCAAGAGAAGCATTGATGATAAAGCTGTTGATATCATCGACTTTTGCCTGTAGACATTGAGGTGTTGGAATAAATGGAAAGAAAATTGTCACGATTATAATTGACAAAGATATGCTGCATGTGAAAATACAACACCATATACCATTTCTGTATATTCTCAATTTACAGCACCTTCCTTACTGTATCAGGGCTGTATGCAACGAAAATCTGCTCAAAGCTCGTTGCAATACTATCGTTAGCCATTCATTGCCCTTAACCACCGTGCAGGAAATCCCCTGCATCAGAACATCCTTGTCAATGGCACGGACTGCGTCACCGCTCTCGCTAATCGTTTCCGTGACAGCATTGGGAAACAGTTCCACCAGCTTCTTAAAATTGTCATCCGCCCGGTTAGGGGTATGCATTTTTAATTTATCCATTCTTTTTTTTCTCCTGTTCATCAGTTACAAAAGTAATATCCTCAAAATCAAACAGATATTGGTATGTATTTATTTTCTTATGGCATTTGCTGCATTCAAAATGACTATACGCAAAATTGATCCATACTTCATCTGAGTTGTGTGCTTGACCACACGCTGGGCAATAAATATATTCTTGTTCTAAATTTAGCAATTCTTTGACTTTTTCATATGGAGTATTCAATGCCTGAAATAATTTTAGAATTGCATTTAAAGAATTTATCCTAATGGTATATTCCTTCAGTTGAGCGATGTTTCCAAACAGCTCCATAACCAGGTCTACTGTATATTTCATGACATAAGGAAGTGAAGTATAGTAAAATCCAGTATTTCTATGAATTGAATCATCATCTGGAAAAACGAAATTTAATCCGGATGGCGAGGTCTTCAAATAAGGTCTTGTTGTTATAAGATGATTCGTTGCTTGAAGGATTCCGTTTAATGTTAATTGTTTCTTATAACTGTATCGAAAATCATATATATTCATCTTTTCTGAAGAATCATGAGGCTGAATCAAATCAATGTGCTGCTTGATTTTCGCTTTGTTTTTCATTATCTCATAACTTGATACATCTGTACTTTCAATCATTAAATTAAGCAGCTCATCTTTATCTGCATATAACCATTCAATATAAGCCAATGTCTCCTGAAGCGGTTTGCGTAGCAATGACCAAGCAACATAGATATTTCCGTTAAAAGCCATATCAAGAGAGGCATTATAGTAATTACAAAAATCAACAAGGAGAGAGAAAAACAAGTGCTTAAAATAAAAATTAAAAACAACATCTTTATATCCGTTATCAATTAGCCACTGATTCGCATCCTTATTTTGATTTTTACAAATGCCGTCAAAAGCCATTCTATCTGTGTCCGACTTGTAATTTATAGCCTCTTTTGAAAGATGCTTTTTATCTGCATATTCAATTATGCTCGAAAAACAAACACGGCAATAATTCAGAAAATCGTGAAATGGTAAAAATTCTTCACTTATTTTCAGATTTTCTTTTTTGTCAATCTCCATTTTATAATCTCACCTTCAACTTATTTATCTTTTGCACCGACTCAAATTTTTTCTTCGGCTGTTTCTCAGCTCTTGCGAGTTTTTCAAGCCTTGAAATTTCCTTTTGCAGTTTAGCTTTTTGCTCATTAACCGCTATCTGCTCATCCAGAGTATTGCCTTGAGCTATCGTGATACCGCCGATTTGAACAATGATGTTCTCCCAAACAACATTCATGTTTCATTCCTTTAGTTCAATGGAAAGGTCTTCTTTGGGTTTCCATTCTGTCTACATCAGCTTCGTGTAGTAGGTGGCAATTTTTGCGTCCCCGGCACACTCCAGTACAAACAGCATACTTTACAGTAATAGCTTCTTGGGCGTTACGATGTTACTTTCGGGTCTGTGACCAGAAAAGCAGCAGTAATGCTGGCAATCTATCTTTTCCATGGCGATCCCCTTCTAACAAGGGTTATTATACTATTATTTATGGTGTTTTTCACCATTTCCTGTGGCTGTGTTTGAATTATTATCATTTCGCTTTCAAAATCCCGAATAATTAGCCCATTTTGATTTAGATGAGCTGAGTTTATGCCATATCGGTAGGAAATTCTCCCCCCAAAGCCGGCAACACAGCGTCTGTCTACCATGATAAGCCTATTATCAGGCGGATTCAGTGCGATTCATCAAAATTTTTCAGGAACCCGAATACAAAAACTCAACTTTTTTATTATATTTAAATCCGTATAAATATATTTTTGTAATTTTTACAACTTTTTATTGACATTCGAAAGAACAGTGCTATAATCAGGCTATCAACAATTTCTCCTTTCTTAAGATCGAAATACTACATAGCAATTTGCAACATAGCAATTGCAGGCATCGGAAGTATTGCCAATGCCAGAGAAATTCTGTTTTGCAACAATTAACGATCAAAAGGAAGCGAGGAAAAAAGAATGTCAAAAACTACAAAAGATCAGTTAGATAATCCGATCCCGGATGGAGCTTTTATCCTGATCGAAGAAGTCATCAAGAAATATCAAACAAAAGACGAACAAGAGCTGCTGGAACGTGTATGCCAAGAAATGGAAGAACGGTATACAGGCGATTCCTTGGAGTATCATGCGGCACAAATGAAAATGCGGACGACAGTTGAGATATTGGACACTATTGGTATCTATTTGGTTTTGAAAGAGCTTGAGCCCAATACTACATTCAAACGCCGCTCCAGTAAACCCAAACAAAATAAGCAAGGGCCAGTGAAAAAAAAGAATAAGAAGTAAGATAAAGGGGGACGAGCCTTGAGTTGGCAGTCCCCCTTCCTTTTTTCATACCACACACCGCATCAGCACAGAAAAAAGCAGCTAAGAAAAACACGTGCAAGACTGTGCTTCAGAGCCCTAAACTATGTTGCAGAAATTGCAGTTTTTTTAGCCAAAAATTTTTCCCAGGCCATTTTGAGGAAAAGCCAATCTGGAGAAAATAGAATAATAAAACTGCAATTTCTGCAACTATAAAATATTTTCACTAATATTGTTATTATATTGCATCATAATTGATGAAATATCATGTTAATAGCATAAAAATATTGCGTCTATGTGTTGCAGTTTTTTGCAACACGTATGCAACAAAAGGCCAAAAACTGCAATGCAGCATAGCCGGAGAACATGTCATCCCGTCTATAAAGAGACTACATATCAGTCCAGTTGCAGTTGGCACCAAGTTTTTTGCAGTTTGAGCTCAAAAATTGCAACACCAATGCTTTTCTTTAGCTGCTTATGGATTTCCTCCGTTCCCAGGTAGAGGTGCAGGCGGACAATGCTACACAGGATGATATATTGTCTCCCACCATTTGTTACGTCAGCTTTGTTTCGGCCTTACTTTTTCCCCAAATCTCTTGCCGCCTCGATGATCTCGATCTGTTTGGCCAGCATATCGTCTACCAGCTTCTTCAGTTCGGGCGGCAGCTGATCTACCCGGGCCGCCAGGGAAAGCGAATCCAACCGCCCAAACAGTAGATAATCCGCCGAGCAGCCAAAAATTTCGCACAGCTGGATTAGTCCCGGGACGGACAGGCCGGAGCGCCCCCGCTCGATATCAGTAATGTACCATACCGACATATCCATCATTTCGGCCAGCTGCTCCCGGGTCAATCCCATGCGGGTGCGCTCCTGCTGGACTCGGACTCCGATTGCAGTGGACTCGCTGGTTGGTGTCGATCTTGGCATGGTGTAATCCCCCTCGATAATATGTACCTGGTACTATTATCCCGGGGTTACTTCTAATTTTACATGGGTGTTAACTGCAAATTAATATGTACTATACACCAACTTTGTGCTATACTGTAGCCACATTAATCCACCGGAGGAGGAAAGGAAAATGAAGAAACTACTATCGCTATTACTATCGCTAACTGTAGTCATGTCCCTGTCTATCTCAGCCTTTGCTGCCGGCTCCTCTTTTCTTGACGTCTCCCAGAACCACTGGGCCTACCAGTTCGTGGAGCAGGCAGCCAATAATGGCTGGGTAGCTGGCGTTGGTGACGGCAAGTTCAATCCCAACGGCAAGGTAACAGGTGCCGAGTGGTATACCATGGTCACGAGAGCCTTTTTTGCCGACAAGATCCCCGATCAGGTTCCCGCCGGTCAGTGGTACAGTGACAAGTGGTATGCGCAATTTATGGCAGCCGGCGAACAGCTGGAGTTTGCTGAGCGTCTGGACGACTATGCGACCTCTCAGGACATTGCTGAACGCCCTCTGACCCGTGCTGAGATGGCGGCAGTCATTTTTAAGGTGCTGTCCTGGTACGATGTACAGGCACCCGAGGACAAGCTGACCGAGGCTGAGCAGAGCATCCCTGACCTCAATAACTATGCACTGGAGGACGGTCGACGTGGCCCCATTATCAAGTGCTATGCTCTCGGTATCCTCGCAGGCACCGACAGCAAGGGTACTTTCAACGGCGAGGCCGATATGACCCGTGCTCAGGCTGCTGTGACCCTGTGCCGTCTTGCGGATGTCATCGAGGCGAAAGAGAATGGTACTCTCCCTGGTCCTGACGACAAGCCCGATCCTAAGCCTGATCCCGAGCCCGAGCCTGAGCCCGATCCTGGCGATCAGCCTGTTGTAGATGCCCCTACCGAGGCGGAAGTTTATGACGCAATTATGTCTCTACAGCAGGATTATCCTCAGGGCATGTCTTGGACAAATGACAACACATGGTATGATGACGAGGGGAACTCTCATGGCAGAGGGTGTGTTGCGTTTGCTGCACTTTGCCAGCATACAGCCTTTGGGGATGTCCCTGGACATTATGTAGACTCTCTTGATGATGTCAAGGTGGGTGATTCTATTCGCATCGGCAATTATCATACGGTCATTGTCCTGGAAAAGAAAACCAATTCTGTTATTGTCACAGAGGGAAATTTCAATTTCCAGATCAACTGGGGTCGAGAAATCCCGTTTTCTGAGATTGAGTCCGCAGGATACAAGATCTATTCCTACTATCCCAATTAAACGATTTCTCCCTACGCAAAAGACCACCGAGCACTCGCCCGGTGGTCTTCTTTATGAAGACAAAGATTCAGCCATCGCTCTCTTAGCATCAAAGCATCACTCATGGAAGCAATTTTTGTGAGCGATGTAATGAGCGATGTGAAGATGGATAAGACAACTCTCCATTGGGACAAGATGTGGAATCTATGGTTTAATGTACTATGATGACCGGGAGGTGTACGATTATGGGATTAGAGCACATGACTCTTCGGATATATGATATCGACCTTCTCACTTTTGCAATCAAGCCATTGATAATCGGTTTTGCAACAGAAATCATTTCCATCAACGAAAAATATAAAAACTTGTTGCCTGTTAATCTGGAGCTGACAAACGATGGCATTCGGAAATGGCTCGGCAGCCGGAGCATCCCCAAAAATCGATCCTTTGCCAAAGAGATCCTGCGATCCTTGGGTCTCAAGCCAAACGACCTTCTCCGCATCCTTCGGGTATGTAAGGGCCTTTCTTTGAATGACAGCTACTGGATCGTTCCAGAGGGATTTGATGGGAAATTTGCGGACTACAACCTATATGAAAATTCCTTCTCTGAGGCACTGGCTTTGGTGGCCTATGTGGGCTATTCTTCCTCTATCCGGGCATTTACCACATCCCCTGAGCTGACTACCGATGGCATGCTGCCAAAGGCATGGCGCAAGCTCCCGGATGGCATTTACCTATATAAGGGTAATAGCAGTCAAACTCTTGGTGGGGCAAACTCTGGCAATGAGCCATACAGCGAGTACTATGCAGCACAGATTGCAAAGGCTATGGGACTCAAGGCTGTCTCGTACGGTCTGGAGCGTTGGAAAGGTATCCTCTCTTCTACCTGTAGGCTCTTTGCCGATATTGATACAGCCTATGTGCCAATCGGCAGGCTGATCAAAAATGTCGATATTGCTAAGTGCATCGACTATGCGGATGCATTCAGCCCCGAATACAGCAGTCAGATCAGGAGCATGATGCTCTTCGATTGCCTCATTTGCAACGAGGATCGGCACTTTGGGAATTTTGGTGTGCTGCGAGATAACCACACAGGTCAGATTCTTGGCCCCGCACCGCTGTTTGACCATGGATTGAGCCTCTTCTCACAAGCTCGCAGTACGGATCTCGAATCCGAAAAGAGTCTTACAGCGTTAGCAGAACGATATGTGCCATATTACCCAGAAGCCTCTATAGACGACATATGTCGTTTGGCAGGGCAGCAGCAGAAGAGAGAGCTCTTGAGGCTCATTGATTTTTACTTTGAGCGTCACCCGATGTATAACTGGCCAGAGCATCGTCTGAAAATTACCGAACGAGCGATTAAGGAGCGGGCACGATGGCTTTATCAAAAAATTGGCTGAAGCGATAACAAAGGCGGAGCCTAATGGCCCCGCTTTTTTGTTTTATGCACTCTTGCCCAAAGCGTTGAGGTAATCAGAGAAACAACTGTTGTCACAACAAAGCATCCTCCTAAATATGCTGTTGTATCCTCTTATGCATCTATCAATTTGATGCAAGATCTTCAAGCGCATGATTAATAATCCTACGCACACCGGATGTACTATATCCTGTTTCTCCGGCGATCTCTCGGACAGTGAGACAATGGATGTAACGTAGCTCCATGATCAGCTGGGAGGTGAGGGATTCCAGCTGGAGAATGGCCTGGTAAATAGTAGACCCGAGAGGGGCCAGAGCCTCGTCTTGTTGGTGAAGCTCCATCTCAAGACGGTGGCGAGGTTGCCGGCCCATTTGGATGGCCTGGGCCAAACGCCATGTGCGGCATTTAGCTCGGCGGTAAATCTCAAAATCATTGCGAGTCATAGTTAACCACCCACCTTATTGTTGATGATTGCCCAAATGACCTCGCACTGCTTGTGCGTGCTCACAAACATAAAATCAGTGTGGGGGTACATCCGTCGGTAAGCAGCCACATGCCGGTGCATAGCCTGGCCGTCCACTGAGCCGACACCAGGGATAGTACCGTGCCAGGTCGCCAGATCATCGATGCACTGCACCTGGTCCTCGGACGTCGTCCCAACTACATAGATCAGGCGCTTACCCATTGCCCCTGCGATTGCCGCTGCGATGTAGTAAGATGCCATTTTGACGGAGTTGGCAAAATTGCTGTATAACTCGTTGATGTCCTGTTTTCTGTCAACAATGACGCCGGAGGAAGGAGCGGTATAGTCACCGGCTGGTAAGACTACCGGTAAGACTGCGATACTATGATCGGCACACCAGTCGACCATGGGGGACTGGCGTTCCTGCTTGTCCGCTAAAAGCACAGGCAAGCCGGAGCGATACGCAATCATGGCAGCCCGGATCACATCGGGAGACCCAGACGACCATCGCTCGGTCCCCACTCGGATATCATCCGGGTGGATATCATCAGGAGTAAGCGGGTAAGTGCGGCGGATACGGTAGTGATGCTGATTCGGATTGTCATACTGATAATCATCATATTGCAGGTCAATCACCACCTGCTTGCCGATCAAATCATTGATGTCATCAGCTACACCTACACCAGCGGCATGGCACAGGCACTCCAGCACCTGGCGGCCACGGGCGATATCGATACGCTGCTGCAGGAGATAGCTACCGGTGATAATATAGGTAATATCAGCCCATCCGGCGTGATTTCCGGTAACGATGTCGTAAGTGACGTATACTGCCGCATCATCCTGGTGCACACTGGTGATGGCAGCGACATGTCGACCAGGGAGCGGAGCCGAAGGATGGTAAGTAAGGGGTGTATTTTTCATAGGGGTCTCCTTTCCTTTTGTTTTTACATATTATTTTATGCAAAGGAGATATCACCTATATGGGGATGGCGTTGAGGCATGGTAGCGCAAAAAAAAGCGCACCAATAGGTGCGCTCTTAGCGTGAGGCAAGTTATCCCTCGCCATGTATATATGCGCTGTACAATGCTGCCCAATCCTCCAGGCGCATGACAACCAGCCACCCTTTTTTGGATTTGCGATGGAAAACGGCGGGCATATCATCTGATCCCGCACTGTCCCGGGTGGCTTGCTCCATGGCATCATATAGCCGCAGGGTCTCGGTCCGTTTACACTCCGGATGGATGCCAGGTAGACCAAGGATATCGGCAGATGATGCAGCGCCGCAATACTGCTGTGCTCTGCATACATCGTCGAATCCCAGACAATGGAGCGTGTGTACCAGATCAAGCTCGCCTCGTTTGCCCTTATCTCTTGACATCTTGCCCATGGCGTTTGTCCTCCGCTACATCCATCCCCACTAAATTGAGAGGCCGGCAGAATGCTCTGCCGGCCACAAAGGAGAACCCTGTATCCGGATTTGGGTGGCACACCCTACCCCCTATATCCTTGAGTCTATTGTACATCATTTTAGTGTTTTTGTGTGTTTTATTTGAGCCAATGTATGCAATAATTACCCCGTCAAGCATATATCATATTACCATAGATGGGATAATCCGATGATAGATGCCCCGGACACCAGACTCGGTGTAGTGTATCGTGCGAGCAATGGTCTTATTATCCAGGCAGCGTATGTACCGCATTTCCAGCGCCCTCTGTGCCGTTACATCTGACAGCGACGCAATAGCCACAGCAATCCGTTGGCCAATTGGTGCCAGTGCCTCTGACCGGGCACGCAGGGTGCGCTCCATATCATCTACACGGTCAGCCACATCATCTGTGGGGCTCTGCATCGTGCGGCGCAAATCGTTGATGTGATCAGCCAAGGCTATGCAGGCCATTCGCTGGATGCGATAATCATCCATAATCTCCTTATTCGTCATGATTTGACCTCCTTCTTTGTTTTCGCTTGTCTTATCTTATGATATGCATTTTTGGGGGATCCATATTGAGGATAACGCCCTACAACGCTACAAGGCATACGATTGTCTTGGTGCCTACCAGATAAGTCGGTCCACCTGCAGCTCCAAAAAAAGCAACTAAGAAAAACAGGGGGATGGTTTTCTCCTCAAGTTGCAGAATTGCAGTTTTTAACCGCTCAAAATTTATCCAGTGGGTCATTTAGACCAAAATAACATAGCAGTATATACCCTATAATTTTTGCAACAATTGCAACAATCAAATAAATATATATAAAAAGTTGTAATATATTTATATTTAGAGAATTATATGCACTTTTTATAGCTAAAATATTATTGCTTAGTGTTGCAGAAAACTGCAACCAAACTGCAACCGATTTGCAATTTTTGCAACTTAGGATGACACAATATAGGTGATTTTACCATTATGGTAGGCTGATATTGGGTCAAAGCGGGCCGTGTTGCAGTTTCTGTCGCTCCGGTTGCGGTTTTATTGCAAATCGCTGCAACCAGTCCACCTGTTTTTCTTAGCTGCTTTTGGTTAAAAAACAGGACGAACCGTAATGGTCCGCCCTGTGAAGATCAGAATGGCAAATTGTCATCATCATCGTTGTCGTCAAGCTTATGGTAGCTGATTGCCGGTCCGATGGTAAGTTGATTGGCATCTGTGCCGGAGGTGTCTGTGTTTGCTTGATCGGGGTCATCATCAGCGTCAGGTGGTGTGCGCTTTGGATCGACCCACTCTCCGTCGGCGGCAGTACGGACACGGTAGCCAACCAGGGCATCACGTCCCTTACGAGTAGTTTTAAGGTAATCCACCATATCCTTTTTGTAGGTTGACTTACTCGAGTCGCCGTAGTTGTTTTCCTTGGCCCACCGTTTAAAAATATCAAAATGCTGTGAGGCGAGGATGATGTCACTTGGATTGTGTGTCTCCACATAGCAATCGTGCATGTACTGTGTGATGGTGTCGTCTACTGCCATATAATCGTAAGTCGCATCGATGACGCAATCCGGCGGATCAAGTTTGCCACGTGAGACATAATCCTGCCACCCACGGAGTAAGATGTTAAGTACACCTGGCAGTTCTTTTGAATCGTGGATCCTGGGCTTGAGGGTCGGATCGAGATCTACCGGCTTGCCGGTCATCTTGGACTCCATCGAATCGACAAAATGGTGATCAAAGGTCAAAACCATGATGCGATCGCTTTTGAAAAGCATAGGATCGTTGGTGCGAGGCAGATAGTTAGTCCAGCATGTGATGTGGGGATACACCGAAATTTCTTCTGAATCTTTATATTTTCGACAAATTCTCAAATCGTCTCCACCAGTGACTTGCCGGACAAAGTTAGACTCCAACTGCGAGTTGCGGGGGAGCTCAGATATGCTGGTAAATCGCTTGCCAGTCAGAGCTGCAGTGTACTCCTGGATCGTCGAGTCGGATACCCTATTATTTTTTATGATCAGTTTTTCGGAGGCAACCCCAACATAATCGCCCATCATGGCGCTGATCACACTTTGCAAAGTACCCTTACCGTTACGAGTTGTACGTCCGTATGCGATAACCATTTTTTCCTGTGGATTTGCGCCGAGCAAGCTGTAGCCAAACCAGCGCACGACAAAGTCTATCTTGTCCTGGTCACCGTCAAAAATAGACCGCAAAAAATCCTCAAAAAGCGGGCTGGTGGCCTCCGGATCGTATGCAACATTGGCAACCTGTGTCATCATGTCCTCAGGCCGATGACCTGGCTCGAACGTCATTGTGTCAAGGTGATATACGCCGTTTATAAGGTTAAGCGCATACGGGTCTACGTCCCACCGCTCGGCAGGTACGGAGAGCTTGGCCTTAGCATATGCTGCCATGGCCCGCTTTCCTGACTCGCTGATTGCTGCGGAAATGCGTGACTGCTCAAACGCTTTTTTAAAATTTTTGTCGTCGATGCAGTCGGCTGCATGTCTCAGCGCATCGATAAAATCATCCTGTGCCAAATACATATGGCTGCCGTTGCTATCATCTGCAACCCATTTTGTGCCATTATAAGACATGACTGCTTTTTCTTTGGCATGATAGGCAATGCGTCCCCTTGCAACCGAATCGACAAACAACCGGGCCAGTCCCTGATTGTCCATGGGATATCGAGTCACGTCGTATGGATTAACGGGCCACCCATACGGGAGAGCGCCAAACCGTTCAAACTCGCATCCTCTGGGCACATGATACTCCTTGGAGCCGTCCTCTTTGGTCGTCTCGATTAGGATTTTAGGCTCCTTGCCGGGTGCATTGATCTGCGCCATACGCATGATCTGTGTTGCTTGATCAATCAGTTGCTCAGCTGTCAATCCAGCCTGCAGCATGTGCCGATCACGCTTAACCTGCCGGTACAGTTTAATGGCATTAGCGTTGATGTCATTGTTAATGATACTGCTCATACAGGGCTCCTTTCTTTTGTGCATCCACCATTCGCCATATGGGTGTGGGCGTTTGGTGGCGTTTTTTGTCTACATATTATGGTATGCGGATTTTTGGGAGGAGCCGTGTAGATGATTTGTCGTGCCGTCCTCTGATAGCGCCTGTTTTTGTAGGTTTTTTGTGTTGTTTTGGTCGGTTTTTGTTTAATATATACAAATCAAGATAATAAACTTTGGCAAAAATGCAAAGCCCCCTGGCATATAGCCAGGGGGTTGAAATCAATGTGTCATGTGCATGGATGCCTTGACTTGATCCAGAATCACTTGCACTTTTTTCCAGTCCAGATCTTGATTTGCATAGTTGCGGATGTACGGCTCGATGTAGCCAATCCACTGGTACAATTTGACGCTGTGAATTGCATCCGGTCCAGCGGCACGGATCGCATCATCAATGCCCTTGCCAAGATCAATATCCCACATGGCGATCCGCAGCCACTCAATCATGCCGGTTGATACGATCCGATCAATCATGCGCAGAGTGCCGGCCATCACCTGTGGGTTATCGATGCAGTCGGTATCCGGCGCAACGATCACACGGGCATAACATCCGTACTCCTGTGTGATATCATCGATCATCATGCCGACACCGCCGGTGGACTGGATGCCGGATACGTAGATGCAGCGCAGGCCCCATGTACGACGCACTGTTGCGGCCTTATGGTAGCCCTCACACACCATGATTGGTGCTCGCTTGCCCAGCCCTGTATTGCTCTGATCAAAATCGCCAATGTCATCGTCCCATTCGCCGGGGAGATCGAGAAATCTAAGGTAGCCGGCTGGAGCCCTGGAAGAGACTCCCATATGGTATCGTGCACTTGAAAACCATCCGTACTTATGTCCGTTATCGCCGTACTTAGCCATCAAGCCAACAATGCGGCCACCGATGCCACGCACGATGATTCCGTAATCCACGGCCTGACGGGCAAATTTAACACTGCCGCATTCCGGGTCCTGAAAAAATCCGGGAACTCCGATCATGTCCTCTGCTGTGATCCCACGCTCAATCAGCATGTCCACGATTCCGTGGGGGATGGGGCCGATAATATCCCGGTCGATCTCTGCATCCGTCATTCCACGGTCAGCCTTGAGCCGGCGGCGGAGATCATCGTCTGGCGGACATGCGGCAGCGATCGCCTGATATACCCGATCGATGGTTGCGGCTGTCTGACGCTTGGCCTGGGCGATTACCGTGTTTGCTTTAGCTGCTTTGGGGGGCTGTTGATTTACATGGGCATATACATAATCACGTACATCGCCACGCATACCACCAATGGGATCCGGGATATTGAGCCCCATCGCCTGATTGATCATCTGAGCCGCACGCAGCTGCGGGATGCCATGCCATCTGGCCACATAATCCACACTATCACCTCCATCTGATCCGCCACGGCTTCCTGAGCAGGCAAAGCATGTCCAAGTCATGCCTCCATTGGCACGCTTGATGTAGCAGTGGGTCAGATCCTTGATCGACGACTCGCTGTGGGCCTTATTGGGGCAGCTGACAGCCATGTGCTGGTGATCCACCAGTGCGTCAGTGCAGCATGCCTCGATGGCGTCGATTACCGGGACTGCCGATGCGATCTCCTTTACAAAGTGTCCGATCAAGCGGACATTGTCCTGTCTATCATTCGTTTTCATTTTTTTGGTCCTCCTTCTTGCTTGGCGGACATATATAGGTGTGATGTCCGTCTATATTATGGTATGCAAGTTATTTTGAGGAGCCATGTAGATGATTTGGACACGACCATTCACTGACAGCCCGTTTTTGTGATGTTTTAGGTTTGCTTTTGTATACTATGTACATTTCTAAAACGAAAACTTTGTACCAAAACAAAAAAAGCCCCTGGCTATATGCCAGGGGCCAATGAATGGAATGATATCACACAGGATCAACATGGTCGACGATCATGGCTCCTCCGGCATCCAGAGGCAACACAATGACTTCTGACTCCCCATGTCCGTCGTACTGGCCGATGATGTACTTAGGATCTACCCGCACGGTATAGATCTTACCATGCAAAGAGTCAGTTCCACACTTTTTGCGATCAGCGATCCCTTCGCCTGTTGCATATTTGCGGGCAACCTCATAATCCGTCGTGTAAGAGTAGGCTGTGCCGATATCTTGATTGATGTCGCACACCCCACGGTACAGGGTGACAGGCTCGCCAGAATCTCCTCCAATGACGCCATCACAATACAGGGATGCCAGTGCCTGATCCAGATACGTGGGTGCCTTATACTTAGCCAGCATCGCTGGAAGGATGTATGGAATCACCTGATGGCCGATATCATCCCACCTCAGCTCTGCGAGCACAGTGAGGATCACATAGTGGGCCTCAGGGGCGTACTTGCAGAGCATGTCATAGATCACCTTAGCGATCAGCTTTGGGGTCATCTTGTGTTCTTCCAGCATGGCATGGATCCGGGGCACAATGATCCGGTCGATGCGCAGGTCCGTGATGATGTCATAGAAGAGATTGTCATAATCACGGCAACCGATGGTCAGATGGTTTCTTATACGCTCTACATCCTTGATGTCGCAGTCGTACTCGTCCATCGCATCGCACACGGCATCGTAGATATCATCGTAGTAGGTATAGGGGTACATGTCGATTGCCTGTTTGACGCAGTTTTCAAAGAGCTTGTTCATTTTTTTTGGTCCTCCTTCGTTTTTTTCGGATAGATCTCTTGGGTGTGGATCAACCGTATATATTATTTTATGCACAACTTTGAGGATTGCCTTGTAGATGATTGATACCGTTACATATCAACTACGACGACAATAATCGCCGCCCCGGCAGTAGAGCAAATACGGTGTCATCACCCACATCCTATTTTGCTGTACTACCTTATTATATGCGTGTTTTTTGCGAGCACCTTGAAGATGATTAATACCGTTACATATCTACTGCGACGACGATATTCGCCGTCCCAGCAGCAGAGCAAATACGGTATCATTACCCACATCCTCTCTTGTTGTACTACCTTATTATATGCCTGTTTTTTGAGAGCACCTTGTAGATGATTCGGTGCAAAAAGGAGTCCCCTGGCATATGCCAGGGGACTCAGAATCATATGGATTATTGCTGCTTACGGTACATGTTGATTCATCCAAAATATTGGGGTGGCCCCAAAAATATGTATATAATAAGGCAGCCATGATTAGGATGTGCTATCTACCCTCCTTAGATTTGTACGCTTGACAACCATATGTGTGTATCTCCTGATTTATTGTGTACCTCACAATCCCATGGCAAATCCCCCTGAGCGATTTTCGCCCAGGGGGATTTTTTTTGTGCGCATCAATGTTATATGCTATGTTATATGCTATGTTTAACCCTATGTTATACCTCATGTTATATGCTATGTTTAACCCAATGTTTAACCTTTGGTTATATGCTATGTTATACCCATGATACCCTATGTATGCCAATGCTGTCCATATCACCCCCCAATCAAATCCGGACGTATACAGGGCAAATGCCCGAGCTATCCGTCTTTTTTGTCTCTATTTTGTGTCATAATATATTGTACATAGGTGGACAAAAAACGTACATTAAACGTACAAGATACGGTCGATTTTGCCCCTCAATCACCTCTCTTTTTCTCTCAGAAAACATGCAGATGAAAAAATGTACATCGTCACATGTCCGGATCCCGCAAATACGGACGAAAGAGCAGCGCCAGAGCCGGGACGATGTCTGGTGGATCGTCGTAGCCGATATCGTGATCCCGAGTCTTGTCATCCTCGTACCATCGATCAATGACATACCGCCACCAGTCCCGCCCATCGTCCACGACAAGTGTGCCACGGATCATATTGTTGGGCGACAAAAAGATTGGGTAGTGGTGTGAGGCGTACTCGAGCGCCCGCATGCCCTCGAGTTTGGTGATCCGGTATGCCCGAAAACACTGGCCATACTCGGTTTCTCCGTGCACGATCTCAACGGCACACAAATCAATCGACACAGCCAGATCATCATATGACAGCTCGATATTAGTGTACTCCATGCGATCCACCCATGCAATGCGCACCGCTGGAGGATACGGGTACTCCTCAGGCTCCCTCTCGATCTCTGTCAATATCATCCCAGGTGGATATATGCGATAGGTGATCTCATGCTCGGTCATGGTGCGTGCCTCCTATACATGCAAGGTATCTGTAGGCTGTGGGGCGGCTTACCTGTGCCAGCCTGGCCAATTCGCTCACATTGATTTCTCCAATTTGATATTTAGTAAAATATCGGAAAAAGCTATCTGGGATACGCTCTGCCGTGATGGGAGGGCGGCCCAACTGTTTACCTTTGGCCCTGGCATTGGCCACACCGCTACGCACACGGGCCCGGATCATGCTCAACTCCAGCTCGGAAAACACGGCGATCAGCTGCAAAAATGCCACAGTCATCGGATCGGGGTCATCCTTGCGGCAGTCGATGGTGATGCTCCCCAGGATTTGGAGCCTGATGCGCTTGGACTTGATTGTCTCTACGATCTGGCAAAACTGCTGCACTGAGCGGGACAATCTGGAGGGCTCTGTCACTACAATGGTATCCCCAGGGTGGACGGTGTCCCACATCATGTTCTGTTGCTCTTTGGCTTCGGCATCTCCATGTTCGTATTCCTGCCAGATAACGGTGGCACCTGCTGCCCGCAGTTCCCGTACCTGACGATCGATGTCCTGGCGGGTCTCATTGGTCGAGCATCTGGCATACCCATGTGTAACGATAATCCCCTCTGCCGTTTTCGTTACAGATTCCACCTGTTTTTGCCTCCTTCGGGACCCAAAAATGGGGGTCCCCAATGTGTAACGCAAATCATTTGTTTTGCGGACACTCTGCGTCCATCATATTATCAATCACCCTCCAGATCCTGGTTGCGATTGCCCAGCGTGCCCATCGGTAGATACGAGGAGCAACGCCTGAGGGAGCCGGACTGGATGCGATTACCTCCAGCGCAGATACCGCCCACAGGACAGCCGACAGGTCTGGGGTGTACTCGAGCGGATCCATGGCATCATCGGCCCAAGCGATCATATCATCATCGCTGTGCACCCAGCGGTAGGTTAGGCTTAGTGTCCGGTAGTGGCTATCCATCCATGTCATTGCCGATCCTCCTTGGCGGAGATCGATCTTAGACGATCCAGCGCATAGGCAATATCAGGCTCTGACTGGCCATCCGACTTTGTCTGGGCTGGCACAGGGTATTTCTCCGCCATTTTTTCATATAAATCGTAAATCAGATACACCATCCTATCTCTGATCTCGAGGTAGGCCCCAACCGTATTGATCCCATCGTCCATGCACATGGTGTACAGTGCGGCCAGCGTTGCTGCTCCATCTTCCAAGGCGATCATGTGGGGGCTGTCATCAATTGACAGACACATCACATCGACGATGGCATCGGCCTCTTTTTCCTTGGCTTTTTTGTCGTCTTTTACACGGACTTGCTCAATGATTTTCTTGTACTTGTTCATGTTATCCTCCTTTACAATGTTGTAATAATACCGACCTCACAAACACGGCAAGCTGCCCACTACTGTTTTTCTTAGCTGCTTCCTGTACCGACCTATACTCTTCCTCTGTCAGCAACAACCGGATGGACCGCTTGCGATCTTGCCGGATTTTTCGCCAAAATGGCTCTATATGATACTTTGCCGCCAACGAGTCCAGTTGCCCAGGCTGTATGCCAATCTTTGCGGCCAGGTCGTTTTTGCCGTAGACAATGCCGGTTTCCTTATAACGCAGCAACTGCTCCAGCAGTGGATCTGTTACATCGAGCGCAGGTCCAAACAGCGTGTCAGCATCCAGGCCAACCATCACGGCGAGCAGTGCATACCGATCCGGCGAGGATAACTGCCATCGTGTCATTCTTGACATCACGGCGGCTGACAATTTCTCAAAATACTGCTCATAGATTTGCTGTCCGTAATACTCCATAACTCCCCGCTGGACTTTTGACACATCGACAGACTGATATCGACTGACCCGATCCTCACCATATCCGTGTGCAATCAACGCCGTGTGTAGGTTGTTGTGTCCATCGACTGGCACATGATAGTCGCCGCACAGCAGAGCGGCGATCATGTCTGTCAGCGGCTCTATCCAGTGTGCTATTTTTACATTTTCAGAATCCGAACTGCGAACGGATATAAGAGGGAGAAATAGCTCAGATAGCCTTGCGAACTTGATTGGCACGGATACGAGCGGGACCTTATGGGTCGGGCACAGAGGGAGTAGAGGTATCTGGTGGGCGCTGTGCCAGTATGGCTCCCCATACTGTGCTGTATCTGCCTGATAACACATCGGGCAGTATTTTAGCCCCTCAGTGCCATCTGGCATCTGCGTCCGAACGCTTGTGATGCCTGATCCATGGCCAGCCCGCAATGCCTCCCATACCTGCCTCTTTTTATCCGCTTGAAAAAATCTGGTATAGTATGGCAGTAAGGTATGATTGGCCAGTACATCATCGAGCGACAGCACACCAGGCGGTAGATTGGATAAGACGGCGGCGCAGTCACCTCCAGGAATAAGCCTGCCATGCACCATAGGCCGGCCACCATATAGCTCACTGATAGTGGTTGCGTACTTGCTGTGGCCACTGCGTACATGGTAGCGACAGAGTACCGAGTACCACCACTCCCCGGGGTAGGGTGGCGGAAAATAGGTCAGCATCAGTATGGCAGGATTGATTGGCAGGCAATCGAGTCGCCACATAGACGACGGATCTCAAGCTCCGTGCCGGCTTTGGCGAGATCGATAGAGCTGTATGCTCTGATCGTTCGGCCAACGTCAGAAGCAACTAAAAGCAAACTGTCCTCGATGTTGTCATATTGTCGATCAAACAGCACGTAGTACTGGATGCTGTGACCAAACCGCAGCTCGGGCTGCTCCGGGTCCATGCGGCGCTGATATACGATTGTGTACTTATGATATTCAATCACCCCGTCCGGCCGCACAAGCTGCACCATGGCATAGCACCCGTCGTCATGGTTGGACGGCTTGTCCTGCTCAAATCGGATAGGCTGCCAGATCAGTGCATCGTGACTCCATTTGGTCTCTGCCGACATGTCGATTACATTATCCATGATAGTCCTCCTCCAGTTGTCCCTGTTTTCTTAACTGCTCCCCGATGTCCACTCCGGCCGTGTACGCAACCAGCAAGTCTCCATCATCTCTCTGTGCCGCCTTGCGCCCCCTTTTGACTGCGTATTGCCGTGGCATCGCCTCTTGCTCTGGCGGCGGCGCTGGTGGATCCATCCCGATTTCAAAATCTGAAATATGAGTGCCGGCCGCATAAGTCCTTGGCACCTTGATGGCCAGTAGCTCGACCGCCCGCTGGATAACTTTTTCATCAATGCAACTTCGACCTTGAAGCAGGGCCTGAGCCTGCGCCTCAGAAAATATCTTGATCACATAGGCCGGGATGCCGCCGCTGCAATCGTACAGCTTATTGCCGATGGATGTGGTTAGCTCTGCCATCTGTACTGTGTATTGATAAGGCCATATCTTGTTCAAAAAATCGAGATATGCTCCGTCCGGCCGAAATGGTGCCAGTCGGATGCCTCTGGTTCTCCTCTTGAGATGCTCCTGGAAGACAAAGAGTTCTTCTGCCACTGGGGTACCCACAAAATAGATTGAGGTCATCGTCTCATTTGTGAGCTCTACAAGAAATCGGAGAAGTGGCTTTTCCTGCCTATTTTTGCGTGCAGTTAACACGGCGTTCTGGATTTCGTCAATCACCAGCAGCCCCACATGGTTGTTGGCCAGCAGGATTTTGGTTTGTGTAGCAATGGCCGATGCTGAGGCAGACCGCAGTCCCTGCATTGAATCCAGATAGTGCGAGCCAATAGCCTTATCCAGCGCAGCCATGATGTTATAACCGAGAGTCTTGACCGAGCAATCCGAAGGGCACTCCACATGCAGCCACAGTACCTGCTTGCCATAACAGGGCTGCCCATGGTACTCCGTATGCTCAATCACCTGAGGCATTGTCGAGAGGCACCGGCGCACGGTGGCCGTCTTGCCACACCCTGGAGCCCCCAAAATTGACCCGCTGTCTGCCTGCGTGGCATAGTTGGTGTTTCGACCACAGTAGCAGGCATTGATCGCCCTGGTCGACTCCAGCACGTCGGCCGTGCGGTATGTTGTGGAGATCGCCCGGTATAGCGTGTCGTAGATGGCGTACTGGTACGGCATCGGAACATAGATGGATGCCAGAGACGGCAGCAGTCCCCGTCGTTCCTCAGGTGACATCTGAGCCAGATCATAGGGGATAGGGGGGTAGCTTGCCACGGCTTTGGCAAATTGCTCTGGCGAGAGTATATCCGGCATGGCTTCCAGGTATGGGTTTCCTGATGAGCCCGCATAGATGGCACTGGCCGTATGGCCGGATGGATACTTACTCATGTCAGTTGCCCCCTTTCTGTGATTTGGTCCTGTTTGATTTTCTCTCCATCGACTTGACGGATAGTCTCTCTGTGTTCGTCGGCGTGCTCAATGATAGCTCGGATGGCCTGGGTGGCTGTGATACTCGATGCCGTCTCTTTTGCATGAGCCGCCTTTCTGTTTTTCTTAGCTGCTTCATAAGTCATCTTGGCTTCATGTACGGAGAGCGAATGGTCAAGATCCACCGCATGGCACTGGCATATCCGGTCAGCCAGGATGATATGGATACGGCACAGATCTGCTGGATCATAAGCAATCGTATAGCTATTTCCTATGGTCAACCCGGTCGCATTATCCGGGGCATACCACATGCGGTTGACCCGAATCCCTTTACGGGTCAGTTTTACATTGTCCCGGGGCAGGGTTTGGATGTGCAGCTCTTCCATGTCCACCGTCATCAGTCTGGGGGAGATCTCAAGCCATCTTTCAGCTGGAGTCTTGCCATTAAGGAGCCGTCCACTGTTTAGGTATAGCACGGAGTGGATGACGATGCGGGCAAAATCATCCAAATCCAACACAGCCTGTGTTCGGTAATCCGTGGCCCATCGCTCCTGGGCATCATCCTCTATGACCCCTTTGCCTCTCAGCATGGGCTTATACCGTTGCTGCAGCAGGTCGATTGATTTTTCGACAGTGCCCTTGAAGTCAGGGCGAAATGGCGGCAATGTCAAGACCTCAAGCCCATATCGTTTGCACAATTCTCCCATACGAGGCCCCAAAAATTCCCGACCCTGATCCGTGATTATCTCCGTGGGAATCCCAACCGATGGCCATTGCTCTGGTGTGATTTCGATGCCATAGCGAGCACAGTACTCCGTCTTGTCAGTAGCTGCCTGCTCAATGCAAGCCATCACAGCAGTCTCGTCGCACGAAAATCCAACATACACACCAGCAATCAGATGGGTGGCTGTGTCTACCGCCAAGTAGATATATGGCCTTCCCACCACGACAGATCTGTCTGCTCTGGACACCAGGTAGATGTCCGCCTGTGTGGCATCCATCTGATAGCTCCCTGGCTGTGGCCGCCATCCGGCAGATGATCCCCACGCCGGCCGGTGGTCCCGCTGGTATTTGGTCAGACCTTCCCGGGCAATGACCTTTTGAGGGTTCTTGTGGTATCCCTTGTCGTAGTAGTAGTGCCGGAATTGAGACCATGTGGGGGCATCACTGTCTATCTCTCCATCTGGTCCCACATAATCCTCCAGCAACATCATCTCGTAAGCAGCCCGTAGGGATAAGCGTTTGGAGCCAAAATAGTACCGCCTGATGGCTCGCTCTATCATCTGGTTACTTTGGATGGCGTTTTTTGTACGCTTTTTTGCTGTGACACGTCCTGTGGCCAGATACCTATAATACAAGCGTAGAATGCGGCGTGTGGTGGTTTGATTCTGTTGTGCTATCTCTGCCGCCATCTGGTAACGCAGGGACTTATCAGAGATGCAGTCGTCGCAGTTGAGCAACGGCTGGATCATCTGCAGGCGAGCTTCTTGAGCCGGAGTGGTTTGGGTGTCGTCCATCCAGCCGGCGGGCGCAGGCACACGCTCATACCTATCCATATGGGCTTCAAAAAATGGGGGAGAGGGAGAGTCACAATCAGTGAGCCAATAACCGTCCGGTTGCGATTTCAGAATCCGGAAAACGACCCCAAGCCGGCAAACAAAGCGCAGTGGGCTATCCATCCACGATCACCACCATCCACTCCGTGTCGGTCGCCGCCCAGTATCTGCGGGATAACTCCAGGCGCTCCACATATGCCTTTTTTCTTAGCTGCTCCTTCAAAACCAGTTCCCGCACCACTTTGCGACCATCTGCATGCCGAATTACAAAATCAGTAGCCCAGCCTGCAAGCAGATAATCTGGTCTAATGCCTGCATGCGATATGTGGCCAACCAAATCGATGCGTAATGAGTGGCATGTTTCATAGCTCTGAACCCACGGTTGCTCTTCCAGCCATTTGGCGTAGTTCCGGGCCCACTTACTGTGCAGCACCACGATATCGTTGTTTTTGGGGCTGTAAAATCTAATGTCCCTTGTGCGTGCATCTGATCGCTCCATCTTGATCACCTCCTTAGATAACCAACCGGCCGACAATGTCAGCGCCATTTATGGGGCCTAAAACTCTGGAGTCCCTGGAATTGTCCCGGTTGTCGCCCATCACGTAGTACTCGTTGTCTCCCAATGTGAGAGGCTCGCCCCAATGCTCCACCGTGTCTCCAGGGCCGGCTACGATTCGTTTGATCGTCGTTACATAATAGTTATCGCCTGCAATCGCCACGATGTCTCCGACATCAGGATCCGGATCTGGCACAAGGATATGGATGCTGTACTCTGATAGGGTGGGCAACATGGACTGACCGATCACCATCGTTACCCGCACCCCGCTCATTATAATGATGTAGGTGATGGCAATGGTGATAGCTATTTCGATGTAGTCTCGTACTGTGCATCGATCATCGCCGATTCGCTTCATTTGATTTTCCATCCTCTTCGTAAATTACGCTCTCTCCGACGGAGATTGCCCAAGCGATCCAGCAGGACACCGTCAGGATGGCCACTACCACCAGACCACGTAACTGGTATCGCATGATGATGTATAGAGTAGCAATCATCCACAGCGTGGCAGCAGCTGGACGCATGATGTGGCCAGTGAAGTGCATCATGATCCAGGACGGCATCCTGAGATAGTCCTTCTCGAAGCCATCGGCGAAAAGAGTGATCAAAGCAGCTAAAGCAAAACAGGCCAGGTTCATCACTTTAAAGACACCTCCATTGAATTAACTCAAAAATTTGACGTTCACAACGGAATTAACTCAAAAATTTGCTGATCGACCATGAATTAACTCAAAAAATTGATGCTCTTACCCGCAAATTTTTGATTTAATTCAAATTTTTGCTTCAATTTTTTAAAATAATTGCTATTTAATCAAAACACCATGTGATCGTCCGAAATAAAACCGTCGCCTGTCCCGGCAAAACGGTCTCCTCAGATGTCACTCGGGCAAGTTCACAAAATACTCCAAAAAGTTCTCGAAATCGAAAAATAGAGGCAATATCGAGGCTCCAGGCGAAAAAAGAATAAAAAAAGAGCCCCGGGGAAACAATTCCTCGGGACTCCTTTTGAAGTCGTTTTTTATTGGACAATGAGCAGTTTTGCGGGGGACAAGCTCAGCCAAATTACTTAATCATGGAAGCGACCTCAGCAGCGAAGTCGTCCTCCTTCTTCTCGATGCCCTCGCCGGTAGCAAAGCGGGTGAAAGCCTTGATGGTGATCTTGCCGCCCAGCTGCTTGGCAACCTCGGCCACGTGCTTCTCAACGGAGGTCTTGTTCTCCTTGACGAAGGCCTGCTGCAGCAGGCAGTTCTCCTCGAAGTACTTGCCCAGCTTACCCATAACGATGCCCTGCTTCACCTTCTCAGGCTTGGCAGCCATCTTGGGATCATTGGCCATCTGAGCCAGCTGGATCTCCTTCTCCTTGTCCAGAGTGGCCTGATCCACCTCGGACTTGTCCAGGTAGGCGGGGTTCATGGCGGCGATCTGCATGGCCACGTCCTTGCCCAGCTCGGTGACCTGAGCAGCGTCGATGCCCTCGACCTCCATGTTCACCAGCACGCCGATCTTGCCGCCCATGTGGATGTAGGGCACGTTCACGCCCTCAGCATAGCGGACAAAGCGGCGGATCTGGATGTTCTCGCCGATGGCCAGAACCTTGTCAGCGGTAACGTCGGACACGGTGCGGTCGGTGCCGGGATAGGTGCAGGCCTTCAGAGCCTCCACGTCGGCGGGATTCTCGTTGGCGACAACCAGAGCCAGGTCCTTAACGAAGGCCTGGAAGACCTCGTTCTTGGCCACGAAGTCGGTCTGGGAGTTGACCTCGATGACAACGCCCACGCCGTTGTCGGCCACGATGGCGTAGGACACGCCCTCAGCGGCAACCTTGCCGGCCTTCTTGGTCTGAGCGGCCAGGCCCTTCTCGCGCAGCCACTCGATGGCCTTGTCGATGTCACCCTCGGAAGCGGTGAGGGCCTTCTTGCAGTCCATCATGCCCACGCCGGTCATCTCGCGCAGCTTCTGTACGTCCTTAGCAGTAATAGCCATAATGAATTACCTCCATTTAAATTATCGGGAGCGGTTTAAAAAAGCGCCCGCCCTGTTGGCGGGCGCTTTCAGAGCCGTCAAACGAATTTGGATTACTCCGCAGTCTCAGCGGTCTCCACAGGGGCCTCGTCCTTGCCCTGCTTGCCCTCCTGGATGGCGTTAGCCATGACAGAGGAGATCAGCTTGATGGCACGGATGGCGTCGTCGTTGCCGGGGATCACATAGTCGATCTCGTCGGGATCGCAGTTGGTGTCCACGATGGCCACGATGGGGATGTGCAGCTTGCGGGCCTCGTTGATGGCGTTGCGCTCCTTGCGGGGGTCAACGACAAACAGGGCGCCGGGCAGCTTCTTCATCTCGGTCACGCCGCCCAGGTACTTCTCCAGCTTGGCGATCTCGCCCAGGTGCTTCATGAC